>Ga0131853_10008030_pt1 | contig 19178 bp, 15 predicted proteins | sample TergutLab28metaG_FD_92764 | JGI IMG/M metagenome (GOLD analysis project Ga0131853, IMG submission 92764) | Labiotermes labralis P1 segment gut microbial communities from Petit-Saut dam, French Guiana - Lab288 P1 (version 2) (version 2) | ecosystem: Host-associated > Arthropoda: Insects >...
GAGATTAATGGCTGTTGGGACCCGTTGCGCTGACCACATGACACCCCTCTATCCGCAAAAGTTGGCGCTAACTTCGCCAACCGGCGGCAGCCGCTCTGTCGGTATAGTTCGCGTGCGGACTAAGGCCACGGAGTTAGTTCAGTTGCGTTATTGCCATTTGCCCCTCTGGCCCTTCTTTTCAACTGTAGATGACTTTACTACATTATCATTTTGTGGCTGATGGCTGCAATTGCATTCTATCAAGCAACCCTATATCTGCCCATGGACAGGACACATATTGGGCAGACATTTGGTACTGATGGTAGGATGGTGCTGAGGAGGAAGACCTACAGCATAACAAGGACTTGAAACTGAACTGCAAAAGGGGCTGGACTTCATATTCAGACTTTTACCTTTGTTAGTGGTGAGGGAAAATCTCATGCTATCATTTTTCAATCCTATCACCTTGCTGTTACACCACTGGGGCACTACAAATGTAAACCTAAGTCCAACACAGTTCTCTGCCACAAAGTAATAAGATGACACAAACAAGGGATGTATGCTAGTAAAAGGAGTCACAGAATTGTCTTTATTGCAGATTCCATTGAGAACAACATTGAGAATGTTCATGGGAATGTGGAACTTGGTCAGCAAGAACTGCAGAAAGCAGCTGATTACCAGGTAAATGTCTTAACAGTCTGTCTTTTTTTTTCTTGGAAAACTTAAAACTGGTGTTTATATATTGTGATCTTGTGGGTTATGACACTCTTTAGTCTCATAGACTGTTAGAGCTCACTTGAAACCTGATGGCACATGGTGGCCCATGGTAGGGGAAGTGAAGGGGAAACATGCGAGGGGAGTGGGTAGCCAGTAGTCTTGTACTCTACCTCAGAACATAGTGTTTCCAGCATTACTACCATTACTACCACTGATGTGCACACCTCGGCTGCCAGTAGTCGACTGAACTGACCCCCCCCCCACACCAATTTAAATGGACTTGTTCGTTTCGCTGAAAGACCAAATCTGGTTTCTGTGCGTGTGCCATCACGTTTCAAACGTGCTTTACCAATGTTTTGGAGGGACTTACTGCCTCCTTTTTCAATATAGAAGGAAGGCAGCAGGTTTGTCCAGAGGTCCCTCATGTAACTTTCTCACTCTGATCTTAGGAAGAAAAGTAAGAAAATACAAATAAATCCTATCTAATGCCCAAGTATAAGATGTCAAAACCTACCACATAACATTTGTAAATGTTTGATTTATCACTCATGTATACAGTTGTTCTAGATTCTGGAAAAGTAGTTACTGATTACCAGTGCAAGAACCAGGAAGTGAACAACCCTATCAGGAGGCATGTTTTTGTGATATGAACAGCATCACTTCAGAATGTTATGTGTGGCATTAAAAATCATATTATTTAATGAGATAGCTATGTTCAAAAAGCAAGATATATGATACAGATTATCAGTACCTTGGTATGGCACATTGTATGTGACATGTTCAATATACAGTGACCTCTTCACCTTGTCATGACAAAGAATTTCCTCTTGTTATGTAACCCAAATGTTAATTACCATCACCCAAATCAGCCTTCAACCAAATTAAGTTCAGTTTATCTTTTGTAACATTTTTCTGTTCTGTTGTTTTGACCAAATATAATAAAACTTTAATATGGAAATAAAAGTAGAGGACAAGTGAAAGTTTCATATTATAGTATTCTGAGTTATGGCACCATTTAGTCTGGTAGGTACAGACTAATAATTTGTAGGAATATATCGCTTCCATAATCAGGGTAATGAATCAAGCTGGGTAAGTGTCATATACAGGAGTGGCCAGAGCCAGGCATGGGGAAGAGAAGACACAGCCAGTGGTAGCTTTCAGCCCTGAAAAAGGGAAACTACTCCAGAATGCAAGAAAGAAGGCTACAGCTGTGAGACAAGGCGGCCCTGCAAATGGTGACAACAAAACAGCCCTTTTAAGTGCTACATAAAAAAGTGCAACATTTTAACACCATGAAGTTAAAATTAATATTTTTTCCTTTTCAGATTAAACACCGCAAGAAAATGTTGTTTCTCATAGCTGTGGCTGTGATCATTGGGATAATCCTCACTGTAATCATTGTAACGCAATTGAAGAAGAGGTAGCAGGTCATTAGGTGGACCTTACCATCATCTTCAGATTATTTTTGTATGGATTCAAAACATGGTACAATAGACTTTTCTTGGAACCTAATTTTCTGTATTACAGAAAATAGCATAGCTTATTTAGGTGCTCTGTACTGCATGTATCCTGCTTGTAAGCTTTACAGCCCATTTCATTTTTGCTGAATTTGAAAGAGGCAAAAATGTTGACTAATATGAAGAGTGGATGATAGAGAATGTTCAAGTTAGATTATGATATGAATTTATCTGGCAATTTTGATTCTGTGGGTTATGTTAAATGGTCTTGTTACTACACTGAATTTTTCAGGTATGATCCCATAATTTGAAAATTAATAAATGTGACAAACACCTAATGATGGCTTGTTAATATGGAATCTTAATTGGCTGAATATTGTAAAGACACTCGAGTGGCAGAGATTTCCGATGTGGTAAAATTGTCCCCATGCCTAAGCAGCACACCCATGAAAATATAAAGTGAACATGAATGCAAGTTTGAGGCACTAGATGTAGAAAAATGATCAGTTTCTCATTGTGACCATTGTACCTCTAAGAAAAAGCCTCCAGTACTCTTGGTACTTATTTTTCCCACCAGTGCCTGGTGGGAAAAATAAGTTCACACATTAATATTAAATTACATTAAACTACTTACTGTTAGCTGCTTATTATAAATTCATTATGATTCTGGATTATATCTCGCACAGAAGTGTCAGTATATAATCACCCACTGAAAGTTGTGTGTCTCAGACAAAATTCCAGTATCCCACTGCCTTGAGACTTGGATCAGTTAGTACATGGACCGTCACTTGGTCTTGGTGTTTGGACGAATGGTAGGGACCACATTACGAGCCTTGATACGAGCCTGTAGCGTAAGCAGCAGGCCTGACAACACGTCATGACTGTGAAGCTTCTTTCCAAAGAGCAGCCGCTTGACGGAATCATCATATGTGAGCAGGGCTACCATATTCTGCAGCAGGAATCCCTGGCAGTACTCAAGCAGCTCCCCTGCATTGTAGACCTACAAAGAGGTCACACCAGCATACAAACACTTAATATGTGAATTTCTGCTTGCTTGGTTGATGTTTAATCTTTGCTCACTGTTCTGTAGGTAGCATCATGCAGTTATTTATATGTAGGCCCAAATAAACTACACTTATTCAGTCTAGCACAACGCAGGTTTATTTTAATTCAAATTGTTAACCTTTACATGTATGATACATATTTCGGCCTGTACTTAGGCCTTCCTCAGGCATATCAATACAAAAACCATACAAAGGAATATCTAGAAGATATAAGATAATGGTAACAATTTTGATTATAATAAACCTTTGTTGTGTTAGGCTGAGTAAATGTAGTTAATTTAGTAATAAGCATAATGCAATGGCTTCCATAAAAATTGCTATTACCAGTCAATATTATTCCATCAATCAGTATGGGAATCTAAAAGGAAGATCCTAAAATGCAATTCTAACACATATTTTAACAAAAAGTATGTTAATAGAAGCCCTTTAGATTCTTATTATATCTTCCTTTGTAAGGGTTTTGAATTGACACACCTGAGGATGGCCTAAGTACAAGCTGAAACATGTAGCATGTATGTAAAGGTAACAATTTGAATTAAAATAAACCTGTGTTGTGTTAGACCAAATAAATGTAGTTTATTTAGTAACACAACAGGATGGCTTTCATAAAAATTGCAGGCCCAAGTTTTTGCATCATTACAGAAAGAGCTGAACTGTTAGTCTGTAGACTGTTCAATACAAACTTCCCACTTCAATTACCTTAGCATGTATGTACATGGAAACAATATTATCTAGGTCAACCATGCTGGAGCATTGAGCCTCACAGTAACGCAGCAGGCCATTCAACTGAAAGAAGTTGGCAGCAGCCATTAGCTCCAGGACATCTGACTGCTCCACCTGTAGTGTTTCACATCCCCCATTATAGAGATACTGCATTACCAACTGTAACAACACAGATACCTGCATTACCAAATGTAAGAACACAGTATACACCTTAATGAGTATAACAGTGTACCTTGCCAAGTGTCGGAGCACAGTGCACTGAATTACCAACTGTCACAGCACAATTGCCACAGTACTGTGTGCTGCTTTACAAATTGTCACAACAGAATTTACAAGCATAATGTCACACAGTAATGCACTGACGACTAACACAAGATGTCTTATTGAATTGTAATTTGTCACAGTGCAGTTCTCTGCATTATCTTCAGATTCTCTGAACTTCATATCCAGTACTAGACCAAGTCTGAGGATGAATGTTTAGAAGATAAAGTGCAGTGCCACAAGACAATCTGACATGAATTGAAATACATATCTGGAGAATTATCCTCTGTTGATCTCAGTCCAACATCAGACTAACATAATTTAAAGAAATTAAAAAATACGTACTGAATCTTGTGGAATGCTGGACATTATTATGAATAAATGTCAAGGGATAAGAGCTTGCTGTACTTTAGAGGCAGACATAACACAGCCTGAATTATCAGAGGGTTTGCTGCCCTAATAAATTATAATGAACCTACCTCAGACATCATCCATTACACACACTGTAACATTAAACACTGTAGTAAATAAAGTATAACACTTTTCAACCCTAGTTGCTTTGCTCACCACCAAGGAATGAACGAAACTGATTAAGTTAAGCTGACATGATGAAGTATGCCGTGCAGTGTGTGTGTGCACATACACACACAAATTTAAAAAAAAATTAAAAAAAAAAAGGGAAAACCCTGTATTCAGTAATGTAATTTATTCTTTCACAAATCATTTACGTGAAATGTTTGGTGCAATATAACAATATTGTTTTCTTTATATTTCTTGAACCACATAAACATAAATTTCACCTCCATCATCATCATCATCATCACCATCAGTTGTAGTTAAGGACTGTCAGATGTGTTCCAGCTCCATACCATTCCATTCAGGATTAAACCCGAATACCACCGAGTGTCTCATCTGAAAATCATTAAGTCCCTGTTTACAACAAATGTAAGAATAGCCAACTGACCTACCTGAAAGATGTGATAGCGGATGTCATTTATATGAACAATGGGTGGGTTTCCATCACAGACCTTGGAGCTCAGCATTGCCCGGAACTTGGGTGACCATGTCACCAGTACTATCTTATGTCCGTAAAAGACTCGCCCCTCCACCCGAAACTGCACATCACTCAACTCTGGGTTGTTGACAAATTTTGGATCAATCCGGGTGCCTCCAGAGAATGAAGTGTCCTTGATGCTCTTGATTGATTCCCAACCAAAACAAGTTGAAAAGATGTCTGCAAGGAGCAGTGTAGTTCCCTCATTCTAGAAGATCAAGAAATGCCAGTGTCATGATTTTAAAACAGTGAAATTTCTAAAATTTCTCATATGTCCAGCTGTAAGTAAGGTGATGATACATATGATCGATTCTATTGGATCACAGTGTACCACATGAGAGTGACCAAACAAAACATCATCAAATTCGAATAATGAAATCTAAACATGACTGGTAGAAACAGTGCTTGAAATTCAGAGGAAAAGGTAGTGGTATGGTTTATGTTGCTTTTCTACATTTAAATAGCAAACAATGTCAGAAAATTGTGTAGAAAAAGGAAGAGGAGGAGGAGAAGAAGAGTATGGGAACAGGGATGCCATAATTTAAGTCTTCTCAGGGGAGCCATGGCTACTAAAAGAATGAAAAATCTATGGGCTCGGACATTTAAAAGAAATTTCTGTCCTTGACATGACCCACACAGTACCTTACTGAACCGAAAGATGTTGAACAGAAGTGGGAGACACTCGTCAACAAACTGCGTTGAGTAGTCATCTGGCCACACCTGCAAGAAGTCTTGCAGCAACTGGTCTATTATATTCTCAAGCTGCTGATCATGAGCAGTAGCCAGTGTATGCATCCAACAGTGAAGTGTCCATGGTATTCCAAGGTTACGAAGGTCTAGTGTGATATCTAGAGGAACATTACCAACAGCCACCACTAGTTACAGACATATTCCAATGAAATCATGGTTCTGTACCACTTCATTGTTAATGGTGAAAATTTTGTAATATGTAAAGTGTGTTGCATTAAGACACCAGTTAAAACAAATTCCTTGATACTCTGCTTTGCAAGATACTCAGTAGTGCTGGTCAATATGAGATCACCCAGCTGGGTAAGTGGATCAATTAAAATAACTGAAGACTTAAAGTTGAAACTGTCATCATCTGCTTTTAGTATCACATCATAAAAGCCAATGCATATGAAGGGACTTGAGCAAAAGCACCTACCACAGCATTTAAATCTGCCATATGAAGATTACAAATATATAACACAAACCTAGTTAGTACAGACTGTCCTAAAAGTAACTGTGTATAGTGGACTTCAGAACTGACAAAACTTATGTATGTGCATTTAACAATCACTGGTACCAAAAGTACAAGTAACAAAAAAGGACTTGGGGTGTGTGTGTTTGTACCTGCGATAGAATTAAGTTGATTTGGATTCTGATGTTCACTGCATGTGTACATTCTGCAGAACATTTTATGAAAAGCAGTGCCATATTTTGAAGTTATTAATTAAGTAGTCACAAAAGGGTGCCTGCAAGATGTGCAGCAAACATGTCTTCATCAAATTTTCAAAAGACAAAAACCATTTGATAAAGAAAAAGAAACTAGATCAATATCACAAAGAAGCAGGCTTGGCTTACCACAGGAAGGATGCAAATAAATGTCATGGAATGACCTTGCATGAAATACTGTTCTGTTCAGTACAGAGCAGCTTCTTCCAATACCAGTGATACACAGCTCCATCACATTATGTGTATGTTATGAATGTTTTAACTATCCACGACTGCAACAGGCATCAGCTACGAATTTTTCTGTGCAATTCACCCTTTGGTACCTGAATTATGTTCCCTGTGTATTTTGCCCCACCCATTTCTCTAGTCATCATTCAGCTTTTACAGCAGTAAAGTTCTGCATCAAAGTCTTAGCCTAGAGCTGCAAGAACAGCCAGTGAATTTGTTTTTTGTCTACACAAGTATCCACTCAGTCTGATGATAATATTATGCATGTTGTTATAATGTTGCTGTAAGTAATAACTGATCCTATATAATTGAGTAAACCTTCAATTTATGATACCTCCAATTAATTACTCACTTAATGCCCTTTTAATTGCCATGCCATGGCTCAGGCAGTTAGTCACCAGTCTCTCACAACAGGTCCTAGGTTCAATCTGAGGCCAGTCAACGTGGAATTTGTGGTGAACAAAGTGGAACTGGGACAGGTTTTCCTCTGAGTACTTTCATTTTCCTTTCTCATTATCATTTGGCGAATTCTTCATACACATTTATTCATCTACCACCTACACAATATAAGTTTAGTGACCAAGAATGTCATTAAATAATGTACTTAAAAAAAAAGAACCTTTTTCTCATCAACCCTCAAACTTCTCATTGCTGAACCTAATTAACACACCCTAAGGAATCTATAAATGCTCTACATCTGACTGGGATGATTACTTGCAACATTGAAAATGTAACTGAAATATTTATTTTTACAAATAAATTATTTCTGTGTATAAATCATTCTTATCAGTTCATTTCCAGTAGCTTTGGTTTCAATGAACAGTTATCACAACACTGAACAGTAAATATAAGTTACAGTTTTGAGTGAATAGCAGAATGGCCCCCATCCAGATTTTCCACACTGGAGTGTCAGAAATGAGATCAGCGGTTATCGGTGAAGAAGAATGTTAATTATTATACTATGTGAGATTCAAACCTATCCTTGAGTTAGGGTTTGCAGGCCTCATGTATTCAATCATCTGCATGATGCAATATCATAACAGGCAACTCACCGAGATGGTTGTTTTCAGTACTGTGGTACATGGCCTCCTGTAGTGACTTGATCTGTGCTTTGCTCAGTTTCAGCAGCTGCAGGTTGTCACTGCCAGCATGATTCATTAAACATGTACTCGAACCTGAATTGGATGGACACGTTACCTAAACAAAACGCTAGAAAATGTAATTTCCAACATGTTCCAGCCCAACTGAAAAACAGTTTTAAATCAAAATTATCCAGTTGATTTTTCTCTGTTTCAGTCTTCTGATAATGAATCATGTTCAGCTATCAACTCACTCAAGAAATTAGTCAACTGACTAAATTACATGCTAGCTAAAGTATATTAAACTGGCCAGCTAATCAAAAAATAAAAAAGACTATAACTGAATAGACATTTATTCTTATAGTTTCTTTTTCTCAGGGTATTTGATAGTTTATCACCACCTCAGTCACTCTCACACCTGAATCCTATCACTCCAGATCACATTCAAAATATATTTTCTATCCTAAGCTGGTTCCTGAATGTCACAACATGACAAAACTATGCAGAGTAGGCATTAACAGCTGAATAATCTACAGGACAGTCAACAGGATGCAGTTCTGAAGCTTAAGAGCCAAAAATCAACAAGAGAGAGCCTTAAAACCTCCATGTTCTGCACAATGTCTGTGACATTACATTCATGCGTGATTATCCTTCCCATATTAGACATAGCTGGCCTGTTGTGGTACAAAACAAAGCATCTAATTCAGCATCTTTTCCTTTGCAACGGAAATATACACTCCTTTGGCTTTATCAAAGCTCATGTTTCAAAAATTCTTCCCAGTTTCCTTTACAGAATCTGCTACTAGTGAAAGTTTAATTTTGTCATTATTTATTTCTTTACTTAATACCTAAACACACTATACCTGTTGTTTGTTTCAAGAAACAGAAAATATTGCATCTCACCTGGAGTCTACTGCCCCTGCGGTCAGTAGTAAGCTGACTATTGGCACCCTCTGCGAGAATCTCCTCCAGTGACAGCACCTCCTTATTATTATTAGAGTTGTGAGCATGAGCCAACAGCTTGTGCAGAGTTGCTCTCTGTCCATGGGTAGCAGCCACTGCAATGGCACTGCAGACATACACTTTATTCATTCAAACATGCCCAACAAGATTTTCTGGGAAGAATTTATGATGCAGAACATCCTTTTAATGTCTCTGTCCAAAGGACTATAAATTCATAATTACACATTGTAGTAATCCATTCTGCACATTATTTCTACTAGTACATAGTCTGACTACATTTCAAAGTTTCACATTGTATCATGTTTATATTGTTAAATATGCAAAATACGTTTAACATGCAGTTTAAAAGAATATATTGTATATTAGAGCTTACACATTAGATAAAAGCTGAGACAGACTTAAGGACAGAATTCTGTAGCAGTGTTTAAAATACAAAATTTTACATATGGACCCCTATGTGTTTGTCACACATGACCAAAACACAGAAATATTTGTGTGGCCACCAAGTTCCCTTCTGAATTATACATGCAACAAAATTACTCAATATTTCTCAAGTAACAAGATTTTCAAGAGTTATTCTTACAAAAATTTAGACAAAATGCCATGACATACTTAACAGCACTACTGTTGATCCTACCACAGAAGCTCAAAATTCATCTAGTGGCTTAGCTAGACCGTTCATTGCCTGAGGCAAGTAATCATGATGGCCACCCCTAACAAAAATTACAAACTTTAAAGAAATCACAATCATGTACTGAAGTTCTATCTACTTGACTCAATAACTTAAATATTACCAAGTTCAGAATATCAAAATTTCACATTTAAAATATTCATTTTGCCTCACTTTTGACTCTGCCACCCAGGGCAGCCACACATCTCCACCCTTTCATATCCAGATAGGGTTAATTACTTATGTTCATGTCTGAAATTTAAACAATCAGACGCAGACCACAGGTAACTAATAATGTTTCAAGAAAGGAACAACATTCCTTCTGGGTGAATTTTAGCAGCAGTAGTAGAAGACAATAGCCACAGCATAATTTTAAAACTAGTAGAATGGGATCACTTGCAAGCATTAAAAGAATGAAAAACCACAGAACTATTACACATTCAGGAATAATGACAGCACTTGCACATTCATTGAAGTAGACACTTGTGACTAGAGATTATGATCCCTCACATGACATGGTTACTGCACGCATGATTAAATTACACACTTGCAATAAGACTCTCCTGATGGCTTCTACCATTTACTAATATCTCTTTAAAATTCTTCTTCAAGAAAAGATAGCATTTTTTAATGCAATAACGCTGTGTCATGCAAGTTCCAAGGTTATCACAGTGGTGTCACTGAAAACCCCATTCTACTGGAATATGACAACATTAAGAGGCAACTGGACCCTGATATTTTGAGGCAAATGTTGAAATGTCTTAGAATTCTTCCAGGACACTTCAACCCTTCAGAATGGAGGAACTACAATGCCTCAGAAGGCAGGGACCCAGTTATCCACTGATGCAGCATCACATCCCAGAAGAATGAAATTGTAAGTTGTATCTTGATCATATACACTCAATATGACAAAGAATAATCAGCAAACTAATTACTGGATGTCTTATCTGCAACCTCCTACTCAGCCCAGGGAGTCGTGCCATGACTCAGGCAGTTAATTGCCAACTTCTCATTGTTGAGGCCCAGATTCAATGCCAGGCCAGACCACGTGGGATTTGTGGTGGACAAAGTGGAACTGGGACATGTTTATCTCAGCATATTTCAGGTTTCATTTTCAGTGTCATTCACCAACACACCACATCCTTGTTTCATTCATCTACCACCAACAATAACAACTGACAGCATTATTAAATAAAACAGTTCTCTCTGAGTCTTGTGGGTAATGGACAAGAAAAAAAATGCTGTGAGTGTTACATGGATGTCTCTGGATATATTACAGGGACCAAGGCATGAACTAACAAGAAAAGAGAGGAATTTGGTGTTGTGGGAGGATAAATTCCTTTGATATCTCATTAAACAGATGAAGTATGTATTATGGATAGGGCTCATGAAATAATAAGACTGTTAATTCCAGAAAGGCTATACAAATCTGTGAATACACAGACACAAGCAACATCAAGGGATAGACAACTAACAGATGTACTGTAGAAGAGTCTGCCACTGCTAGGGTTCAGAATTAGTTGTCAACCTCAAATCAAGTGGTAACCCTGATTGGCTGTGCTCCTTATGAATCCTTTTTCGCTTTGACTTCATTGAGAATTGAATGGATTACATGTAACATTCACTTCTCTTCGGTGTATGAAAGCTATATGAAACCCCATACGCTCTTTTATGAAAACCTCACAAATTCTTTGTTTTCTCACCTGTAAGAGCCACGCTGAGCAGCACCAGAATAACACAGTGAGTCCTTGAGCAATGTTGAGAGAAATGGATGAGCACCATGTGATAGGAGCAGAGACACCATTTCCATTTGATTGCAAGCTGCTGCAACCTGTCCACAAACAGACAGCACTGCACTAACATCCTTCAACACAAACTTAGTGTTAAATTTTGTTTTCCACATGCCACAAACTGTATTAAATTTTGAAAAATGACAGGATTGAAAGGAAGCAGTCTGATGATTCAGAAGATGGTTACAAAATCAGAACATGTCTACACACATAAGAACTTGTTGGTTTTTCTACAGTCATACATGAAGTCTACACAATCAGCTAAAACAACTGGGAATGCTACATTTTTTCACTTGAAAAAGTCTTAAGAAATAAGATGATTAACTTTTGAAACCATGGCTAATAGCAACCAGCAGCATTGGCCACAATCCTAAGCTGGTTCCATACAACTCCCCTAAATGTATACTACTGCTACCCTCCCTCAACCTGCCCTTCTAAATGTCCACTTTTCAAGGGTATATCCACCAAAATTCAGCATACATTGCATGTCTTCCACATTCTAATTACAAGTCCGGTTGGTTGCAGCCTCCTTTATTTCACTATCCTCACAGCATTATGTGACCATAATACCCAGATGTCTATTTCCTAAAATATTTTCTCCAGCACTTCATTTCACACAGAACCTATAGGTCTTGTCTTCCAAGGTCATGCAGTCAAGGAAGACAGGAACAAATTGTCCCAAAATGTCGGTAACTAACTACCAATCTACATATCGTAACATTCCAGATGAGGAAAGATCTCAACTGCGAAATTATTATTTTATGGACCTTGAACCTTATAGTGTTCTGGGAAGAAGCATGAAGGATCACCAGCTTATGAACTTAATAATACCGAGCATTTCCCTAATTTATTCTTCTTCCATGTCATCATGAATATGAATTCTACTTATTACTGCCATCCTAAATGCTCAAGTTTTAAAATACTTTCAAATGAAAACATACCTGAAGTGGTGTCTGAGTGCATCTGTCTTCACTGAGTCTGGCCCCACCCTCCACATGAGCGCCCCTTTCCAAAAGCAGACGTGCAATGTTGCATGTTCCCTGTAGAGCTGCAAATGTCAGGGCTGTCCAGTGCTGCGTCTCTGCATGTACAAAAGGGCAACCTACTGTGCCATATGGGGGTGTTTCAACATCAGGGTCTGCTCCTGCATCTAGCAGAGAGCAAGCGCATGCCTCATCATGTAGCAGGACTGCCAACATAAGCGGGCTCAACCCCCTCTCATTCACACTATTTAACTTCTGTAAACAATCAACAATCAAAACAAGTAACACACAGTGTCCCTCCGAACACTTTATCAAGACTATACTTATGTTGCAGGGAAAAACTATTGCTTTGGAGATGTGAAATATGTAACCTGAACAATTTCTGTGGCTCCTCATTGCCAATATCTGCTGGTGTTTGTTTTTAAGTAAAGTAGTGTGTCCATGGGACTTAAGTAAAAGCTTGGCAACGTGACTTTTAGGACACTCTTTCAAAAACTTATAAACCCTTGATCTCTGAATCTCAAACAATTCTTCTTTTTTTTAAAAAAAAAAAAAACCCTTGAAACAGTTTCTCTTCTTATTTTGTGAAACAGGCAATTTAATAAGATAAAGGAAACTGGCCTTCTGACCAAAACAACAGCCTGTTTGGACTAACTTAAGTATAGCTTCCACAATTCTCATTTTAAATTTTGAAAAACTTCTGCAATGTGAAAACTTTAACAATGTCAAGCATGATCAACTGTAAATATGTTGCTAACATATACAGAAAATGTACAGAGTCTATGCATAAAAATTGTAAGAAGAACTCAAAATATTTGCACTTACTAGTGTTTCACTTAAATCATCAATTTTATTTTAAACAATCTGTACTCCCCATCATATATTATTAGATGATCAAATCAGGGATGACATGGGCTGGGCATGCAGCATATATGGGTTTTGGTGAAAAAACTGGCCATTTGGAAGACTAGACATAAATGGGAAGAGAAATATTAAATGGATCTTGAAGAAAAAGTTTGGGAGAGTGTGGAATGGATTCCCTTGGCTTAGCATGGGTAAAATTAGTGGGCTGTTGTGAAGACAGTAATGAGCCTCTGGGTTCTGGAAAATACAGAAATTTCTTGAATGGATGCAAAACTGGTAACATCTTATGATGGACTCAACCCAGGGAATTAAATAGTCAATCAGTGAGTGGGTCAATTACTTGTAATTAGTTGGTTGGTTGGTTGGTCATTCAGTTAATGAATTAGCCAGTTATTTGGTTGGTTGCTTGGTTGGTTGGTTGGTTAGTTAGCAGACATTTCAGTCTGACCAAATTACTGTTTCAATGAGAGATGACCCATCTACAGTGTCAGGAAACCTACAAAATTTCAGTACAGTGGTATAGGTTTAGTCCACTACCTAATTAATAGATTTACCTTACTGGATGGTAACAATTGCAGAGCATGGGGAATGAGATCACTGTGTCCACTCTGCAGCATAGTGAATGCAAGTTCTGATTTGAGTCGCCGCACACACTCCACCTCATCTCCTGGCCGTCTGGGACCCACTGACACTGCACCCTCCTCCATTCTGTGAATGAAATAATAATTGAAATATCATGGAAATGTGAATAAATCACATGGCCATCAAATTACAAAATTTTTTAAACACCACATGATGATGTACAAATAGTGAGAGACAACAAAATTTAAAATATAATTGTGTTTTTTAAATTAACTTCCCCATGCTTCCTTAACTAACAATGGGTAATAAGTCTCTTTCCCGGGGATAAAGCAGTTGGGGTGTGGCATTGACCACCCACCCCAATCTAGCGCCGATGTTAAAGAAAGAGTACAGCTATATATATATTCCGCATCTGTGACTTCGTGGCCTGTTCTAGGGTGAAATTTACTTCTACCTTTCTGTCCTCAACTACAGCACAGTTTGTATGGTGATTAGGCTGTGAGTTGGATGTCCGAGGAATCATGGTTTGATTCCCAGCAGGGAAAGGGATCTCTTCTCTAAAGCATCCAGGCTGGCTCTGTGGCCCATCCTGCCTTCTATTTAACAGCCAGGGTGTGAAGCTGACCACACCCAAGTAATAGTATCAAGGTTAAAAATGAGTGGAGCTATACCTCCAATATGCCAATATGAATTCATGTAATGCACAAGAACAACTTTATCTGTTACTTTTCCCCACCTACATCTAACATAATACATAAAATGAATGACAATTATGAATGATGAAATTGGAGAGATGTGTGAGTGTCTGTGACTTCTTTTATGATCCTACCCTAGCATCTACCTAGACAGCCTCTGGGTGCCAAGACCAAAAGCTGACAACTGCACACAGGACCACATGAATTTGATGCAACAGTGATGATCATTTAATGAAAATTCTGTTCTGCATAGATATCAAGGTTCAACAAAGAAGCTGAAAGTTATAAAAAACAGCTAAAATGTTTATTCACCAACTCTTGTTACAAACAAATGTAATGTGAAATATTCAGGCATGTCACTATATGAACTTCATGGAATATGTCATTAAGTTGACAATGAATGCAACAACAAAAATGAACATAATGAAGTTATGCTGTCAATAGGTGACCTTCGGAATGTGTTGAGTAGATGAGGAATTTTTAAAAGTACAGAGAAGAATGGCAGATAAGGGGCATTATAACACAATTTATATTTGGTTATTGTCACAAAAATCAGCATTACATATAGGGAAACTCAACACCTACTAACCACACAAGAGGCTGATGTATCTTGAGTGCATAACGAATGTTACGTACCTTAAGTTTCATGTTAATAACAATTTTGTGAGTTTGAGTGTGCAACAAAAAGAATATGAATGAAGTGTGTGTGTGTGTGTGTGTGTGTGTGTGTAGGTGTACATTCATGCACATGTAAAACCTAAATTATGTTGTCACTGTTGGATAATAGTGATCCAGAACAATATAAGATGGCTATATAGTGCTTTCTACATTTATGTTTGGAAGATGTCTGGTCCAAACTCATCCAGGTCAAAAGATATTCTGAATGACTTTTACATAGTTTTCCCTCAGTACCTACAGGAAACTGTTGGGATAGTACCTGATTAGTCTACACTGTTTCCTTCCACATTCTTTTCAATTCATTGTTTATCAGTTATTCTACCATCTGATGTTATACAATCATTGTTACTGACAGCATTACACAATAAAACATACAAAAATACTGTATCATGGTGGTTAACAAAATAATTACATACAAACCAAAAACAAACAAAATAGAGCTAAATCTAACCACAATGGTAGACACTGTGTTTAAATTAGAACAATTTTATAATCAGTGATAATACAACATAATTATTATGATAATCATATTTATAAATAAGCAATGGAAGCTATGGTAGAAAGACATTATAATGGCTCACCCAATTTGACGAATAGGGCAATCCACTCCAGGTAAGAGCAGCCGGGCAGCTTGCATCACATCATCTTGATCAATAGTGGTAGAATGTCTATGCTCTGCGTGGGCTGCAGTCACTCTGAGCCATTCTACCAAGGGAGGCAGCACCACATATGCACGCTCATACACCAGCTCTTGGATTGGGGCTGCATGTTGTGCATGCTCTAGCTGTCAAGAAAAAGAGCAAGGATCCAAGACTGCAGCAGCATACAGATAACACTAAATGCTGACAAATATGAAAGTCAAGAATCTCAGTATCTGCTCTGAGCTCCGACTGCCAGAACCTATGTTCAGGAACTCACTATAACTAGCTCCATGATGCAGAATCCTTATCCAGAAGCTCAAGAAATTTCACACCTTTTTATTATGCTTCTGGACGTCAGCCTGGCACTGGTTCCTAAATTAAACCCGATGGGGCCCAAATTAAATGTCCATAGTCATCTCAAGAAGAATGGAATTTGAATGGGAGCTGTATAAAAACAACATTATTTGTAGAACATGTGATGTTTTGAGTATCATACTATGCAAAATATATATATAAAACATCTGGTATAAAAGGATAATTACACTATGACTCTCTTGCATTATAGTGATGGAAGATGAATACAGCAAAGCATTCTCTGCATTCAATTCTAGACCAATCCCCATACCATTGTCTTAAGAGAATCCTGGATTTTTCTTGGCAGTATTTACATTTCTGCACATAAATTGCCATCATCAGCTTAAACCAGAAAATATGTGTCATAAAAAATTTCACTTCCTACCGCTTTTCTTTAGTCGAGGGTTCAAACACTACACTCAAGCATAGTCTATGTGAAGAAAAAATATGGTGTTTGATTGTGGCCACAGAAACATGCCCACTGTACCAACTACACCAATAAACTGTTGTGTTTGACAGTATACCTTATTTGTATTTCAATTATAGAAAACATAATGGAACAAATTTGAATAAAATTTTACCTGGGAGCATCGCATGAAGTAGAAGAGTGCTTGAATAGCAGGAGGCGTCCAGGTAAGGGGTCGTGTGTTGATACACGCCAGCAGCTCAGTCAGCTCATGCACAGATCCGACACACGTAGTTAACAGTGACTGTTCTATTGACTTCCCACTTGCTAGTGACGATGTGTGGGTAGACTCAGTGTTCACACTGGAGACACTTGCCCAGCGAGGCATTGCTAGTGCCCCTAAGAAAATTGAGTTCAGCTGTGAGTTAGATCTCACACGGTCACCCAGCAAGGCAATACTAGTATCCTTACAATATGCAGTGATACTCTGAATTATGTGTGATACTCAGCCAGCAAGGCAAACAAGGCAAAGCTTAATACACAGGTAATATCAAATTAATTCATGGCAGTACAAAAATAATAAAAGATTAACTGAAGGTAAGGAATAAAAAAACTACTAATACAAAATTAAGGTAAGGTAATATGAAAGTAATAAAAGATTAATTATAATAAATTAATATTAGGGTAACAGAAAATAAAATGAAATTACTAAAAGAAAAACATGGTGACTTTAATGAAATGTCTTTCATTGTGTCAGTTTAAGGTCCAAATTATTGCTCACTTTCCACCAGAATTTCAACTATGACCTTACATAACCAATGCCAACCAATGACACTCACCTGACGCAATTCTGCCAGCATTGAGGTGTGCATAAGGTTGTAACAAGCCCCACAAGTCCCCATTGTTAGCAATTGCATGTTCGAACATGGTGGCAGTAAGAATGGTGTCTGTCTCATTTGGCAGACACTGCAGCAGTATTTCTTCCAGCAGGTTTTCTAAACCAGCTGTCAAGTACACAGCTGCATACCTAAATAAACAAAACCAGCAATTCTGAATGTTTGTTTCTGCTTTATTAATTTGACACTCAGCTTCATAAGATACACACTTGGTACAGTAATATTCATTCAGTTTTCAGACAGATGACCTATGCCATAATGTCATGTAAAACTTACTCATGTATAAACTTGCCAAGGCGGACATTAGACATCCATCGCTGAAATCGGCCAACAGAGAGCTGCAGTCCTGCTCGACATGATTTACTTTGCTTAAGGTGTAAATCACCCGACACTGCAAACATGGCCGCTGCCCTCAGACATGCCTACACATGGATATGGTTTAAAGAGATTCCTGAGCAAACTTCCTCATCCTCTTCAACAGAAAACATAAACTTAACACTCTGCAGAGTTTATCATTCAGAACTTCAACATCTACAGGCCCCACAGGAGCCTGTTCTTGGCCACATGAATTATCCTTAGTGTTGGATGAGGAAAAAAAAATGCACACATACACACACACACACACAGGTACATGTTATATAGTATTTAGTGACAAGTGGGAGGCTGAGTATGGCTAATTAACTGAAAAGGATTTGGAAAACAGCAATAATGGCCTACTTCAAGGCATCAGCCAAGCATTTCCAACCATGCAATGACAAAATCACATAAGCATCAGTGACAGAGCTAGAACCTGTGATGAGATTCAATCTTGGGACCCTCTACATTAAGTGTAAACACTAACCATCCAACCACAACATTTCTCCTCACAATTTACAGTGTCATGTGATGAATTTTAATTTTAGCATGCAATCTATGCTTAGTTCTCACAAGTTGTCTTTTGCCACAAGAATATCTATCAAGTAAAAAATGTACACACAGTATAGTCTCACCTTTGTGCAGGAGTCAGCAAGGGCAGGGCAAAGGATGATGCGCAGTGCAGAGCACACCTCCTGCTTGCTGCACATTCCAAGGGGATATGCCAAACGCTGCACTTCCCTTCCAATCCTCACCAGTGCCCTCTGAAGAAGGTATGACAGACGTGGTATTGTCTCCATAGAGATCCGTTCCATGTGTTCTTTGAGTCGACCATTTTGTATAACTTTCAGTACATCATGATTTGACCACGGCAAGTGCTGTAGCTCTACTAGCCTGCAGAAAAAGACATATCAACATGGACAACTGAAGAAGCACAATACTTGTTTAAAACCAACAAACTGCACAATATACATAAAACATTAAAATCATATTTCTAAGTTTCACATTAAAACATATTTATATTCCTCCTACATGTTTCGATCCCCATACAGGATCATCCTCAGGGAGTATGCACTATATCGAGAGTGAAGTTACTAAAACAAGTTAGATATATATAGGTTATCTGGTAGCATGCCTGTGAACAAGTAAAACACATTACCCATATTACCTAAAGTCTATACTTATCCCCCATAATATGTGAAAGTGGCCCATATTTTTTTGCTTATGTTGTTGTTGGCAGGATCATGGGACTTCTTACTCTGCTGTGTTAGTATTTGGTGTTTCA
>Ga0131853_10008031_pt1 | contig 19176 bp, 17 predicted proteins | sample TergutLab28metaG_FD_92764 | JGI IMG/M metagenome (GOLD analysis project Ga0131853, IMG submission 92764) | Labiotermes labralis P1 segment gut microbial communities from Petit-Saut dam, French Guiana - Lab288 P1 (version 2) (version 2) | ecosystem: Host-associated > Arthropoda: Insects >...
TCCAGCTTCGCGGCATCGAGCGGCAGCGCATCGCCCTCCTTGAGTCCGAGCGAGGTGCCGTTGATCACGAGGTCGTGTCCGCTCGGGTCGTCGGTGCCCGCCGCGATCTGCGCGTGCGGATACAGTTCGAGGATGCGCCGCTTCAACGCGTCGACTCTCGCGGCGGTGCGATTGGCAATCGTCAGCCGCTGCACGCCGGCCTGCACCAGCGCGAACGCAATGGCGCTCGCCGCGCCGCCCGCGCCGGCCAGCCAGGCGCTCTTGCCCGCGATCGACACACCGGCCTCACGCAGTCCGCCGACGAAGCCCTCGCCGTCGAGCATATGCGCGACGATCCTGCCGGACGCCTCGCGCCGTATGACATTGGCCGCGCCGATCTGCCGTGCGACGTCCGAAACGTCATCGCACAAAGACAGTATCGCGGTCTTGTGCGGCACCGTGACGATCGCGCCGCCGAAGTTCTCGAATCCGCGAAGTCCGTCCAGTGCGATCGCCAGTTGCGCCGGACGGACATGCAGCGGCACCATCACGCCGTCGTAGCCGAGTTGCGCGAACAGCGCGTTCATGCGTTGCGGCGTCTTCACGTGATGGATCGGATCCGCAAGGATGCCGAACCATCTCGTCGTTCCGGTGATTTCCTTCATGCGCGCTCCTTCGTTGTGCGCCCATCTGTTGTCATCGCCTCCATCCACCCCGCGATAATATAAGATATGGCGGCACGAGAACCAGTACACCCATCGGCAACATCATGCTGAAACCAAGGGAGTGGCGATGCGCTTTGCAGACAAAGTGGTGCTCGTGACCGGCGCGGCCGGCGGCATCGGCTCGGCGATTGCGGAGTCGTTCGCGCAGGAAGGCGCGCGAATCGGGCTCGTCGATGTCAGCGTCGAAGCCGGCGCGCAGCGCGAAGCACAGCTTGCGGCGGCGGGCCACACCGTGTGCTTCGCGGCGGCCGACGTCGGCCGGTTTGCGGACTGCGAACGGGCGCACGCCGAGATCGTCGCGGCGCTCGGTCCCGTCGACATCCTCGTGAACAACGCGGGGATTTCACCGAAGACCCAAGGGCGCGCGCTGAAGGTGTGGGAAATGCCGCCCGACGAATGGGACAAGGTCGTCGACGTCAACCTGAACAGCGCGTTTTATCTGACCCGTCTGGTTACGCCGCACATGGTGCAAAACAACGCGGGGCGCGTGATCAACATGTCGTCGGTGGCGGGCAAGGCGTGGTGCGATTTCGTCGCCGGCCACTACGCGGCAACCAAGGCCGCGCTGCTCGGTGCCACGCGCCAGTGGGCCGCGGAACTCGGGCCCTACGGCGTCACAGTCAACGGCATCGCGCCGGGCCGCATCAGCACGCCGCTGATCCAGAGCGTCGCCAAGGACGTCAACGACAGCATCCTGCGCGTGACCCCGTTCGGCCGCTTCGGCACGCCGAATGAGGTAGCCGACGTATGCCGCTTTCTCGCATCGAACGATGCGGCGTTCGTCACGGGCCAGGTCATCGACGTCGCGGGCGGATGGTTGATGACCTGAGTGACCTGCGCGGCAACGCGGCTCGCGCAAACAAAAAAGCCACCGGGCTTTAACACCACGGTGGCTTCGTCACGCAAAACGCGTGGCTCAGATCTTACTTGCGCTTGAGCTGCGAAAGATCGCGCACGGCGCCACGATCGGCCGAAGTCGCCAGCGCCGCATAAGCCTGCAGCGCAGTCGACACGACACGCTGACGATTCTCAGGCAGCCATGCACGCTCGCCACGCGCTTCCATCGCCGCGCGGCGGCTCGCCAGATCGGCATCCGACACGTCCAGATGAATCTTGCGATTCGGGATGTCGATCTGAATCGTATCGCCGTCCTGAACCAGCCCGACCAGGCCGCCTTCGGCCGCTTCCGGCGAAGCATGGCCGATCACGAGGCCCGACGAGCCACCCGAGAAACGGCCGTCGGTGAACAGCGCGCAGCTCTTACCAAGGCCCTTCGACTTCAGATACGACGTCGGATACAGCATTTCCTGCATGCCCGGGCCGCCCTTCGGACCTTCGTAGCGAATCACGACCACGTCGCCCGCCACGACCTTGTCGCCGAGGATGCCTTCCACGGCGTCGTCCTGGCTTTCGAACACGCGCGCGCGGCCCGTGAACACCCACTGCGACTCATCCACGCCCGCGGTCTTCACGATACAGCCCTTCTCCGCGAGATTGCCGTACAGCACCGCGAGGCCGCCGTCCTGCGAATACGCGTGCTTCTTGCTGCGGATGCAGCCGTGCTCGCGATCGAGGTCGAGCGAGTCGTAGGTGCGTTCCTGGCTGAACGCGACCTGCGTCGGCACGCCGCCAGGCGCCGCGCGGAAGAACGTGTGCGCGGCTTCGTCGCCGCTGCCGTTCACGTCCCACTGCGCGATCGCGTTGCCCAGCGTGCCGCTGTGCACGTTGCCGCACGAGCCGTCGATCAGATCCGCGCGCTCGAGTTCGCCGAGGATGCCGAGAATGCCGCCCGCGCGATGCACGTCTTCGATGTGGTACTTGTCGGTGGCCGGCGCGGCCTTGCACAGGCACGGCACCTTGCGCGAGATGCGGTCGATGTCGGACATCGTGAAGTCGACGCCCGCTTCCTGCGCTGCGGCCAGCAGGTGCAGCACGGTGTTGGTCGAACCGCCCATGGCGACGTCGAGCGTCATCGCGTTTTCGAACGCACGCTTGGTCGCGATGTTGCGCGGCAGGACCGAGGCGTCTTCTTCCTGATAGTAGCGGCGGCACAGGTCGACGACCAGGCGGCCGGCCTGCTCGAACAGACCACGGCGCCATGCGTGCGTCGCGACGATCGTGCCGTTGCCCGGCAGCGCGAGGCCGATCGCTTCGGTCAGGCAGTTCATCGAGTTGGCCGTGAACATGCCCGAGCACGAACCGCAGGTCGGGCACGCGCTGCGCTCGACTTCTTCGGCTTCGGCGTCGGTGACGTTCGGATCGGCGGCCTTGATCATCGCGTCGATCAGGTCGATCTTGGCGATCACCTGGCCGTCGGTCGGCGACTTGATCTTGCCGGCTTCCATCGGGCCGCCCGAGACGAACACGACGGGGATGTTCAGGCGCATCGCGGCCATCAACATGCCCGGGGTGATCTTGTCGCAGTTCGAGATGCAGACCATGGCGTCGGCGCAGTGCGCGTTGACCATGTACTCGACCGAGTCGGCGATCAGTTCGCGCGACGGCAGCGAATACAGCATGCCGCCGTGGCCCATGGCGATGCCGTCGTCGACGGCGATCGTGTTGAATTCCTTGGCGACGCCGCCCGCGGCTTCGATTTCCTTCGCGACGAGCGCGCCCAGATCGCGCAGGTGCACGTGGCCCGGCACGAACTGCGTGAAGGAGTTGACGACGGCGATGATCGGCTTGCCGAAGTCGCCGTCCTTCATGCCGGTGGCGCGCCACAGGGCGCGGGCGCCGGCCATGTTGCGGCCGTGAGTCGAAGTTTTCGAGCGATAGTCAGGCATGGAATCCTCAAACAGGTTGGTTTTTGCCGTTTTGCATCGGTTCTGGGCAGGCCCGTAGCCGTATTTCCGGCCGATTTTCCGGCGATCCGGACGGTCTGGGCCGAGAGTGACCGAAATGATGCGAGAGCCGCAGTGAGACGTCCAATATATTTTTCCGGCCCGATTGAGTCGCGAATTATATCAATGCGACAATTCGGGCGGGCTCGAAAGGGGGCCGCATCCGGACAACTTGACCACTGTCAGCGACAGATTCAATGAAACTTGAACAGTTGCGGCCGCGGATTTCTTATTCGAACTCCCGTTATGTCCGAGAACACAGAGGAAAGGACCTTCCATGAACTACGTACACATCGTTGCCGTACTGGCCATTCTTCAATATTTTTATTTCGGCGTTCTGGTCGGCCGCGCCAGGGCGAAGTATGGAATCAAAGCCCCGGCAACATCGGGCAACGAGGTGTTCGAACGCGCCTTCCGGGTGCAAATGAACACGCTCGAACAACTGGTCGGGTTTTTGCCGGCCCTTCTCATCGCGGGCCTGTATTGGACGAACGCAATCGTTGCGGCAATCGGCGTCGTCTATCTGATCGGTCGATTCGTCTACCAACGAGCGTATGTCGCCGACCCGGCCAAACGGGGCCTCGGCTTCATGCTGAGCGTCGTCCCCACCTTCATCCTGCTGATTGCCGCAGCCATCGGCGCCATCGCGCTGCACGCTGTCTGATCTTGCGCGCCGATATAATCGACCCGCTACTTAACAAGGAGATCGTATGAAATCACTGCTTGCCTTACTCGCCGCGGCCACCGTTGCAACGTCCGCATTCGCCGCCGGCAACGTCGAGAAGTTGCCGTCCGGTGTCATCGTCGAACACATCACGGAAGGCACGGGCCCGCATCCGACCGCCAGCGACGTCGTGCGCGTCAACTATCGCGGCACGCTCGCCAACGGCACGGAATTCGACAGCTCCGCGAAGCATGGCGGCCCCGCATCGTTCCCGCTCGGCCAGGTGATTCCGTGCTGGACGCAAGGCTTGCAAACGATGCGCGTCGGCGGCAAGGCGAAGCTGACCTGCCCGGCGGCGACCGCTTACGGCGATCAGGCCGTCGGCCCGATCCCGCCGAACAGCCAGCTCACGTTTGAAGTCGAACTGATCGGTATCGGTCAGTAAAAACGGTCAATAAAACCTCAAGCCACCGGGCGCAACGCCACGGTGGCTGTTTCGTTCGACATCAGCGGCACAGTTCTTCGAGACGCTTCCCATTGGTACGCGGGCCAAACATCCCGATCGACAGCATGACGCCGAGCATGCAGACGGTAATGCCGGCAAAGACCCCGTGCACCCCGAAATGCCGCAACAGCGCCGCGATGATGAAGCCGGACATCATCGCCCCGATGCGGCTTGCCGAGTAAATCAGCCCGTTCGCGCTACAGCGGATCGCAGTCGGAAAGAGTTCGGCCTGATACGCGTGATAGCACACGGAGATCGTCTGGCCCGCGAGACTGATCAGCACGCCAAGAGCGATCAGCAGCGCAACCGAGCGTGCCTCGGCGAATGCGACGCCGCACACGATCACGACCAAGGCACCGGCGACGATCAGCCATTTACGCTGGAAGCGGTCGGCGACGAGCATCGCCAGCATGGGCCCGACCGGCAGCGCGAACGCGATGATGAACGAATACAACAGGCTCTTCGTCACGGTAATGCCCTGCCCGATCAGCAGCGTCGGCACCCAGTTGGCAAAGCCGTAATAACCGATCGCCTGGCACAGATTGAACACGACGAGCATGATGAAGCGCGAGCGATACGGCGGCTTCAATAGTTCGGATAACGAAGCACGTCGATGCGAAGGCTGGACGACCCCAGGCAAAGGCGGCGGCAACGGTGCCTGCGCTTGCCGCGCCACGACCGCTTCGACCGCGCTCACAATGGCATCGGCACGTTCGGGCTGTCCGTGCGACGCGAGCCAGCGCGGACTTTCCGGCACGGCGCGGCGAATGAACCACACGAGCAACGCGCCGGCGGACCCGGCCAGCACCACGAGACGCCAGCCGTCGATGCCGAACGCCGTCGTCGGCACGAGCCAGAACGAGAGCAGCGCGGCGACGGGCGCAGCGGCGAACATCACCATCTGATTGAACGCCATCGCGCGGCCGCGCATGTGTTGCGGCACGATCTCGGTCACGTAGCTGTCGATGGTGATGATTTCCACGCCCACGCCGATGCCCGCGATGAAGCGCCAGACGATGACCGCTTCGGGCATGGTCTGAAACGCCATGATCGCCGAGCCGATCGAATACCACAGCAGCGACACCGTGAATACCGCGCGCCGGCCGTAACGATCCGGCGTCCAGCCGAAGCAGAACGTGCCGACAAACAGGCCCGCGAAGGTCGCCGCGATGAATCCCGCGATGCCGCCCAAGCCGAAGAACGCATGCGTGGTGATCGCGAACAGCCCGCTTTTTGCCATGCCGGGCGCGACGTAGCCGATGAAAATCAGATCGTAGATTTCGAAGAAGCCGCCGAGCGAAATCAGGAACACGAGCATCCAGAGATGCCGCGTGACCGGCAGGCGGTCGAGGCGCGCGGATATATCGGCGCCGGGTTGAATGCCGACACGTACGTCCGGCATCGAGTGGGGCGTGCTGCCCGCGATAACGGTCTGCTCCATGTCTGAGCTGTCTCCTGAGACGGATTGTTGGCGGCCCGTTCTGTACGCGGTGCCTGCCGAATGAAAATTAAGTCAAAACACGCTCATGCAGTCTCCCGCTTCAACAGGCGAGACAAAATTTCCTGGGTGTGCTCACCGACCCGCGCAAGCGCCTGGCGCACGCCCGGCCGGCGGCCGCCCATCGTGATCGGCAGGAGCACGACCTCGGTCGTGCCGCCGTCGTCGGTCTGCATCGGCACGAGGCCGCCGCTCGCCTTCAAATGCGGATCGTCGAGCAACTGATCGGGCCGCACGATCGGCGCGTAGGGAATGCCGGCCGCTTCGAGCTTCGGCACGAGTTGATCCGCGCGATGGTCTTTCAGGACCGCGCCGAGGCGCTCGAGCAGTTCGGGCCGCACGTCCACGCGCATCGCATTCGTTGCGAAGCGCGGTTCGGCTGCGAGATCCGCGCGCTCGAGGACGTCGCACAGCGTGACGAACTGCTTGTCGCTGACCGCGCCGATGAACAGTTGCTCGCCCTCGGCCAGCGTGAACACGTCGTACACGCTCCATGCCGACACGCGCGCGGGCATCGGCGGCGGCGCTTCATGCGTCATCGCGTATTGCTGCATGTGCTGCGCAGACAGGAACACGCAGTTTTCGAACAGCGCGCTCTGCACTTCCTGGCCGCGCCCCGTGAAGTCGCGTTCGCGCAATGCGGCCAGCACGCCGATCGCGCCGAACATGCCGCCCATGATGTCGTTGACCGACGTTCCCGCGCGCAGCGGCCGGCCAACGGGACCGGTCATGTACGAGAGGCCGCCCATCATCTGCACGACCTCGTCGAGCGCGAGACGCTTTTCATACGGTCCCGGCAAAAAGCCCTTGTGCGAGACATAGATGAGGCGTGGATAGCGCTTCGAGAGCGTCTCGTAGTCGAGCCCGAGTGCCGTCATCAAACCGGGCCGGAAATTTTCGATCACGACATCGCAGGTGCCGATCAATTCGGCCGCCGTGCTCTTGCCTTCCGGCGTGTTGATGTCGATGACCACGCTCTTCTTGTTGCGGTTGAACGAGCGGAAAAAGCCGATGCCCAGACCCGGCAGCTTGCGCGTCTTGTCGCCGCCGGGCGGCTCGACCTTGATCACTTCGGCGCCCAGATCGGCGAGGATCATGCCGCACGTCGGCCCCATGACCATGTGCGTGAATTCGACGACGCGTACGCCGTCGAGCGGAAGTCTCGTGTTCGAAGCCATGATTAGGAGTCTCAAGCGAAATGCGCGACGCCGACGGCCTCGCGCGTGAACGTTTTGGGTAGGCCGGCACGCCAGAGCGCGCCATGCAGCGTTTCGCCATCGAGCCAGCGCGCCACCTTTGCGCGCAGCGCGAGCAACGCCGCGATGTCGATGCCGGTTGCGATGTCCATATCGGCGAGCATGAACGCCAGGTCTTCGCTTGACGCATTGCCGCTTGCGCCTGGCGCGTGCGGACATCCGCCGATCCCGGCAAGCGTGGCGTCGAAGCGCGCGACCCCGGTTTCGAGCGCCGCGTAGACGTTGGCGAGCGCGAGGCCGCGCGTGTCATGGAAATGACCGCACCAGAAGCGCTCGCCGGCCAGACGGCGCGCCTGCTCGAACAGTTCGCGCACCGCGCGTGGACCGGCATAGCCGACCGTATCCGCGATGCTCACGCGATCCGCGCCCGAATCGAGCAGCGCCTGCATGCAGCGCAGAACCTCATGCGGTTCCACCCGCCCCTGGATCGTGCAGCCGAACGCCGTGCCGATGCCGCCTTCGATCAGCGTCTTCGCACCCGATGCATCGCGCGCGGCGCGAATTCGCGCGACTTCCGCGACGACCTCGTCGGGCGTCTTGCGCAGATTCGCGAGGCTGTGCTCGCGGCTTGCCGAAAGCGGCACGATCAGCAGATCGGCTTGCGATTGCAACGCGGCTTCGGCGCCTCTCAGGTTCGGCACGAGTACCGAGACGAACAGGCCCGGCAAGGTCTTCGCGAAGGCGACGAGTTCGGCGGTGTCCGCGAGTTGCGGCAGCCGCCGCGCGGGCACGAACGATCCGACTTCGATCTCGTGCTGACCGGCGGCGTAGGCGTCGCGAATCCAGTCGAGCTTGCGTTCGGTCGGCAGAATCCGCTGGGTGCTCTGCAGGCCGTCGCGCAAGCCGACTTCACGAATCACGACTTCAGGGGGGAACGAGGGCATGGGGCCGTCTCCGGGTGTTCGCCGGTCGCGAATGAAATCACCGGCGTTTTCGTTGTGTTGTGGTAACTTTAGACATTCCATAAACGCAGTAAAGCGGCAATTGGGAACCCCTGTCGTTCCCAATCGGAACGTCTGCGAAATATTCTCTAGAGGTGACGGTGCGCGACCTGGATCTGAAAACGCTCCGGCTGTTCGTATCGGTCTGCGAGCATCGCAACATCGCGCGGGCGGCGGGCGAAGCGCATATCGAGCCGTCCGCGATCAGCAAGCGCATCGCGCAGCTCGAAACGGATCTGGGCGTGCCGCTGCTCGCGCGTTCGCGGCGTGGCGTGGAGCCGACCGGCGCCGGCATGGCGCTACTCGAGCACGCGCGCAGCGTGCTGTTTACGCTCGAGCGCATCGGCAGCGATGTGGCTGCATTCGGCGGCGGCTTGCGTGGGCGCGTGAGCATTTGCGCGTCGGCGTCCGCGATCGCGGAATCGCTGCTCGACGACATTGCCGCCTTTATGAGCGAACCTGCGAACGCGAATATCCGGGTGGATGTGGAGGAGCGCTTGTCGAGCGATCTCGTGCGGCAGTTGCGCGAAGGCGCTGCCAGTATCGGGGTGTGCTGGGACAATGCGGATTTGCAAGGTTTGCACCACCGGCCCTGGCGACGCGACCGGCTCGCGCTCGCGGTGCCGCCCGGGCATGCGCTGGCCCGCAAAAAGCGGCTGCGGTTCGAAGAGACGCTGGCATTCGAGCACGTCGGCCTGCCGCCTTCGAGCGCCGTACATACGATGTTGCAGCGGGCGGCGGCAGAGGTGGGAAAGACGCTGTCCTACCGGGTGATCGTTTCGAGTTTCGACGCCGCGTTTCGCGTGGTGGCGGCGGGTTTGGGCATCAGCGTCGTTCCGGTTGAAGTGGCGACGACTTATCAGGCGATGTTCGGCATCAAGGTGATACCGTTCGTCGATGCCTGGGCCGACCGGCGCTTTGTGGTGTGCTTCAAGAGCTTCGATTATCTGCAGCCGGCAGCGCAGAAGATGGTCGAACATTTGACGCGGCGGGCGCAAACATGAAGCCTCTGGATCTGACGCGTTTCGATCTCAACCTTCTGGTCGTGCTCGAGGCGCTTTGGGAAGAACGACACGTCGGCCGCGCGGCCGAACGTCTGCATTTGTCGCAGTCCGCAACCAGCCATGCGTTGGCGAGGCTGCGTACCGCCTTCGATGATCGGCTTTTCGTTCGCAATCCTCGCGGAATCGTGCCGACGCCGCTGGCCACGGAGTTAATGCCGAGAGTGGCCGCGGTGCTCGAATCGGTCAGGCTCGTCGCGAGTCCACGCGGTCCGTTCGATCCGGGCCGTTTGCATGCGACGCTCTCGGTGGCGGCCACCGATCACGCCGTGCTGACCGTCATCGCCCCGGTACTGGCCAAAATTCAGGCCGCTGCGCCGCACGCCGTGCTCAAGCTCAGACCGGCCGACGCCGAATCGGCTCTGCGTATGCTGGACGCCGGCGAGCTCGATGTCGTGCTGGGCTCGGGCTCTTTTTTCCAGATGCCGCAGCGCTTCGATTGCCAGCTTGTCCATAAGGAGCGTTTCGTCGGCATCGCGCGCAAGGGTCACCCCGCGCTCGTCAAGCGAGGCAAGAAGCTGCACATGGACCTGGATGACTTCGCTCGCCTGCCCCACATTCTGGTCTCGCCGCGCGGCGATACGCGCGGCGCCGTTGACGACGCGCTGGAGAACCTTGGCCGCACGCGCCAGGTGACCGTTACCTGCCCGAGCTTTCTGGCGGTTCCGTTCATGGTCGGCGCTTCGCAGTCCATTGCCGTGGTTGCCGAGCGCGTCGCGTTGCAACTGCAGGAAACCGCACAACTGAGCCTCTTTGAACTGCCGCTCGCGCTACCAACGTGGGAGGTGCTCGCTATTCGAGCCCGCGGGCGCGCCAACGAGCCCTCCGTCGAGTGGCTGACGAACGTGATCATCGGCGGTTAAAGCGCGCGGCCCACGATCATGAATCTCGTGCATCGACATGGTGTGCAAATGCCATTGGATCGAATGCCCCGGTCCTCCTAGAGTTGGATCTTCGTTGATTCAACCCGTCAGGAGTCCCCGATGAAAACAGCGCCCACCCTGGTCATGATCCCTTGCTTCGCAGGGGCGCCGTGGCAGCCTGATCAGTTGACCTCGTTGCAGAACCGCGCCATGCGTACCGTTCGTTTGCCGGACGACGTGCGCGATCTGGAAACGCTGGCCGACTTCATCGCCGACCAGGTGAAGGACCTCGATAGCTACGTGCTGGTGGGCGATTCGTACGGCGCGGTCTCGTCGATCGCATTTGCGACACGGCAGCCGCAAGGCCTCAAGGGCCTGGTGCTCTCGGGTGGATTTGCGAAGAGCCCCGTCACGTCGCCATTGCTCAAGACGCTGGCAGCGCTTGCGCCGTTCTTTCCCGGGCCGTTTTACCGGCAAATCACGCTTCGGGTCCACGCAGCGCAGTTGGCTTCGTCGTTCGACAGCGAGGGGGAGATCCCCTGGTCAACCGAAAAGAGCCGCGCGTTCTTCGTCAAGGAGACACCGCACCAGGCCTATATCAACCGCCTGCACTCGATCGACCGCGCGGACTACACCGCTCGCCTGAAGAAGATCGATGTCCCCACACTGATCCTGACTCCTGAAGAAGATCATCTGATCGGCAAGGACGCCGCCGGGATCCTCCTGAACGGTATCAAGGGCGCCCAGGAAGTCATCATGCCGCGCACCGGCCACATGTTCCGGTTCTCGCATCCCGGCGCCTACTCTCTCGAGATCAAGAGGTTTCTGGAGCGGGCATCGCTTTGATGCACACGGATGTTAGGCCTGCATCTCATCCTTGTAGATACGCCCATCCTTCATGACCAGTTTCAGATTCTTGTCGGGGTCGGCGAGCAGCGCCACATTGTCGAGCGGGTTTCCGTCGACGACCAGCAAATCGGCCCACGCCCCCTGCTCCAGCACGCCCAGCTTGCCGGGGTAGGGATTGCGCTCGCCGGAGAGCGCAAGCAACTCCCCGTTGTCCGCCGTCACCATCTTCAACGTCTGTGCGCCGCTGTACCAGCGCGTCATATTGCTGAGCATCACCCCCTGGCGCGCGGCCAGTGCCGGTGAAAAGATCAGATCGGTGCCGAACGCCACCTTGACCCCGTGCTTGCGCGCGAGTTTGTACATGTTGTCGGTGCCCGCGATGACTTCCCGGAATTTTTCGAGGCTCTGTCCTGACAGCGGCCCGACGTCGTCCACATTCACGAATGGTTGCGTACTCAACCATGTCCCCTTCTTTGCCATGATCTCAGCCGTGCGCTCATCCATCAGATGGGCATGTTCGATACACTGCACGCCCGCCGAGAGAGAGCGTTGCACGGCTTCCGGTAAATACACATGAACGGTCACATAGGTCCCCCAGTCGCTCGCGGTTTCGACGGCGGCCCGCAGTTGCGACTCGGTGAAGGTCATCATGTCGAGCGGACTGCGCGGCGTCGATACGCCGCCCGATCCCACGAGCTTGATCTGCGTTGCGCCTTGCAGAAACTGCTCGCGCACGCGCAGGCGCACCTCGTCCGCCGAATCGGCGATCGCATTGCCGCCCGTCTTCTCCTGCTCGCTGACTTCGCCCATATTGCGCGGGATGGCGGTGAGCGGACGAAAATCGCCATGACCGCCCGTCGTCGTGATCATCGCGCCCGATGGATAAATGCGTGGGCCCGGAATCATCCCCGCGTCGATGGCCTGCTTGAGCGCGAATGCCGGGCCGCCCACGTCGCGTATCGTCGTGAAGCCGCGCAGCAGCGTGCGCCGCGCTTCCGCGCTCGCCGCCAGATACACCAGACCAATGTCGGCCTGCATGATCGTCTGGATCGGCAGTGAAGCGAGCATGGCATGCCAATGCATCTCGATCATGCCCGGCATGATCGTTTTGCCGCCGCAATCGATGGTGCGGTTCGCGCCCGCAGCGGGTGGTTGGCCTTGCCCGATCTGCGAAATGCGGTTTCCGTCGACGGCGAGATACATCCCGTCTCGCAGGGCAGCGGATTTGCCGTCGAACAGCCGGAAGTTTGTAAATGTGACGGGTGGCGGCGCACCAGTGGCGGCGGGACTCGTGCCCTGCGCCCACGCGAGTTCCGGAAGCACGGCACTGAGCATGGTCGCTCCCATGCCGATCAGAAACCCTCGTCGCGCGAGGTCGGCGCCGATGCGGCGATTCGCATACTGCGCCAGCGCCTTGTTACAGAAGCACGAATACGCCTGACTCGTTCTGTTGATACCACTGTACTTTCCGGACGCCATGTCTACCCCCATTTGGGTTGAACAGCATGCACAGAAGCGCTGCTTGTGGCGTTTGAACAAGTAACGGAACAATCAGCGGACCGTAACGGCATTCCCGGGGAAGTGTGGCAAATTATCGGCACCCGTGCATTCAACGCGTTAAAAAGCCACCGGGCTACGCCTCGGTGGCTTTCAAATCGAAAACAAGCTGGAAACAAACAGAAAACAAGCGGCCTCGCCTCACTCCGCGAGAAACTCCAACACCATCCGGTTGAACTTGTCCGCGTGTTCCCACTGGGCCCAGTGACCGCAGCGGTTGAACACGTGCAGTTCCGCATTCGGCAGGTTCCACAGCAGACGCAGGCCGATGTCGTACGGCACGAAGCGATCGTCACGCCCCCAGATGATCAGCGCGGGCGCCGTGATCTCGCCCAGACGCGCACCGAAATCCGTGAACTGCTTCGGATTGGCCGCAAGACTCTTGACCCAGTTCTCTAGGTGATCGCGGCGCGAAACCATGTTGTTCACGCGCAGTTGCAGCAACTCGTCGGTCAGCGTGCTCGGGTCGTACACGAACACGTTCATCATGCGCTTGACGTTCTCGAGCGTCGGCTCGCGATACACATGATTGAGCAGCTTGATGCCTTCGGTCGGCTGCGGCACGAACTGGCTCGGGCCGCCCGTGCCACCGCCCATGTACACGATCTTGCCGACGCGCGTCGGGTTGTCGAGCGCGAACGCCGTCGCACTGTGGCCGCCCATCGAATTGCCGAGCACATGAATGCGCTCGACGCCCAGATGATCGACGAGCCCCTTGACGATGCGGCCATTGAAATCCGCGCGCGAACCCTTCAGGTTCAGATACGCGTCGCTCTTGCCCCAGCCCGGGAAGTCGATCAGGATCACACGGTAGCCGGCCGCCACGAACGGCTCGATATTGCGGTGGAAGTTGGCCCAACCCGTGGCGCCAGGGCCCGAGCCGTGCAGCATCATCACAACCTGGCCGTCGGCCGGGCCCGCATCGTTGTAATGCACCTTGTAATCGGTCTCGCCGTCGCGAATCGTCGCGAAGCGGCTGGTATCGGCTTCAGTGTAGTTGGCGCTCATCTGCGAATCCCTAACGCGAATAGTCCTGCGAAATGGCGGCGGGTCGACCTACGCAACATGTACGCAACATCAGCCCGCCGCCGTCTAACTGGTGTGCGGCGCCCCAGCGTTACGCGAACGTCGCGCGCACGCTGCCGAGTCCTTCGATGTTCGCGGTAAAGGTGCCGGCCTGCGTCACCGGCACCATCGGTCCGAGCGCACCCGTGAGCACCACGTCGCCCGCGCGCAGCGGCGTGCCGAGTTGCGCCATGCGGTCCGCGAGCCACACGGCCGCGTTCAGCGGGTTGCCGAGGCAGGCCGAACCGTTGCCGCGCGAGAGCACTTCGCCGTCACGCTCCAGCGTCATCGCGCACGCCGTGAGATCGACGTCGGCGAGCGCAACGGGGCGGCTGCCGAGCACGAACAGCGCGCTCGATGCGTTGTCGGAGACGGTGTCGACGAAGCGGATGTCCCAGCCACGGATGCGGCTGTCCACCACTTCGATCGCGGCCAGCGCGTAATCGGTCGCGTTGATGATGTCGACGAACGTGTGATGTTCGCGCACGAGGTCGTGTTTGAGCACGAGCGCGATCTCGGCCTCGACCTTCGGCTGGATCAGGCTGGCGAGCGGCATCGGCTCGTGGTCGCCGTAGGCCATGCTCGCGAACAGCGCGCCGAAATCGGGCTGGTCCACGCCGAGCTGCTTTTGCACGGCGAGCGAAGTCAGGCCGATCTTGCGGCCGACGATCCGCTCGCCCGCCGCCACGCGCGCATCCACGTTGACCTGCTGCACGGCGTAGGCGGTCGCCATGTCGTCGAGTGCGATTTCGCCTCGCACAGGTTCAATGACCTCGCGCGTACGCTCGGCCTCACGCAGACGTGCTGCAATGGCTTCAATGTTCTGCCGGGTCATCCTCTGCTCTCCTCCGTCCCCGATTCAGGTAACCATTTAGGATTACAAATATATGGTGACGATAAGCGGATCACTAAAGTCCGCTTGATCAACATCCAACTGCCTGTACAGTGGATGAAGTCAGGCCAATAGCTTCAACGCATTGCTCTCGACTACGAAACGCGGTGCCATACGAGCTTGACCGTCCGCGCCTGGGGCGTACCCTCTTCGATACGACCGCTCAACGTCAGCTGTTGGCCTTCGAGTGTGGCACGACGCTTTTGAGTCCCGCCTTCCCACGCGGGGAACAGGCTATTCTTGACGACGTGCGTGACTTCGGATCCTTGCACTTCGTACTCGCCCGAGTACGCCATGAATTCGTTGTAGGCCGCGGCCTTTTCCGAATCGTCGGAATTCCACTGGCCCTGAGTGAATGGCGTGCGATTACCACGCTCGATCATGACAGTGACGTGCATCTGGTCGTAGCTGATGAAACCGCGCAGTGCTTCACCCATCGGGAATGTTGTCCGCCCGTCGTCGTACTCCTGGACCCAACGGACGATTTCCCAACGCCCCATGATGTCTTGCTTTTCCATAATCGGCACCGTAATTAGAGCAGGAAGCCGCTGACGAGCTTCGTGAATTCCTGCGCCTTTTCGATCTGCACCCAGTGGCCGCACCGGTTGAAAATATGCAGTTCTGCGTTCGGCAGCAGTTCGGACATGCGCTGCGACGTGAAGAGCGGGACCACACGGTCATCACGGCCGTGGATAAGCAGCGTCTTGTGTTCGAGCGACTTGAGCGTGTCTTCGGTCTGGGCCAGCATTTCGATACCGGCTTGGTGCGGTTCAGGGAACAGGGCAGCGAATCGCGCCTGGACATCGTCACGCGTGCTCGCTTCGTAACGCATGCGAGCCAGATCGGGCCCGAGGATCGAATGGTCGTAGGCGAAGATATGCAGCAGTTCATCCATCGCCTCAAGCGACGGCTTATAGCCCCACACCTTGTCGAGTCCCCACGTGAGCGGGAACGAGATACCGGCGGCACCCATGAGAACCAGACGCTCGACACGCTCCGGATGCCTTGCCGCCAACGCGAGTGCGACCGCGCCGCCGAACGAATTGCCGACCACGGAGACGCGCTCGATATCGAGCGAATCCAGTAGATTCGTGACTTGAGCAACCCATTGATCGAGATCCAGCGGCTTGTCGAGCGGGCATTGCGAATAACCGAAGCCGAACATGTCGGGCGCGATCACGCGTGCTTCTTTCGACAGAACCGGGATGATGCCGCGCCAGTTGGCCCATGCAGTGACACCCGGCCCCGAACCGTGGATTAGCAGAATGGGCTTACCTTCGCCCACGTCGTGATAATTCGTGGCGGTTTCACCGTGGACAAAGCTCTTGGCGATTTCGGGAGATTGCGTAGTCATATAGTGTTCGTCGAAAATTATTCCTGCGCGAGCCAGCGTCGCGCGTTCTGCGTCAGCAAACGCTCACGTGCTTCCGGCTCGAGGCCCAGTTTTTCAATCATCCCAACCGGATCATCTTCCTTGATATCAAACGGATAATCCGTGCCGATCACGAGTTGCGTATCGCCGAACACATCGATCAGGCGACGCAGCGTCGCTTCGTCGTAGACCAGGGTGTCGTAGAAAAACTTGCGCGCGGTTTCAATCGGGTTCTCGTTCAGCAATGCCTGCACCTTCGGGAATCGCTGACGTCCGTGAGCGAGGCGCGGGAGTAGCATGCTCAACGTGCCGCCGCCGTGGCTGAATGCGATACGAAGGTCCGGAAACTTCCTCATGATCCCGCTCGTGATGAGCGACATCGCGCACAACCCCGTTTCGCCCGGGAACGCCACAAGCTGCTCAAGATTCGGCGGGCCGATCAGACGCTCCATGCCTGCCGGACGAATCGGGTGCACGAATATGGCGGCCCCAACCGATGCGGCAGCGGCAAAGAACGGCTCGAACTCCGGATCGCCCAAGGGCTTTCCATTTACGTTGGTGCCGATCTCGACACCCGCCATGCCGAGATCGATCCTCGTGTACATCAATTCATCGATTGCCGCATGAACGTCCTGGAGCGGAACACCAGCGAGGCCCACGAATTTTCCGTCACCTTCTGCCACGAGTTTCGCCGTGTATTCGTTGATGTATCGGACTAGCGTTTTGGCGTGACCGATTTCCATCCAATACGAAAACAATTCGGGCATCGGTGACAGGACCTGAACTCCTGTTCGCGATTCAGTCATATCGGATTGACGACGCTCGCAATTCCAGCAGCGATTGTCGACCTTCCGATAAACTCGGCCGTCGATCAGGATGTTGTGGCTGCAGCCCTGCGCCACCATCGAAGGCCAATAAGCACCCGCGTCTGGCCCCGGAAGCTCGGGAAACGATTCGGGTACGACGTGGGTATGAATATCAACAGGACCGGCGTTCACGGTAAATCCTTTATTTCGATTGCTCGATCGGACCCTTGGCGTACTTCTCCTTGTCCTGATAAGAGCACCAGTAATCGAAGGACTCCTGAACGGGTGGCAGCAGCCGGGGCTCGCGTGCGTCGTGTTCGGGGAATTCCTCCATACCGAAGCTGTACTCGACGGTCATGCCGTCGGGGTCCAGGTAGTAGAGGAACATCGAACCCGAAGGCGGATGGCGGCCCGGGCCATAGACGATCGGCACATTCGCCTTCTTCAGCCGCCAATAGCTCTGGCCAATGTCGTCCGCATCCGTGCACATGAAGTTCACGTGATGGAGGCCATTGGTGCCACGGCCGTTGCCGACGCCGAGCGAATGGTGATACGGATTCGGGAAGCAGCGCATGAACGCGATAAGGCCGTCGATCGTGTCGCTGACCTTGAAATTCAGCACGTCCGCAAAGAAACGGGCCGTCTCTGTTTGATCCGCCGACTTGATAACGATATGGCCCAAGCGTTGAATCTTTGCCATGGCTTTGACTTCGTACCGTTGCGTCATCTCTTCCATCGAGACATAGAAGTCAAGTGCGCAGCCCGTAATCGGCTCATGACAGCGAACGCCGCCCGAAACATGCATTGCCGCGACATCGGATGCCGGTATCCCGGTCCAGGGCGTGCCATTTTTGTCGAGCATGGCTTTGACGTTCGCGATCTCGTCTTCGCTTTCGAGTTCGAAGCCGATGCGCTTCAGCCCATGTTCGGGCGCCTGATACAGCACGATATCGTGATGCTTTTCGGAACATCGCAGATAAACGAGATCGCGTTCGGCCGACCGCGCAGCATCGAGCCCCACCACATCCCGATAGAACGTTTCAGACACATCGAGGTCTTTGACGTTCAGGGCAACATAACCCAAGCGTTTGTAACGAACCATTCTTTTTCTCCGAAGGCGTGGGGCTCGACACCCCACGTCCGACTTAAACCAAACCGCCGTTGTGCTCTTTAGCCACCGCGGCCGCTTGCTCTTCAGTCGGTGCCTGCTTTTCGTGATTCAGTGCAAATTTATAGGGTCCAAGACGCAGAATCAGGAGAAGGCCAATCACGTTCACGACGACGAAGCCGTAGAGCGCAATCCGGTACGAACCGGTGCTCGACAAGCACAGATTGAGCAGATACATACCGGCAGCACCGCCCCAACAAAAGAGCAGCCAAAGCGCACCGTTCACACGGCCAAACGAATAGATCGAGAAATAACGGCTCACCAGATACGCCATCAGATCCGCTTCCGCACCCAAACCAATGCCGAGCAATGCGGCACCGCAGATGAGTTGCGTTGCATCGGCACCACCGCTCGTGAGGAGGAAGATACCGATTGCGACCAGACCAAATACGACAGACGTAACGTACGGCGCGAAGAACCGGTCGAGCAGAAAACCGACGCCGATACGGGAGCAGGTGGAGCTCAGCGACGCTGCACCCATGATCGTCGCGATGATTGCCATCTGGAGTTTACGATCACGCAGAATCTCGATCGTTTGCGAGAGCGTACCGAACGTCGCGATCGAGGTGCAGAACACCGCAAAGAGCAGAATCCAGAATTGCGGACTCGTCTTCATGATCTTGATCAGCGGGTCGGCGTTCTCACGAGCGAGTTTGCGTCGCTCCAGACGCGTGGATTCATAGTCGTGAGGCAGGCGCACGAGCAGCCAAAGAGCGAGCATCGGAAGTGCCGCCACGACAACCGCGACGCCCATAAAACCGACCCGCCAGCCATAATGAGCGAGCAGATAACGCGCCAACAGCGGGATCAGCACGCCACCCAAACCGTTACCCGCATTGATGACCCCGAGCGCCAGACCACGCGTCGTCGTGAGCGAAGCGGAAACCGCCAGCGAATACGGGCTGGGGGTCGCCGCCGCGGCCATGAAACCGGCAACGAACATGATCGCGATATAGAGCGCGGGCGACTCGGGCAGACACGCGATGCAGAAAAGCGAGATCCCGAACAGGAACACCATTCCCGCGGTTGCGCGCCTCACGCCCCACTTGTCCATTGCGTAGCCAAGACACACCGACCCAATGCCGGTGCCAATTGCACACATCGAGAGGCCGTGGTGAACGAATTCACGCGA
>Ga0131853_10008034_pt1 | contig 19174 bp, 12 predicted proteins | sample TergutLab28metaG_FD_92764 | JGI IMG/M metagenome (GOLD analysis project Ga0131853, IMG submission 92764) | Labiotermes labralis P1 segment gut microbial communities from Petit-Saut dam, French Guiana - Lab288 P1 (version 2) (version 2) | ecosystem: Host-associated > Arthropoda: Insects >...
CCTGCATTCTGATCTCGAGACATGACCATGTACTTAGTTTTATCAGCACTTACTTCCAGTCCAATCTCCCTAGTAGCAGCTACTAAAGCTTCTGCATTTTCGTTTAGAGTATGTATGCTTCCTCCCAGTATATTAACATCATTGGCATAAGCCAGAAGCTGATGTGTACCATTTAGTTTCAAGCCATCTCTGTTTACCTGAACCCTCCTAATGGTGTACTCTAAAGCAAAGTTAAAAATCATTGGTGATAGAGCGTCTCCTTATTTCAAACCGTTCCTAATAGGGAACCTGTCAGACACATTCTTGCCTACCCGGAATGTGAACTTCTAATACTGTACTTAATTGATCAACAAATGTGGGTGTAAAGGTGGATCAGCACAACCAAAATATTGTGGGTTCTTTTACAGATTTCATGCAAAAAATATATATATATATATATATATATATATATATATATATTTATTTATTTATTGAACTGAAGTCCTATCAACGGACCTTCATTGTTACTCACCCTAGCTTTCTGTACGCCCTCCAAAAATTTCTCTTGCTATTTCGTTCAAAATAGATGCCCCAGTAATCTGTTAACCAGGGTTCAGTATTGCCACTTCACAGCTTAGCACTGTTTGCGTCTTTTTCATTTCCAACCAGCGCGCTTTAATACCTCCCATTCCTATCCGTGTAAACTGGAAAGCGTAAATATTGTGGCAAGTCATGTTTTTGCACTGTAGGTGCAATGACGATAGTAAGGTATCTTCTTATTTTTTTCTTATTTTCCTCCGTTTTTACCTCTACCTCTTCATTCTCTTCGTCGTTTCCCTTCTTTCAGTCCAGTATTGTGCGAGACATGGACTCTGTGTCTGAAAACCAGCACGTTTTTGAAATACCGAATTGAAACATTTGGGTAGAGAAAATAAAAAATAAACAAGCACGTGGTTACACATAAACTTTCGCCCACGTGTGCTTGTGTTAGTCATAAGTTCCAACTCGTTCAGCTCTTCTTCGGTAGAACTTTATGCAATTCTTCACGTATCATTTCATTGTATCTCGCTTCCCCTTTTTCCAGATGCATCCTGTAGTTTTCTTTCCATCAATTACTTTTAATAGACTCCTGTATCATGCCCACATACCGCAGCTTGTAAACATATTGCCCCAGTCGACGTCTGTTCTTTACGATGTCTAGTATTGTTGAAGCTCTCCCTTTTTCTTCTTTTGTCGCACTATTCCTTTATAAAATATCCTTCCTTGGTTCTAATCTGCAGAGACGCGTTGGTCGTTCTATAACACTCTATTTTATTTCATCCCCAAGTCGCATGTCACCGCCACTAGTGTCCTACGACTACCGTTCTTCTTACACATATATATACTGCAGGAATTGTGTTCGTGGTTTGAATGTTGCTTGCTGTCAGGAGGCCATGCTTCATCCGCCAGATGTAGCGTGAACATTGTCGTAGGTGGTGATGGGGGGTCTTGTATACAACAAAGCATTGCTTGTGTTGTGTTGGTGGGAGGTGGTTACATTTCATCTCACAATACAGTGTCAAGGTGCCAAATTTGTCGAGTTTACCTTCATGCCAACTTTTTCTCCATGCGATTTAGCGCCTCAGGTGTGGGATGTTTTGTGTTTGTGTATGTTATAAAGTTCAACTGTAACCTATCAGTCGTTTTGCTTGTGACCACAGTTTAACCGATTCTTTGCTATGGAGTTCAGTGAAGGTGTAGGACTGTTGACTGATACCTTAACTTCGTTCAGGTACAATATTTTTCTTAATTGTTACTCATTTTATTGTATGCAGTATGTTTCAAATCATTTATTTGATTTTCAGGAATTATGTGTCGGTTAAAATAAAATGTACTGTAATTAAAATGTTTTGTACCTGATTAAAGTTTACGATCAATTAACTGACGCTTCTCTAAATGTATATACATCGAATAAGGGCGCGCAGTGACTTGCAGAATGGACGGAACCATATAGGGAAAAGTGAATGTGATGAAGAAGGAAGGGATGATTGGGTTAGTGATTGTAGTATAAAATGCATTTTTCTGGCACTTTCCTAGAGATTCTGTAAAAAAAGCATGAAATCCTTAGTAAGTACCTCAGCTGAGATTCGAAACTTATTCCTTCAAAACACAAGCAATTACGATGTGCGGCACATACCGATGTGTGCAGGTTGGACGAGACAAGTGTGAAAATGAACCCGGTAATCTTAGCAAAACAAGTGTAGTGAGAACATAACCAACACATTAAGGTAAGACATCTTCAGAAATTCTAAAATTCCTCCAGTGCTATGGAAGATCACCTGAAAAACAGGAAATGACTTATATATTTATCGTTCAGGTGCGGACCAAGCAGCCTTTAGCGTTGTCATTTGCAGGATGTATGTCCTCTTGGCTCCCGCATCGATAACACCTGGGGCCTATTCTTTTTGTAAAAAAAAAAAAAAAAATCTTTATACTTTTTGCCTCTTGACAGGGTTCCGGTCCACCGTTTTACCTAAGACTTTTTTTATTATGCGCCTTCAATTCATTCGTTCAGATGACCATCAACCAAGAAATTAGCACACTAAAATAATCAACGTGGTCTTTTGCGTTAATGTACCTATAGCAACATTAATTGTGCTTTGATATAAAGAAATATTCTACCGCAGCACCGATCGGCCAGAAATGTATTCTACAATATTTTAAGTTCATATATTCTCTTCTTCCAGTTACTTAGTTTCTGAATTTCGTTATATCGTATTAAAAAATACGCAGTAGTGGACGAAGTCCGGGCACTTGTTTGTTGTATGTGGAATATACCATCCTCAGAATCCTTTAGAATTGACATATTCCAATTTGTACTAAAATTTTTAGAAATCAAACCTTTGTAGTTTAGCATAATAATAATTAGCCTTCCAGCACAGAGAGATCCGTGTTGTTCTTCGTATTATGATCTCTAAGCACGTCCCACAATTTTGTCCAGCAAGGCTGGACTTCACCCTTTGTATCAGCTCCACAAATATTTGCATTCGGCATCTCATTTTGCATGCAGAACTCGTACTTTCGTCCCAAAACACAGGCGGAATTCCCTTAGTACAGGCCCTGCCTCGCACCAATACGGAGCAGTGCCTCGCACTGAATCGTGTAGGCGAGGGTACGTGGCTGTGTGGGGAATTGTCCCTTTCTTTTTGTATCAAAACAGCCTCCAAATAACAAAGGTCATAGAATTTCAACTAAAATTTGTTGGAATTTCCATTCTTCCCACGGGATTCCTTCCCTAAAAACCGAACATGAAGGAAACATTCACTAAAGGATATCGACTCTCCTATCAACACGAAATGAACTTTGGGTTATAAGTTTTAGATCTAAATGTGTGTTATTTTGTTTTACAAACTTTAGCAACGTTTTGTAAGCTTTTCAGATCGTAATAATAATTAGATGTAACAAATACACCCGGCTGGTAAGAGAAATATAATGATATAACGGAGCGTAAGAAAACTTTTCGTTCATGGATAAAAAATAAAAGTAAATGGGACAATACCATACATACAGATATGAGGGCAAAACAAAAACCACAAGCGTAGGTAAAATATTAGGAATGTAAGGACTCTTTTACGCCCCTTTCATACGTGTATTTTTAGAGGTTCTCTCCCCACTAGTCCATCTTATTCAGAAAATTTTGCCAGTTTCAGGAAATGTCCATTGAAAGGACTTGGTCCTCGGAAGCCATTCCAAGTCGCATCGTCCGAAAATATTGAGCGTGGCTGTGCTTGGCCATTCCATAGCGGAAACGTTTGTTTTAACTCTTTCATGTAACTCGGTGGGCTAGTAAGGAAACAGACATAAGGGAGAGAAATAAAAAAAATGATGAAAATTTTAGGACACAAAATAATAGTTAACAAGTAGAAATGGCTGGAAAATTGTTCGCAGTAAGAAATAAACCCTGGTCTATACGGAAAACATCAAACGAAAATTTTTTCTGATGTTTATTGGACCGTGCGTCATTGTGATAGCTGAAGAATAAAAAAACCAACTAGATGCCCCCTATTATTTGGTTGCACTTCTTATAGGCTCAACATGTTTCGTGCATTACTATGCCCGAAATATGTTGAGCCTATAAGAAGTACAATAAAATAATAAGGAGCATCTTGTTGGTCTTTTATTCTTCTGAATCTTTTTTCCGATCCGGCACGAATGTCATCTCTGTGAAGTATTTAAGTGTTCCTTGTTTTTATGCGTGTAAGTGTGATGGTGGTTCAGACCAGTTGGGGGTGTATCCGTTTTCCTGCCCATTGAGTACTTGGGGAATAGAGCAACCGGAACGTGTAGCTGGTCAGTCTTACCTCAGGCCATTGCCAACGTGAGGAATGCTTGGCATGACGCCACGTGTGCTCCACCAAACATTTTCATAGCATCTTAACTAATTAAGCATGCGAAGGGACTTAAACTTAAGAACCGCGCTCTTCTGGGATGCTACGCAGCGTAGAATAGTAGTTTGTTAATTATGTTTAGGGAAAACCTGTCGGTCCCATATTCAAGGGTCAAGCAACCCAAGAAGAAATCTCACGTCCTTGAAAATATTTTCTTCCATTATGAAGGGCAGCCGTCTTTCTGGGAGCTGTCGAATGTAATTCTGTCACTGACTTGTAATTCTTTTAAAACAACATTTTATTCTTTCGACCGAACACTCGCTGCAGTCAGTTGGTTAAAATCGATGAAACGTCAAATCCACCGAGCCGATTATTTTCCATGTGGACTCTACTGGGATCCAAATAAATACAAGCATTTTAATAGTATCTTACGATTTAATCGTAGATCTGACAGTAAGCCTTTCCCCGTGAGGCTTTCAAGTAAAAATTATGCCTGCACGAGGGCCAGTGTTATTTTTCTTCCATGTTTTGTAAAAGCGCCACCCGTTTTTTTCTTTTGCATTTTATTGGGTACCGGTGCCAAGAATCGACACGTTTTCTTTTCAAGATTTTTCTTTTTGGGCAAATTTCTAACGTGGCACTTTTATTTCTGAGGAATTGTTGACCAAACGCCGAGTTTCAAACCTGTAATACCTCTACTTGTTGGCTGTCTACTGTCGGTTTTTCAACATAATTATTTGCAGCTTCCCTCTGCTTCGAAATTCCTTTCCTTAATTTGCCACGTCGGGCGACGAGGGATCCATTTAACAGGACTTCCTCGTTTATGAACATGATTTGTAGCTTCAGTTGAATGAAAACTTTTATGGAACCACATTCCTAGTCTAGGTAGAACTAGATGCAACTTAACTGTTGACCGAAATGTGTAACTGTTTAACAGCTCTGACTGCGACGGAATACGTGTCAGTCGTGTTCAGCAGTTTCAGTAAATGTTCTACGGTATAAACAGGTCATATTTCTACTGCGTTCGCCGCTCTGCGGCCAGGAACTCTGTGTGACCCTATTCAGGATTTTGGAACTATTGTTTTACATTCTGGACTAATTTGTGGACATTGTCCATTGTCCATTGTCTTGGATTTCTTAGAAAACGCCTTTTCACAAACTGGCTTTTTTTTGTGTCATCAGTTAGTAAAGGGGGAGGAGGATCTCATTCTGTTGGGGCCATTTGAAAGGGATAGTCTCTATCTATTCAGTGATAGACAACGGCTATTTTTAACGGCTTCACTAGAGTAGGGCAGTTCTCTGTCTTTAACACTGGAAGAAAACAACACACTCCGTGTTCGAAACGTTGTGATGAAGGAAGGTTAGGACCATGGATGAAGTTCAACCACTACGCCAGCTCGTTGTAGTATGGCCATAAATTCGGAATCCCTTAAGGTTGAATTATTTTTATACACAATTTTCGAAGGGCTGCTTATTAATACACTTTAGTCGGTTCTGCAAAGGAATATCACTTCCTTTTTAAGGAGCCACTTGATAACATTTTAAAACAAATTTTGACGTTTTGCTGACCGTGTATCTCAGTTTATTTATCTCAGTAATTAACCAACTCGATGCACAAAATTTTGTTTTACAATAAGTTTATTTCATGCCTCTACATGTTTCTAGGACATGTGCTCGAAACATGTAGAGGCATGAAATAAACTTAGTGTAAAACAAAATTTTGTGCATCGAGTTGGTTAATTACTGAGATAAATATTTTAAAACAAATTGTTAAGACCAATACGAGCTATTTAATTCCGTTTCTGTATTATGTACGGCTTTACTTTTCGTGATTATTGATCACGGTGAATAACCTTTTCTCTTTATTAGTGTAGATTACCTATACGTACGTTACGTAAAGTAGGAACAGTGCTTTTTCTTGCAATTATTTGTGAACCCCATGCTTTACAGTAGTGTTAATGCATGGTTCTACACCTTACTTGTAAAATGTGACGACCTACAAATGTTACATAAATTAGCAGGGAACTTAATACGCAAGGGTTTTGTTGGTAGTTGTAAGGCAGAATCCTGAGTTTATCTCAAGTTTAGCTTTAGAACTACGAGGATGAGGGAGTCAAGTTAATTTGAATACGCAGTCCAAGCTTCGAAGCCACTACAAATCGACTCCCCGTACGTGCTGAAGTACAGTAGCTATATGCGTGTCTGTTTGTGTGTGTGTGTGTGTTCGTGTGTTTTTTTCCTACAGCATGTTGGCAACACTAAATGTTACTGCGATGTTATATATTCAGTATTCTGCGCAAATCTTATATGAAACAATTGATTGTAATTTGACTATAAATAAATAAATAAATATATATATATATATGTGTGTGTGTGTGTGTGTGTGTGTGTGTGGGCCGGGTAGCTCAGTCGGTTTAGCGACTGACTAGGGGCTGGACGATCCGGGATCGAATCACGGTGAGGACGAGATTTTCCGCCCGTCCGAACCGGCCCTGGGGCCCACCCAACCTCCTGTACAATGGGTACCGGGTCTTTCTCGGAGGTAAAGTGCGGCCGGTGCGTGCTGCTGACCACTCCTCCCTTTCTAGTGCCGCGGTCGTGGAAGAGTAGAGCTATACCTCTACCCACCCTCTGGGCCACACCGGGCCTGTAACGGGATCACTTTATCTTTTATGTATGTATATGTATATATATATATATATATATATATATATATATATATACTGTATACACTGATTTCTGATCGACAAACTTTTTCATAATTTCCACCGTTTCCCAAATTTGTCAATGTGCAGAAGGCCATACCCCTGTATTTCCATGCATGTCCCATCAAAATGAGTAATATGATACAAACACCGTTGCCATCCACTCATTACTGTCAGTCTCTGTGTACGAGTATTCTGTTGTAGGCTGGTAACAGGAACGAAATATAGCGTCAGAGTTCTGATATTGCAAATATTGTACGTGTATATAGCTGTTATTGGTTGACATGTTGTGTGCCCATTGCATAGTATTCTTCTCCTTCAGACTCCATCGCCATGTTATTTAACTGATGTCCCTGAAGAGCTGCCCTCTCATGTTACATAAAATGCTTCTGTCTCACTAGTTTCTCCGTCTCACTTTCTTCAGGCGTGTTGCTAGGACAGCATAAAGTGAAGTAAGGTAAAGTTCACCCTGGAACAGACCGCGAAGGACCAGATTGGAAGTAGAGGCATGGCTCTACTCTTTCCTTAACCTCGGCGCTAGATGGGGGTAGGTGGTTAACGCCACGCCCCGGCCCCTTTACCCCTGGGAAAGACCCGGTACCCATTGCACAAGAGGAAGTGTGGTCCCAAGGAATGGTCTGGACGGGTGCGGAAAATATCATCACCACTGGGATTCGATCCTCGGACCGTCCAGCCTGTCGCTATACCGACTACGCCATCCCGGTCCCAGAGCACTAAAATGTCTGATTTACTTGAAACGAATTGCAATATTATCCTTTACTCTGCATTTATTCTCCGTTGATTATTATGGCCAAAAGACCAGGGATGTTTCATCGCCCTTGTGTTTGTGAACCGACATGTAGGGCCTAGTAGTGACCCTTGTAACTTCCAACTTCTATCGTTTGAGTGGTGCAGGTTTCAAATCTCTGCCGAGTCATAGTCTGATATGATTCTTTTCTCATCGTCCTCCTGGGCTCAGTCCAATCGCGATATGGAATCTTAAAATAGACCACGACCGCCACTTTACACGGATATATTTAATATTCGGTGTCATACGATCATTTGTTACTACATGTGCACAGCCGTTATGCGGGTTACTGGCAGTGGTATGCGAGGTGTCAAGCTTCCGCCGCCCTGTAGTTGAATTTGTGGCTCTTCTGTGATGTTAACGCAGCGTATGTTGGTAGTTGTTTTCCGACGTTTCGGGACAGCCTATTCGTTCTATTTTATAGGGTCAAGCAGACCAAGAAGAATGTAACTGTTTTGTTAAGTGTACTATAATTGAGCAACATATTACAATGTGCGCTACGTGTCCGGCCTGTCTAATTGGCCTTGATTTCGTGAGCTAGATAATAGGCATATTGACTTAAATTTAAAACAGTATGAAGTTCGGTACGGAGTTTTTACCGGCAGCAAGATACTTTCTGTCCCTCTTTAGTGAATCGAGATATTTTGTGGCCGCGATTTTCCTCGCGACTGACGATGCAGCTGTATTGTGGAATTTTCACTTTATTGTGTTTGGATTCGAATTTTAAACTTTTTTATATATTGGCCCATTTAAATGTGTTAATTAAGAATTAAGAGTAACTAGATCTGTCAGCGATGGAACGTGGAGTGTGTCAGAGGAAATAGACTGATTTATTAACCTTTCCAGGACGAAAACAAATCTACGCCTTATGTAATGGATCAGTTTGTACCTAACAGAGAAAATAATGTGCTTCGAACACAAATACCTTATAGTTAATATTGTATAGAGAAACGGTCGCTGTTATTAGAATAAGTGGCGTAAATGCCCATTTAAATTCAGAGATTCATGTTTTGCCCACCCAAGTTAAAAAACTACCTAGACGATGACAAAATGTGTGTGCATTGCTGTTTTTTTTTTCTTTAGATGCCGGACTGCTGGCTAGAAGTCAGTATTCGGAAGGTCCTGCGACCGGCCATCTCGACAAAGGTTTTTCTTGGTTTCCCTGTGTCTATAAGCAAATGCTGAGATGGTTCCCAAGATTCCAAGTTGCCACTACATGCTTCTCATATTGCCCTCCCGACTTAAATCTAGTAGTAACCAATTTCATGTTTTGTTCACATGTAAAATAACCACTGCCACCGGGTAACAACCCAATTGCAGTAAATAAATATATTATATTATTAAAATATATTTCTGGGCTTCGTCTGAACTGCTGTAGTTTGTGATTATGCTTCATAGTACTCGGCACACAACAGCAAATCTACTATTTTATTTCGTCTGTACTGTGTGATGTCTACTCCTCCCTATTTCTCTCGCTGACGTCAATACGCAACGTTAGCAGCGTGCTCCTGGCAGACTTACCGTGGCGCACGCGCATTAGGTGGTGTTCATAGCTGACCTTAAAGATGAAGAAGGAATTTATTTGAGTCAGCTTATCGGGAAGTCAGTGCTTTTAAAATTGATAAGGGAAATGTAATGTTTAAATGGATAAATCAGTCGTCATATCCCATGTAGCTCGCTGAACTACCGCTACAGAATATCTTGCTATTATATATCGGCCTGTTTTTGTTGCGGTTCTTGTAGCTACCACACTTCTCTTAAGACGTGTCAATTCCAAACACTTGCTATATTTGAATGACCAATGCAGCTGCCAGTTTTCATGTCGTTACAGAATTGACGTAGGTCGAAAGATTTTGTTCCATTCTTTGACCTCGGTAACAGCTTCGACACATAAAATACTTTGCTATAAAGTGCTGGACATTGAGTCAATTAATGAATTAGTCATGTTCACGATGAGAAAATTGCGTACTACGTACTGGGCAGTAAGGCAGTTCTGTAGAAGCTATACCTTATCGATAAAATCTAGAGAAGCGCAACTGACATAGCTTACTGTGTAACGCTCCGTCACAATGACAGTTTTCAGCAAACTGTCTAGTGCTTTATAGGCGGTATATTGTCTTTAGGTGATCAGCTTCATGCGTTTAATGTACCTTACAGGTGCCTTGTTACTTGTTACATTTCCATAAAATAAAGAGCCTTACAGCAAATGTAATCAACCATCTGTAAAGCTAGGGCCCGGATGCTGCATACGCAAAACTCCCCACCCACAATAAGAACATGACGGGGACAAGAGTTATTTGTATATGAATGTGTTCCTTGCTGTCAGCGTATGATGTACAAATGCCGTTAGAAACCGTGCGTCGGTTGTGTGTTTAGTTTTTAATGCATGGGTATTTGTTTAAATAGTTTGGAACTTTAGAATAATTCAGCTTTCTTACAAATAGTAAGGAGCTTGGTGTGTTACAAAATTAGTGTTTTTTGCGGAAATTCACTGCAAATAACTTAACCCCTTCTCGAATCACCCCTTTTCCTCCATCAGACAGAAGGGAATTTATGGCCAAACGAACTACATAAACAAGTCGCCCCCCAAACTGATGTTTTATACATTTAATTTTAGGCTGATCGAAATTGTTGTGTTATGTGGGGAGTGGACCTGACGTTTGTACGTATCTGATATTCTACCATGTCTTTTTTAATGTAACGTATTTCGGGTTTATCGATGTGCGGTGTGCCATTTTACATTTATGACAGTAATCCAGATAATCCGTCTTTCCATATGAGTTATGCTCAAATGTTTATGAAGCTGATTTTTTTTTTCTCTGGCATTTTGAAGTTCTAAGTTTAGGTGGATAGACTTTCAAACCACGTTGAATGAAAGTTTCACTGTCGATTCAGGCACCTTGATATACACCGTTTGCTCTGACGTGAAAATCAGAAATCGTAATAACATTTCTTCGAACAATAAAATTAATAGATTCAGAAAGAATATAATCGTGCTGTATAACTCAAACGGATTTCATACTTCACCAAGTGTGGTTGTCAGTACGTATTCCGGAGCTTCCGAATTCGAACTTGAACCACGGGACTTGCTATCCTACCGTTTTCCCCAATACCGCGGATAAACTGCATGCCCTTACCTCAGTTACATCAAGACCGCTTCCTTCGACGAATATTCTGGTTCATTAATCATCAGTCATCCTATTATTTGAAGCTGTACAAACTGATCTACTCAACGGTCCTTAAATAAGCCAAGAATAGTTTTCTGTATTCATTCCTTTTTACTTTCAGCTCCTATATAATGGAATGATGGAAACTTAAATTGTGATCAGAGATCCCTTTTACGATGAAGTTAAATTCACACTTTTTTTGCTCCTCTCTCCACAATTATTCCCAAAATGGAATTAGGCTGCTAGAAGAAAATGACGAAACGTTTGCTGTTGAATGGACCATAAGAACATCTGGCAGAATGTGAAGATCTCTTTCATCCTACACTCCGATACAAAGGACGGAAGAAGTTGCTTTTGTATTTTAACTCCATCCAGTGACGTAAGTGCCCCTAGCCAGTGACTGGAATGTTTTAATACTTTCCTCTCTGCACCGCATTCAAAGCACCAGCGTAATGTCGCACGACAGGATCATAAAAAATCCAGGTCCAGGCACTTAGTCGCGATATATCACCTACAGTGACATTACAAAATTGAATCTTTTTCATCTCGCTGACACGTTTTTGCTCGGTGCTGCCGCATCTTGGTTGATGACGTCAAGATACGTTTTCCGTGTCTAGGATCCCACATACCAAGCGCTAATTTTATTACCTTATTTCGACCTGGGATCGGTCTCTCACCCAAACAGAGGGTGTGGATTGTGGTTTCTGCTACTGTGGAATTCTAAATTGTGGGCTTCTTCTTTGTGATTTCATGTAGGCGTCTAGGTGGTTGCAAAAGGTTTGGGGATATAAGCAAGTTTATTTCCATACCATTGCACTAGTCCCAATATGAAACTAACTCCTACATGTTTCGGCCATTTTTGTTGCCATCTTTAAGGAGAACGTGTAACACAAAAGTTGTGTATAGAGTTCAAACGTACTTGTTAAACGTTAAATTACGAATTGAGGAGCACAACGTACGTATATAGAAGTACAGAGAGTGTTATAGGTAAAGTTTATAATTACGTGATTCCGATGTGAAATTAGTATCCCTACATCTTCTCTTCCAATCAAATTTTTGATTGTAAGTCTTGTGATTGCTTGAGATGTGGTTCTGTTGGAAGTAAACTCTGTGTTTCGGGGGAACTTGTCGATTTTTTTAGTACAGCCCAAGTCACCTCTTAGATGACGGTAGAGATGGAGATAGCGAGCTCCTTATAAGCGTCGGTAGCTAGTTAGCAATCGACAATGTGCCGTACTTTGAAGAGTTGATTCTTTATCATCTTCGCTGTTAGAAACATCCCTTTATGACACTTAACATGGAAATAAAATGCAGTTTCGTGATTTCTCTACCAGAGACTAATTGCATAAAATACGTACAAAAAGGAATTCTTTCTTTTGTAATTGTTACTAAGGCACGCACTTAGTGTTTAAAATATTTTATACACACTTATAATTTAAAGCACTCGTTAAAACATAACTACATGCAGCGTGGGATCTGCTGTTTTGTTATCGGTAGCTCTGCAATCGCAGACTTGACTCGAAAATACGTGAACCAACGACGTATGCACAGTCGCAAATACTCGTTTGGAAAGTAAGTACACGTGTCTTTAATCTTGCAATGTTTGCGAAAAATATGTAATTATGTTTAAACGTTTTCAACTTTTTGGGGGGGTTGTTTATTCAGGTTCTGACGATCCTATGAATTTTGGTTCTGTAATTGTTGCCCCAAACAGTGTTATCGTAATTACAATAGGTCTGTAAATCTTATGCGTATTGGACCGTGCATCATCTTGATATCTGAATAAAGGTAGACCAACTTGATGGCACGTGCTTTATTATGTCAATTTACTGCTCAACATGTTTCAGATGTTAATACATCCATCTTCAGGCGCTTGCGACTACTTGGTGTGTTATTGTGTAGGCTGAACCACTAGTGGTTCAGCCTACACTCGGATACCACATCACCAACAACCAATCCCACTGCATAACACCAACACACCTGAAGTCAGCACAATACAGCCTACACAATAACGCACCAAGTAGTCGCAAGCTCCTGAAGATGGATGTATTAACATCTGAAACATGTTGAGCAGTAAATTGACATAATAAAGTAAGTGTCATCAAGTTGGTCTACCTTTATTCAAATACAATAGGTCTGTAAATTTTAATAAACTCTTAAAATTTGTTGCTTATTCTGTTGTGTTGTCATTGTGGCACAAAATCGAAGGAACGAGGCAACGTGAGACTTGATATCTGCAGTACCTACTGGGCCATGTGAGAGCACGGAAAGAGGATGTAACGTGTTTGCTTGTCTGCTACAGTCAAACAAAGAAGTAAAAGAAAAGAGAGAAAAAGAAACTTCTGGACCTTCTCCAAGGAAACCTTCAAGACAGGGATTTGGCGTTGTGCTGTCATCGACATCCACTTAACAGGGCAATTTGCTTGTTGGTGTGCCTTACTACGGCACTAGTTCGCTAAGATAGGGTGCCCCAGTTTGTTCTCAGGAGTTATGGAATCAGCTGTTGTCCGTCGTGTTTCTGAAAAAGTTTGGTGTGTAAGACATGTAGAGCGCCAATTGTAAGTGACCGTGACAATTCAGGTGACTACGAAGCCTAAACTCTATTTTGCAACAAATTCACTGTAATTAAAATAGTTACCTTACATAATTGTCAATGTTTACGAGAATAACTGAAAAATGAGCCCGACGCTGGAATCAAGAGTTTTCGAAACCTAAACTGTAAGATCACGGTTAATGAACCGTGGTTGTAAAAAATGAAACGTCGTGTTGAGTTTTCCTTTGCAAAATATATTTCATGAAATAACCTGTTCTACATGCCGTCCGTTACACTTTAGGTATTGTGACAATTTTCTTAAATTCTCGTTCGCTTGCACAAAGTTGCCATGAACTCTCATTTCCGTCGCACTTCTATGTATTTAGTCGTCCGTCCTTTCGTAACACCCTGCAACCATTTCGGATTTGCGATAGACCTAAGGCGGTTACGTCTGAAGTTCTTGTTCGCCAAAGCAGGCTCATAATCTTAAAAACGAGCATCCTTCAAACAGTCGTCTGAGAATGACCATAACCCGACTTGCCGTGTGCACTGTGGTGCCATCATGGTGGAAACCATCGCAAGTCTCTGCAGTGCCTTGGTTATCAGTCTTTTAAGAGATCCGCAAGTCTAACGGAATTTTATACAAGCCTACTTGACTGCCTTTTCGCTTGTAAGAAATCGGGTCTTTGTAACTTCTAGCAGGGTTACTCCATATTTGCACCTTCAGTATTAGAAGTTATGTTTGTTGACATAACCGCTTCGGTAAAAGATGAATAAAACATGAACGAAAGTAACACATTTGCATCAATGCGCAAAATTCCCTCCCCCCTCCTCAAAATGCTCATTGGATTGGAGGTACCTTATTATGAGCTGACTGTCTAGGTACTATGTAATCTGAAATTTGTAAGCATTATACTTGTAACTCAGATCGCGAGAAAATTTTGTCAGCTGTCATATATGAAATTTATGTGATCCAAATAAGCCCCACGGTTTATTCGAGAGAGTTTGGTTTCCCCGCATTCCTGTATTCTTTCCGAATTCTCGGGTGTCTGAGTGTTTGAGTCTTGAAGCTGCATGACATCAGAGTCGAATATTTTTAAGAGATTTAAGGTTATCATGTGGGTGCCTTCTGGCATGTGTTGCGGCCTCGTAGTTTTGTAGGTAGGTAGCGACATTTCGGAGGAATATGCTACTTCCATCTTCAAGGTAGAAGAATATTGTGGCTAGTTCTTTGCGATTAATGAATCTACATACATTTACACGTAGATCCATGCACGTACAACATCGTCCAATCTATTTCCGTCTTACGACAGGAGTCGCTTGAATAACAAGCCCAGGCTTTGATTCCCACAGGCACTGTTCTTCAACCGTACTTTAAATAGCGCAATTCGTTGTCGATTCTCCATTAAATGGATATATTTTGTAAACATCTTGTCAGCGAGGAATTTTTAAACCATCTGTATATCTGTTAACTGACAAGAAACTTCCTGTGTCCCGAAATTATTAAGTTGTTTTTCAAATACCTAGTACTGTAACGCAGAGTCTTTCTAGAGAAGCTAATATTCTATGTCATGTTGACCGTGCATCCCTGTATAATCTTGTAAATAAAGCCAACTTGGTGCACAATTTTTCTTAGTACGTTTATTTCTTTTCTGTACATGTTTCGGGAGACTATATGCCCATCATCAGGAGAAATAACTGTATCTCTGCGAAACTAGGTACTGTATGGATGACTGTCAGGTATGCAGGGTGCAGGTGCACCCTAAGTACCTGACAGTCATCCATACAGAATAACAAGTACCAAGTGTACCTGGTACTGTATGGATGACTGGCATGTACGGTGCAGATGTACCCTGTATACCAGTCATCCACACAGAATAACAAGTAACAAGTGTCCTATAGACACAGTTATTTCTCCTGATGATGGACACATAGTCGTCCGAAACATGTAGAGAAAAGATATAAACACACCAAGAAAAATTGTGCACCAAGTTGGCCTTATTTACAAGCTAATATTCGCTCATCAGTTGATCAGTAAACTTCTTTCACTTTATGGGGCTCAAATTCTTTGCCGTGCTGATGAGAGCCAGCGACTAAAGTGTATCCCAAGTCAGTTCGAGGTACTCAGTATTCCCGAACTTTATTGCGTGAAGAACCATTTTATTGTTATCTTCTCGTATACTACATGTTAGCGCAATTGGTCTGCTCCCTTCGTATGTATACATATATATACATATGTAAACGAATGTATTTGATCTATCTGTAGTGTGTCCCGAAAAGGATTCTTTATGATCTACATGGTTTTATCACGTTTTGTGCTCTTTGGGTTTCTTTATAACCAGCCTCTCAGGAACACCTGATTGACAGTGAACCCTGATTGGTAGTGAATTGTACTAATCAGGCATAAGAACTCCTATTTTTGAGCCGCAGTGTATAATAAATTTGTCTGTCCCAGAGCTTACACCTCTCTGTCTTTCCTCGTGCCTTGTTCATGCTGTTTCTCTTTATTATAGCTGACATCAGACAACAGCTAACGAAATGAAGTCGTAAGTATAGAACAGTAATTACTTCCCAGCACAGTATGATTATTGTCGTGTTGATATATCATTATAAAGGAGCTTAACATTGTTAGGCTTCTCTCGAGAGTAGATGTTTGTCTTAGCAGCTTGGCTTGGGTTCTGTGTTGTCTCATATTTTCGTATATACAATGAGAAAGTTGGTAACGTAAAATTGTGTTGTTTTTGATACATAAGCCTGAGTTTTGTGTCGGTATATACGTTCTGCTAATTTACATTTCGAATCATTTACGCACACAAAGTTTCACTGTGCAGTTTATGAGAAACTGAAGACATCTTTTATTTAGGTATTCTGGGAACGTTACCTAATTAAAACCTGTACGTGTATGCTACACTTTGCTCTTATTTCTCTGTCTAGCTGTTATGCTTCCTTTATCGCCATACAAAATTATTGTAACTTTCTGGAAGGTTCTGTGTGCATAAAGTATGTTAGTTCTGACGGTTGTTTTAATATAATAGTTCTTAACTGCTTTTCCTTTTCTTTCCCTTTCGTCTGCTTGTTCTAAACTTGCCCTGTTTTGTAATGCTCTGTTTATCTTATACCATGACGTATCCCCCTTTAGATGAATGCCATTCATAGCAACACTGCCATCTAATTCCAGTGGTCATATCCGCCCGTAAGCGGCTTTCCTCGGACAGGGATTCTGCATTTCTGAACAATATCTGGCTTGTATCTCTGATCCTTCAAAGCCTAACCTTCATCTTTCATCGCCTAATTAATTTTTTCAATCCTATTTTTGTTCTTTTACTTATGACGTGGTTTTATAATAATTATTACTCTCTCTCTCAGCTCGTAGTGGGTTCGAGGTTACGTTTTGGACTGAAGGGGGTACATTGATTAACCCCCAAAAAACTGTGAGATCCAGTTAGCGTCCTAGACAGTGGGTGCTGGGAGTCTCTTATCTCTGTTAAGTGTTGAGCTTAGAAATCAGTTGATTTCTTTTTAGATTTTCTTGAAACATTTTCTTGTCGCTTTGTTTCGATAACAACCTCTTTCTGCAAAATATGTATCACCATTACTGTAAACGACAACTCCACTTTCCTTAACAAATAGCTTTGCATCAGGAACAGGCACTCCTTGGATATAAAAATACGTGTCTATGATATCTTCCGAAGACTGTGTTATGTTTTTTGACCTATGATTGTAGTTAGTGTCTAAGTCTTGTGACGTAACAATAGGGGCTTGTGTGTTGTCAGTCGCCATGATGGATGTTCTGCTGTGTCGTGACGTCAGCCGGAGAGTAGAAAGCATTGGAAATTCAACCAACCTCTTAATAATGTCAACAAATTATTGCGATCTTTCAAGAAGTTGCCTCCCTGTGCTTATTAAATCACGTGATAGAACAAGATATCCTTTTTTCTGCTTGAAGTCAATCCTGGATAATTCCTGCATTACCGTTTTCATTTTCAGTACAGATATTTGAAATTGTCATATAAAAGAAAAACAAATAAGTGAAAATTTGTATACATTAAACCCACACAACCTTCGTGATATGTATGTTTTTGGGACAATTAAATGTAATAAAAAAGCGCGAGTCTCGAAGAGGGACACAAGGAACACTTGCACTGTTTTGATGGGGGGAGACTTCTGGGGAAGAGCCCAGTTGGGAAATCGGAGAGTACATGTGTAGGTAAAATTAAGATAGATTTCAAGGAGACAGTTTGTGGTTAAGGAAATGAAAAATTATGTTCCTCAAGGTGGGGTGGGGGGTTAATTTCTCGACTAGGTGAAGAACTGTTAGCTTCTCATGGTGGAATGTACTACATGGAGTAAGAGTGCTGTCTGACCCGTATTAGCGTAGAGATACGACCCAAATTCTTGTATCCTTCTACGTTTTTGTTGTCCAAAATTGCAGAGATTTCGGGATAGGGCAGTTCCTCGTTTAGTAGTAGTATCAATTGTCTGTGAAGTCATGATTTTAGAATTATCTATATGAATCTGGGTATGCTTCACTCGTGACAAGGAGAAGTTGATAAATTTGCTTCGGTCAGCAAGCCTGTAGTCTCAGGGTACCCGTTACGCTCCAGTCGGAGAGGTTGCCTGTTACGTGGGATGGGCTCTTTGTTCTCTCTCTTTTGGTGGCACATTTTTTATATGATGTTTATTGGGTGTCTTCTTTGTCCGTCCGCATAAAAACTTTGTATGTAATTTGGTTTGGGGAGTCCGCATCGATAATTTTGTTTTCTGTTGTTTCCACACATGATCCCAAATTAAATTTTAAAATTTATTTCCTAAAAAAGACGAGTCACACACAAATATGGTATTTTAGATATAACCTACATCCCATTAATTGCAACAACTTTTATTTGAAGACTTTGCTTGTTTAAAGTGTATGAAACGAAGTACACGCTGAAATATTTTTTTTTCAACACGTTTGTGTGGTAGACTGCTTTATGAAATTTACAGCGTTAAACTTTATATGCGACGAATCAACTGAATTTGATTAACCTTATGACCTGTTATCATGGAATGTCACTGTGAAGTATTGTTTAGTGCTTCTATTAAAGGAATGTGGAATTTTTCCTGTTGTTTTGTGTGGGTGTGAAACTTGGTCGCTGACTTTGCGGGAGGAAAGGAAGCTGAGGGTGTTTAAGAATATGGTGTTGAGGAGAATATTTGGACCGAGGAGGGACGAGGTAACGGGGGACTGGAGGAGATTGCGTAACGAGGAGCTAAATGATTTGTACTCCTCACCCAATATTGTGCGGGTGATAAAATCGAGAAGAATGAGATGGGCTGGGCATGTGGCGCATATGGGTGAGAAGAGAGGGGTGTATAGGGTTTTGGTGGGGAAACCGGGGGGAAAGAGACCACTGGGAAGACCTAGGCCTAGATGGGTGGATGATATTAGGATGGATATCCAGGAGATGGGATGTGGGTATATAGACTGGATTGGGCTGGCCCAGGATAGAGACAGGTGGCGGACGCTTGTGAGTGCGGTAATGAACCTTCGGATTCCGTGAAATGCGGGGAATTTCTTGACTAGCTGCAAACCAGTCAGCTTCTCAAGAAGGACTCTGCACCATGGAGTAAGTAAG
>Ga0131853_10008036_pt1 | contig 19173 bp, 16 predicted proteins | sample TergutLab28metaG_FD_92764 | JGI IMG/M metagenome (GOLD analysis project Ga0131853, IMG submission 92764) | Labiotermes labralis P1 segment gut microbial communities from Petit-Saut dam, French Guiana - Lab288 P1 (version 2) (version 2) | ecosystem: Host-associated > Arthropoda: Insects >...
CCGCCACCGTGTCGAACCCGCATTCCACCGCGGCGTGACGGGCCACGGCGCCTCCGCCGTACTGCGATTCCGCGAGGATCACGTCATCGATGCGGGCCGGGTCGAGCCCGGACCGGGTGACGGCCTCCCGGAGGACCAGCGCCGCCATTTCCTCCGGCGTCGTGTTGGCCAGCGATCCCTTGCGCGCGGTGGCGATCGCCGTCCGCGCGGCGCTCGCGATGACTGGGCTCGGCACCTGTGCCCACCTCCTGTGCGTCGGATATAGTCAATTTATATCACCAATTAGGTTGAGCCGAGGAGTGTACATGGAGCTAGCAGGATCGTCCGCCCTGGTCGTCGGCGGCGCCGGGGGCTTCGGGTCCGCGACCGTCCGCCGCCTGGCCGAGGCCGGAGCACGCGTCGTCATCGCGGACATGTCCGACGAGAACGGCGCCAAGCTCGCCAGCGAGCTGGAGGGCCGGGCCGTCTACGTCCACACCGACGTCACCAGCGAGGAGTCGGTGGCCGCGGCGGTCGCCGCCGCCACGGAGATGGGCCCGCTGCGGGTCACGGTGGCCGTGCACGGCGGGCGTGCGGCGGGCAAGCGCATCGTCGGCCGGGACGGCACGCCGTATCCCGTGGAGACCTTCCGCCGCACGATCGAGGTCTTCCTGACCGGCACGTTCACCGTCCTGAGCAAGGCCGCCGCCGCGATGTCCGCGAACGAGCCCCTCGAGGACGGGCAGCGCGGCCTCGTCATCACCACCGCCAGCATCGCCGGGTTCGAGGGCCAGACCGGGCAGAGCGACTACTCCGCCGCCAAGGGCGGGATCATCGGCATGAACCTCACCGCCGCCCGGGACCTCGCCCCCGCCGGGATCCGGGTCGTCAGCATCGCCCCGGGCACGTTCTTCACCCCCGCCTACCGCATGGAGGAGGCCGAGGCCCAGGCCAAGTGGGGCCCCGGCGTCCCCAACCCCAAGCGGATGGGGCATGCCGACGAGTACGCGCGGCTCGCCCTGGCGATCGCCGACAACGACTACATCAACGGCGAGGTCATTCGCATCGACGGGGCGCAGCGGTTCAACATCTGACACGCCGGCGCGGGGACGGCCGCCGGCCGGCCCCGCCGGGCGTCACCGCGTGCCGGGCTCGCGGGGCAAGCCGAGGATCCGCTCCGCGATCACGTTCCGGCTCACCTCCGAGGTGCCGCCCGCGATGGTCAGGGCCCGGCCGAGCAGGTAGTTCGACGTCAGGTCCGGCTCGGCGCCGGTGACCGAGCCTAGCGACGTGATGGACAGGCCCAGCTCGGTGACGCGCTGCAATTGCTCCGCCGCCAGCAGCTTGGTGAGGCTCCCCTCGGCGGAAGGCCCGGCCCCGGCAACGGCGCGCTCTACCTGGCGGAGGCTGATCAGGTCGGCCGCAACCTCTTCCGCGATCAGCTGTCCGGCCTCCCGCGCCAGGCCCGGGTCCCCGGCCGCGCAGGAGCCGTGCAGGCGCACGAGCTCGAGCGCGGACATGTGCCGGTCCCGGGCCCCGCCGATGGACACCCGCTCGTTGCCCAGCGTGGCGCGGGCCACCGCCCAGCCCTGGTTGACCTCCCCGACGACGTCGCCGTCGGGGACGAAGACGTCGTCGAGGAACACCTCGTTGAACAGCGACTCGCCGGTGATCTCGCGCAGCGGCCGGATCTGCACCCCCGGAGCGGCGAGGTCGATCACCACTGTGGTGATCCCGCGGTGCTTGGGAGCGGCCGGATCGGTGCGGATCGTCGCGAGGCCCCGGTTGCAGCTCTGCGCACCGCTGGTCCACACCTTCTGCCCGCTGACCCGCCAGCCGCCCTCGACCCGGGTGCCCCGGGCCTGGACGGCGGCCGCGTCGGAGCCCGCGTCCGGCTCGCTGAACAGCTGGCACCAGACGAGCTCTCCGCGCAGGCTCGGGCCGGTCCAGCGCTCGACCTGTTCCGGGCTCGCCTGCTGGGTCAGGGTCAGCAGCACCCAGCCGCCGATGCCCAGGCTGGGAACCTCGATGTCCGCCAGCTCTTCCTCGATGACCAACTGCTCGACCGGGCCTGCGGCCCGGCCCCACGGCCTGTCCCAGTGCGGCACGAGATAGCCGCTGTCGACGAGGAGGTCGCGGCGCTCGCCGTCGGAGGCGGCGGCTCGGTAGCGTTCGGCGAACGCGCAGGCCTGCGCCCGGTACTCCTCCGCCTCCTCGGGCAGGTCGACGGCGATGGCCCGCCGCACTCCGGACCGGGTGAGGGTGAACACGTCGTCCCGCGCGTCCTTCACCGGTCCCGCGAGCTCGGCCAGGGCCGCCGCGCGGCGCAGGTACAGGTGCGCGTCGTGTTCCCAGGTGAAGCCGATCCCGCCGAGAACCTGGATGTTCTTCCGGGCGGTGAACTGGTAGGCGTCCAGGGCGACTGCGGCCGCGACCGCCGCCGACAGCCCGGCCTCGCCGTCCCCGCCGCCCGTTCCGGAGTTCAGCCGGGCGGCGTCCCACGCCGCGGCAGTGGCCAGCTCGGTGGCGACCAGCATGTTCGCGAGATGGTGCTTGACCGCCTGGAAGCCACCGACCGGACGGCCGAACTGCTCACGGACCTTCGCGTACGCGAGGGCTGTCTCCAGGCAGGCGCGCGCGCCGCCGGCGGCCTCGGCCGCCGCGAGCGACCGCAGGATCCGCTTGGCCGCTGCCGCGCCCCCGCGCACCAGGTGCGTGACCGGGGCCTGGTCGAGGACCAGCCGGGCCAGCCCGAGCGAGGGGTCGAGGGCGGTGACGTCCCGGACGGTCAGGCCCGGCGCGCCGGCGTCGACGACCGCGAGGTCCGGGCCCGCGGGGAACAGGTGCAGGTGCGCCCAGGCCGCCCCGAGGGCCGCTCGGCTCTCCCCGGTCAGCCGCCCGTCGGTGCCGATCGTGACCGACGTCGCGGCTTCGCCGGACAGGGACGCGCGGGCCGAGCCGTCCGCCAGTGACGGCAGCAGTGCCGTGCGCTGCTCTGGAGTTCCGGCCGCGCTGATGACGGCCGCCACGGCGGCGGTGGGCAGGAACGGTCCGGGAGCGACGGTTGCGCCCAGGCCCTCCGCCACCACCGCCAGGTCCTCCAGCCCGAACCCCGAGCCGCCATGCTCCTCCGGAAGATGCAGGCCCGGCCAGCCCAGCTTCGCCATGCCCCGCCACGCCGGCTCGATGTCGGCCGGTCCGTCCAGGAGCTCTCGGGTCAGGGTCCGTAGCCCGGTGGCCTCGGCGAACTCCCGGACCACGGCGGCAAGGGCCTTGTGATCGTCACTGATGGGCAGCGCCATGGATCCTCCTGCGGGTGGCGGGTTTAATTAGTTATATAGTTTAATCATATAGCTGTTCTCTGTCGTGAATGCGAGGGTCCCGATGAACCTGCTCACCCTGCTGGACATGGCCGCCGAGGGCCACGGCGACCGGCTGCTCCTCGGCACGGCGAACCGAGGGCTGACCGGCGCGCAACTCGCGGTCCGTGCCCGGCGCGGAGCGAGGCACCTGACCGCCGCCGGGGCGGGAACCGTCGTCTACATCGGCGAGAACGGACTGTCGGTCCCCCTCGCCCTGTTCGCCGCGTCAGCGGCCGGGCTGCCGTTCCTGCCGCTGAACTACCGCCTCCCGGCCAGCCAGCTCGCGGAGATCATCGGCCGCCAGGACCGGCCCTTCGTCATCGCGGACGCCGCTCCGGAACTGGTCCCGGGGACAGTCACGGTTACCCCGGGGGAGTGGGAGGACCTGGTCGCCGACCCCTCGTGCGGTGAGGGCGTGAGCGACTCCGGCGAGCCGGCCGATGACGACGAGGCCGTGCTGCTCATGACCAGCGGTACCACCGCCGCGCCCAAGAGCGCGGTCCTGCGTCACCGCCACCTGGTCTCCTACATCCTCGGGTCGGTGGACTTCGGGTCTGCCGACACCGCGGACGCGGTCATCGTGAGCGTGCCGCCCTATCACATCGCGGCGATCGCCAACCTGCTCTCCAACCTCTACAGCGGCCGCCGGATCGTCTACCTGGACCGGTTCACCGCCCGGAACTGGCTGGAGGTCACGACGGCCGAGCGCGTTACCCACGCGATGGTCGTCCCGACGATGCTCGCCCGGATCGTCGACGAGCTGGAGACCGGCGACGCGTCCGTCCCGGGGCAGCTCCGCTCGCTGTCCTACGGCGGGGCGCCCCTGTCGCCGGTCATCCTCGGCCGGGCCCTGGCCCTGCTGCCGGACGCCGGCTTCGTCAACGCCTACGGGCTGACCGAGACCTCCTCATCGGTGGCCGTGCTCGGGCCGGAGGACCACCGGGCCGCCGTGGCCAGCGAGAACCCGGCGGTCCAGGCCCGGCTTGGCTCGGTCGGCCGCCCGCTGCCCGAGGTGGAGATCGAGGTCCGCGACGCTGACGGCAAACCGTGCCCGCCCGGGCAGGCCGGTCAGATCTACGTGCGCGGCCCGCAGGTCGCGGGGGAGTACCGCGAAGCCGGAGCGGTCACCGACCCCGACGGCTGGTTCCCCACCCGGGACGAGGGCTACCTGGACGACGGCGGCTATCTGTTCGTCCGCGGCCGCGCCGACGACACCATCATCCGCGGCGGCGAGAACATCGCGCCCGCCGAGATCGAGGCGGTCCTGGAGCAGATCCCCGGCGTCGCCGAAGTCGCCGTGGTCGGCCTGCCCAGCGAGGAATGGGGCCAGCGTATCGGCGCCTTCATCGTGACCCGACCTGGAGTCGGACTGTCGGCGGACGAGGTCCGCGAGTTCGCCCGCGCCCGCCTGCGCTCCTCCAAAACCCCCGACACGGTCACCTTCCTCGGCGAACTCCCCCACACCGCCACCGGAAAGCTTCTCCGCCGCCAGCTCGCCACCCTGGCCCCCTGATATCCCGCCGGTCAGCAGCTAGGCCCTCATGAACGGGCGGCGCCGACGATGGGCGACTTGTGTATGATGAGCACATGGCTGACGATTCACGAGCCCTCTCCGGCGCGCTGCCCGGCGTGTTGGGACCGCAGGCTCTGCTGGGCGGCTGGACGGGTCGCTTGCCTCGGCCGTGTCGATGCTGAGTGGCCTGTCCCTTGAGCGGATCGAGGAACTCGGCGGCACCGGAGACTGGGAGGACTGAGTCCCGTGCCCGTGCGCCCGACCATTCGGTGCCTGCGCGAGGACATGGTGCTTCCCGTGCCTCCCGCCCGCATCCCGCTGGATGAAATCGAACATCCGCTGCTGCGCAAGGCGGCGGAGCAGTTCGCCGCCGGGGATACACCCCATGAGCGGATTCGTTCTATTGACGACACCGTGCTGTTCAAGGTGAAGACCGCTCGGCGGAGAGGCGCCGTCTAACGCCGCGATCAGGATCACAGGCTCCGTGTCCGGCGACCTGGTCACCAGCATTTTGAACCGCGTCCCCGGATGCGACCCGGGCGCTTGGCTCCCCGAATATGCCCTCCCGGAACGGGAACTGCTGCCAGCCGAACAGGCCTGGTCCAACCTCATGGACCCCAAGGCGGCCGCTCGACTGCTCGACGAGCCACCCGAGCGTTAGGAACCAGCTCCAGAAGAGCGGTACTGGTCAACCAGGACGCGGCGGAGCATCTTGCCGCTGGGCGTCCGGGGGAGCTCGGAAGCGAACGACACCGAGCGGGGCGCCTTGTAGTGGGCGATGCGGGACCGGCAGTACCCGATCAGCTCGTCACCCAGCGAAGGAGAACCAGAACCGGCAACGGCAGGCTGCACGACCGCATGCACCCGCTGGCCCATCTCCTCGTCCGGCACCCCGAACACGGCCACGTCGGCGACCGCCGGGTGCAGGGCCAGGACGTCCTCGATCTCCCGCGGGTAGATGTTCACCCCGCCGGACAGGATCAGGTCGGTGCGCCGGTCCGCCAGGTACAGGTAGCCCTCGTCATCGACGTATCCCATGTCGCCGAGGGTGTTCCAGCCCCGCTCGTTGTACGCCGAGGCCGTCTTGGCCGGGTCGTTATGGTACTCGAAACGCTGGGTGCCGCTGAACCAGATCGTTCCGGTCGACCCCGCGGGCAGTTCCGTCCCGTCGTCGGAGCAGATATGTACCTCGCTGCGCAGCGGCCTGCCGACCGAGCCCTTGTGCGTGAGCCACGCCGGGGTGTCGATCATGCAGAAGCCCGTGCCCTCGCTGCCCGCGTAGTACTCGCTCAGGGTCGGGCCGAACCAGTCGATCATGCGCTCTTTGACCTCGACCGAAACCGGCGCGGCGGCGTGGACGGCGACTCGCAGGCTGGAGACGTCGAACCCCGAACGGGTGGCCGGGGGAAGCTTCAGCATGCGGACGAACATCGTGGGCACGAACTGCCCGTGCGTCACCTGGTAACGGCCGATCAGCGCCAGGGCCTGCTCGGCGTCGAACCGTTCCATCACCACGACGGTGCCGCCGTTGCGGATGGTGCCGATCGACCAGCCGAGCGGGGCCGCGTGGTATAGCGGCCCGGTGCTCAGGTAGACCGAGGCTTCGGAGAAGCCGAAGGCCGAGCGCATCATCGAGTCGATGTTCAGCCCGGTCCCGAACGGCTGTCCAGTCAGCTCCGGCATGATGCCCTTCGGGCGCCCGGTCGTCCCGGACGAATAGAACATGTAATAACCCTCGACCTCGCCCGGCACCGGCGTGCCGGGCAGGGCAGCCGCCGACACCACCAGTTCCGAGGCCGTGAGCCGCTCCGCGGATCCTGCGGCGGCGGCCGCCAGGTCTTCCAGGTCGTCGGAGGACACCAGCAGCCGGGCCCCGCAGTCGGCCACGATGTACGCGGCCTCGTCGCCGGACAAGTGCCAGTTCACCAGCGTGTAGAGCAGCCCCGTGCGCTGCGCCGCCCAGACCACGGGAAACAGGTCCAGCCCGTTGCTCATCAGGACGGCGATGTGATCCCCGGGCCGCAGCCCGCGAGATCGGAACAGGTGCCCGACCTGGTTGGACCGTCGCTCCAGCTCCGCGTACGACATCCGCTCGCCCGAGCCGCCCATGATGACAGCGGGCTTGCCGTCCAGCGAGCGGGCCAGGTCCGTGAGGTTCACGGCTCAGTCGGAGGCGGGCAGGGGGCGGGCGCCCTTGATCTGCAGGGGTACGCCGTTGAGCGCGAGGGTGCCGGTCCCGGCCTTGGTGACCAGGAGCTCGACGCCGAGGTCTTCGTCGGCGTACCGCTTGCCGATCTGCGTGCCGTCCGCCTGGCCCGGGTCCCCGGGAACCTTCTCGGCGGACCCGGGCGTGTCGGCCATGTCGATCCCGCCGCAGGTGACGGTGACCTCGCCGTCGCCGGGGCGGACCACGACGACCGAGGTCGCGTCCGTCGCGCTGACGAGTTTCTGTCCGGCCTTGAGCTTCATCATTGAGCCTCCTGGTCAAGCGGTGCTTCTGAGGTGGAACGGTAACGCGGGCGCTGACCCGCGCGGACGGCGGCGATTCCGGCAGCGAAGTCTGGCTCGCCGACCATCCGGTTCATATCGGCCACCGCGCGCCGGTACGCGTCATCCAGCCCGTCGTGCGCGTCGACGTGGAGCTGCCGCTTGATGACGGCCATCGCTCCCGGCGACACGTTCCGCGCCGCGGCGACGGCGACGGAACGCACCCGCTCGGCGAAGCCCTCGCGCGGCCACGCGTGCCGGGCGAACCCGAGGTCAGCGGCCTCCTGACCGGTCATCACGGCGTTCGTCAGCAAGATGTCCAGGGCGTTCTGCCAGCCGGTGATACGCGGCAGCATCCAGGCGATGCCGTACTCCGCCGGCAGCCCCATCCCGGCGAACGACGGGGTGATCTTCACGTCGTCCACCGTGACGCGCAGGTCCGCGTAGCAGGCGAGGACGAAGCCAGCCCCCGCGCAGGGGCCGTTGATGGCGGCGATGACGAGCTTGCCCAGCGTCAGCGGGTAGGCGTGGTTGCGCCGCAGCCCGGCCGGGGTGCCGGGCGGGAACGGCGGTAGCTCGACCTTCAGCCGCTCATACGATCCGCTCGCGGCGCTGACGTCGCTGAGGATGTCCTTGTCGGCGCCCACGCAGAACGCGTTCCCGGCGCCGGTGACGATGACCGCCCCGACGCTGTCGTCGTTGTCCGCGTGATACAGCGCCCACCGGTACTCCGCGGCCATCCGCCCGGTCCACGCGTTACGCCGGTCCGGCCGGTCCAGCGTCACCGTCGCGACGTTGTCGGCGACGGCGTACCGGATTTCCTTGAACTCATCTGGTCGCACTGGCGTACCTCCCGCGACCAGTATAACAGAAAATTAGTTTAATTAGTTAACTGATATTGGGTCACCTGGGAGCATGGTCAGTCGAACAGGTCGACGATGGCCTTGTTCTTGACGTCGTCGCCGAGCAGGGCCTTGGCGCCGGTCTGCATGTGCCGCAGCCAGTGCGCCTGGGCGCCCTCGGAGTCTCCCGCCGCGACGAGCTTGGCCAGTTTGCGGTGCGACAGCAGCACCTTGCGGAACCGCTCGGGCTTGCTGTCGGAGGGAAACTTGTCGGGCACCGTGGCGGCGTAGTGCAGGGAGACGACTTCCTGCAGCAGGCGGCCCTGCAGCGCCAGGGTCTTGCTGCCGCTGCCCTTGAGGATCACGTCATGCACGTCGTAGGTCCGCTGCGTCCACAGCCGGGCGTCCGGGATCCCGCCGTGACCCGCGTCGATCAGGTCGGCGACCCGGCTGATCGCGAAGCCGAGGGCCTTCGCGTCCTCGGGATCCTGGCGGCGGGCCATCATCCCCGCGCAGATCGGCTCCAGGGCGGTCCGCGCCTCGTAGACGTCCGCGATAGTGGTGCCCTCGATCTGGAGCAGCAGCCCGACGTAGCGGGCGCCGATCGCGGGATCCGGGGTCGTGACCAGCGCGCCGCCGCCCACGCCCCGGCGCACGCTGATCAGGGACTCGGCCTCGAGGATGCGGAACGCCTCCCGCAGCGTCGGGCGAGACACTCCGAACTGCTCCATCAGTTCGCTCTCGGTCGGCAGCATGTCGCCGGGCTCGAGTTCGTGCTTAACTATCCGGGACCGGATGTAGCCGGCGATGAGTTCCCCGGTCTTCGGCGCGCGGACGTGCTTGGCGTTCGGAAGGGCGTTCCTGGCTGGCATCGAGCTCTCCTCACGGCACGAACCGGGTGGGTAACAGTTAATCTATTATACTGAAATTGCGGCTAGAGGGCTTCGAAGACGGCCGCCAGGCCCTGTCCGCCGCCCACGCACATCGTCTCCAGGCCGTAGCGGCCGCCCCGGCGGTGCAGTTCGTGCAGCATGCTGGTCATGATGCGGGCGCCGGTGGCTCCGACCGGATGGCCGAGGGAGATGCCCGAGCCGTTTACGTTGAGCCGTGCCGGGTCGTCCCAGTCCCAGCCCTTGAGGACCGCGAGCACCTGCGTGGCGAACGCCTCGTTGAGCTCGACCAGGTCCAGGTCATCGAAGCCGAGCCCCGTCCTCTTGAAGAGTTTCGCGACCGCGGGGACCGGCCCGATGCCCATTGTGGCCGGGTGGCAGCCGGCCGCTGCCCAGCCGGTGAGGGCGGCCATCGGGGCCAGGCCGAGCGCTTCGGCCGTGTCCTCGGAGACCACCAGGCAGGCGGCTGCCGCGTCGTTCTGCTGGCTGGCGTTGCCCGCCGTCACGGTGCCGTCGGCCATCAGCGGACGGAGCTTCTTCAGGGTGTCCGCGGTCGTGTCCGGGCGCACGCCCTCGTCCCGGGCCACGGTCACCGGGTCGCCCTTGCGGCGGCGTACGGTCACGGGCGCGATCTCCTCGTCGAAGACCCCCGCTTCCCAGGCCGCGGCGGCGCGCTGCTGGCTGCGGGCGGCGTAGGCGTCGGCGTCCTCGCGGGTGATGGCGTACTCGCGGCCCAGGTTGTCCGCCGTCTCGATCATTCCCGAGATGACCCCGAACCGCTCCTCGGGCTGGGAGCGGAGACGGCCCCGGTCAAGCCGGTCGTGCAGCATGAGCCCGCCGGACTTGCGGCCCCACCGGGCGTCCTGCGTGTAGAGCTCGATGTTGCTCATGGACTCGACGCCGCCGGCGATGACGATGTCGGCCGCGCCGGTCTGCACCTCCATGGCCGCGGTGATGACCGCCTGCAGGCCGCCGCCGCACCGGCGGTCCAGTTGCATGCCCGGCACCTCCAGGGGCAGCCCGGCGTTCAGGGCCGCCCACCGGCCGATGCACGGTGCCTCGGAGTTGGCGTAGGACTGGGCGAGCACGACGTCGTCGACGCGGGCCGGGTCGACGCCGGACCGGGCCACCGTCTCGCGGATGACGAGGGTGGCCAGTTCCTCGGCCTGGACGTCGCGCAGCGCCCCGCCGAAGGCGCCGACGGCGGTGCGGACGGGACTGACGATCACGGCACGCTTCACGGGCGCGGCTCCTTCGGCAGGCCGAGGACGTTCTCGGCGATGGTGTTGCGCTGGATCTCGGCGGTGCCGGTCCCGATGGTGGCGGCGCGGCTGCTCAGGTAGTTGCGGACCCACCGGCCGCGCTGCACCGCGCCGGGGTCCTTGCCGGTCAGCAGCGCGTCGGGGCCGAGCAGTTCCATCGCGAGTTCGTACAGCCGCTGCTCCAGCAGCGCCTGGTACAGGCGGGAGGTGGAGGAGGCGGCGCCCGGCGTGCCGGTGCGCCGGATGTCGTCGATGGTGCGCTGCGCGGACAGCGTCATGATGCGGACGCCGATCTCCAGCTGGGCGACCCGGTCGCGGGCGGTCTCGTCGCGGAACGCGCCCCGCTCCTTCAGCACCGCGACGAGTTCGTCGAAGACGCGGCGGAACAGCATGGCCTGGCTCAGCGCCCGTGCGGCGCGCTCATGGCCCAGGCTCGCCCGCGCGACTCGCCAGCCGCCGTTCTCCTCGCCGACCCGGTTGGCCACCGGAACCCGGACGTCGTCGAAGAACACCTCGCAGAAGTGCTCCCCGCCGGCCATGTCGCGGATGGTCCTGACCGTGATGCCCGGACTGGCCAGGTCGACCAGAAGGTAGGTGATCCCGCGCGAGCGGGACTCCCGGGTGCCGGTCCGGACCAGGAGAATCATCATGTCGGCGATGTCGGCGCCGCTGCTCCACGTCTTCTGCCCGCTGACCACGTACTCGCCGCCGTCGCGCCGGGCCGAGGTCCGCAGGGACGGCAGGTCCGAGCCCGCCTCCGGTTCGGAGAATCCCTGCGCCCAGATCTCGTCGCCGCGCAGCATCGGCCGCAGGTAGCGCTCGCGCTGTTCCGGTGTGCCGTAGGTGATGATCGTCGGCCCGGCGATGCCCGGTCCGTTGCCCGGATGCCGGGGCACCCGGGCCCGGGCGATCGCGTCGTAGTACGCGATCTGGCGCTCCAGATCCAGGTCCATGCCGCCGTAGGCGCCGGGCCAGCTCGGCCCGGCAAAGCCGTGATCGTAGAGGGTGGCGCTCCACTGGCGCTGCCAGTCGGCGATCTCTTTCCTGGTGGCGCTCTTCGGAGGCCGGCCCGGGTGATGGCTGGCCAGGAAGACCGACAATTCGCGGCGGAATTCTTCCGGTGTCGTCGGTGCGGCCGCGGTCTCGGCGGTCATCGTCGGGTTCCTCTCTGTCGTCGCATCTGTCGTCGCGTCTCAAATGCCCATCGAGTCGGCCAGCGCGCGCCGGTGCGCCCGCGGCGTCCCGAACAGCAACTGATCGGCGCGGGCCCGCCGCAGGTGCAGGTGTACGTCGTGCTCCCAGGTGAAGCCGATCGCCCCGTGGAGCTGGACGGCCTCCTGGGCGGCGTGGACGTACGCGTCGCCGCACCATGACTGGGCGGCGGCCGCGGCGGCGACGACTCCCGGGCGTCCCGGGAGCCCGTTCGCGGCACGGTCGCGGGCTTCATAGGCGACCGAGCGCGCCGCCTCGAGTTCTACGAGCAGGTCGGCGCACCGGTGCTTGATGGCCTGGAAGCTGCCGATTGGCCGCCCGAACTGGGCCCGGCTGCTGAGGTAAGCGACGGTGGTCTCCAGGCAGCTGGCCATGCCGCCGGCCTGCTCGCAGGCCAGCGCGGCGGAGATCCGGCTGGCCAGGCCGGCCAGCCCCGGCCAGTCGGCCGGGCCCCGCCCGAGGAGCACGGCTTCGGCCTCGTCGAAGTCCGCGGAGTACAGCGGCCGGGTGAGGTCGAGGGCCTCGTGGCGGCGGAGGACGACCCGCGGGCTGGCGGGATCGACGGCGAACAGCCCCCAGCCGTCCTCCAGGCCCGCGACGGCCAGGAGCAGCCCGGCCGCCCCGGCGTCGAGCACGTGGCCTGCTGTGCCGGCCAGGCGGTGGCCGTGATCGGTCGCGGACGCGTTGATCGCCGTGCGGTCGGGGAAGGGCCACGAGGTGAACCCGCCGAGCGCCACCGTCGCGATCGCGCCGCCGTCGGCGAGCCCGGGAAGATATTGTGCCTTCGCCGCGTCGTCGGCGCAGCACACAAGCGCGGACGTCGCGAGTACGGCCGAGGACAGGAACGGGACCGGGGCGAGGCTCCGGCCCAGCTCCTCGGCGACGATGCCGAGCTCGGCTACGGAGTAGCCTGCCCCGCCGTACTCCTGCGGGATGCCGATCGCCGTGAGCCCCATCGTCGTGGCGAGGGTGTCCCAGGCCGCCTGGTCGTAGGCGGCCTCGCCCTCGACCACCCGGCGGACCGCGTCCGCCAGCGGGCGGCTCGCGGCGAAGTCGCGGACCGACCGGCGCAGATCGTCTCGCTCGGTGGCGGACACATCCATGGAGCCACTCCTTTCAATTTAATCAGATAACTGTTTATACTAAATCATCTCATGAAGGGGAAGCATCCCCGCCCACCGACAGACGGGACTCAGTGTGGACACGACGGACCAGGGCGAGTTCGGCAAGCTCACAGACGAGGCGTTCGAGCGGTCACGGCGGCGGCTCGGCATTCCTCAGCGGAACCTGCGCTCTACGCACAACCACGAGGTCACCAAGGACGGCATCCGGCACTTCGCCTACTCCTACGGCGACGACAACCCGCTGTACTGCGATCCCGAGTACGCCAAGAACACCCGGTGGGGCACGCTGCTGGCGCCGCCCGCGTTCATGTACACGGTCGGCGAGGACGCCGCGCCCAAGCCCGACCCGGAGACGAAGGCGCTGCTGAAGGGCGACCCGTTCGCGGGACTCGGCTCCTACCAGGCCGTGATGGAGTTCGAGTGGTTCGGCCCGCTCATGGTCGGGGACACCGCCTGGCAGCTGCAGGCCCAGGTCGGCGTGCAGGACAAGCCGAGCCGCTTCGGCGGGCGCACCGCGCACGTCACCCGGGACTTCCTGTACGCGAACGGGAACGGCGAGATCCACGCGATCCGCCGCGGCACCTGGATCAACGCCGAGCGGACCAAGACCAAGGAGAACTCCAAGAAGGCCGCGCCGCGCCTGCCCGAGCCCTACACCCCCGAGCAACTCGCCGGGATCGACGCCGCCTACGAGGCCGAGACGCGCCGCGGCGCCGAGATCCGGTATTGGGAGGACACGGAGATCGGCGACGAGATCCAGCCCCGGGTGAAGGGCCCGCTCACCACCACCGACGTCATCGTCTGGCACATCGGCTGGGGCATGCAGCTGACCCCGCCCGGCGCGTTCAAGATCTCCTACAACGTCCGCAAGAAGATCCCCGGTCTCTACCCGCCGAACAAGCTCAACATCCCCGACACCGTCCAGCGGCTGCACTGGGAGCCGGAGCGCGCCCGGGAACTCGGCCTGGCCACTTCCTACGACTACGGGGCGATGCGCGAGACCTGGCTGACCCACGCGGTCACCGACTGGATGGGCGACGACGCCTGGCTGTACAAGCTGCGCTGCGAGCACCGGAAGTTCAACTACATCGGCGACACGACCTGGATCACCGGCAAGGTCACGGCCAAGCACGTCACCGACGGACACGCGATGGCCGACCTGGAGCTCCAGTGCGCCAACCAGGTCGGCGAGGTGACGACCCCCGCCACCGCCACCGTCATCCTGCCCAGCCGCGAGTACGGAGAGGTCCGCCTCCCCGACCCGCCCGCCGAGACCCTCGAAGGCGTCGTCCAGTCCGAACTGCGCCGCTTCAGCATCGAGGAGACCTCGTGACGAAGGGGTCAGCCGGACCTGACCTGGGCGCGCTGTTCGCCCCGCGTAGCATCGCGGTAATCGGGGCGAGCACCCGGGCTTCGGCGCCGCCGACCCGGCTTATCAGGACCCTGCGGGCGACCGGGTACGAGGGCCGGATCTTCCCGGTCAATGCGAAGCACGACACCGTCGAGGGCCTGCGAAGCTACGCCCAGGTCGCGGATCTTCCAATGGTCCCCGACCTGGCCGTCATCGGCGTCGGCGCGGCCCGGGTCGCGGACGCCCTCGGCGACTGCGCCCGGGCCGGGATACGCCACGTGATGATCATCAGCGCCGGGTTCGGGGAACTGGGCGAGGAAGGCAGGCGGCTGGAGGAGCGCGTCGCCGGGATCGCGGCCGACTCCGACATTACCCTCCTCGGCCCCAACACCATGGGCTTCGCAAACGTGAGCGACGGAGCCTGTGTCACGTTCTCCTCCGCGTTCGGCGCCCGCCAGGCTGCCGGACCGGTCGCGGTGGCGAGCCAGAGCGGCGGGGTCGCCGGGGTGATCTCCGAGCTCCTTGACCGAGACCGCGTCGGGAAGAGCCTGCTCGTGGCGGTGGGTAACGAGACCGGACTGGATCTCGCCGACATCGTCCGGTACGCGGCGGCCCGGGAGGACACGGCCGCGGTGTGCGTGTACGCCGAGAACCTGCAGCGGGGCGAGCGGCTCCTGGACGCGGTCGAGACGGTCACCGCGAGCGGCACCGGTGTCATCGTGATCGCCGCGGGCCTGTCCTCCGCCGGCGCGAAGGCCGCGGGCTCGCATACCGGGGCGCTCGCGCAGAAGCCGTTCATCGTCCGGCAGTTGCTGGCCCGGGCCGGTGCCCTGCTCGCCGACAGCCCGCAGCAGGCGGCGAGCCTGGCCGCGGCCATCGCGCTGGACCGGCGCGCATGGCCTCGGCTGCCGCGGCCCGCCCGGGCGGCGGTCATCGCCACCTCAGGTGGCTACGGCGTGCTCGGGGCGGACGCGGCCGACCGGCAGGGAGTGGAACTCCCGCCGTTCGCCGACAAGACCCTCGGCCGGCTGGCCGGGCTGCTGCCGTCCTACATGCGTCCCGGGAACCCAGTCGACCTCCCGCCCGAAGTCATCACCGACACGATACTGATGAAGGAGATCGCGCAGGTGGTGGCCGAGGACGAGAACACCGACGCGGTCGCGGTCGTCGGCGCGATGAGGTCCGGGGCCGCGGGCGTTCCCACGGCGACGGCTCTCGCGTCCGGGCTCGGCGCCTTGGGCCGCCCGGCCATTGCGGCCTGGTCCGGGCTGAGCCCGGACGTGCGCGACGCGTTCGCCGCGGCGGGCATGGCCTGCGCGGAGAGCGCGGACGATGTCTTCCGGGTGGTCGCGCACCGGATCGCGGGCCCGGGCGGTCCCCGCCCGGCGGCACCGGACACGGCCGTCGCGTCAGGGGACTCCCCGGCCGCGGCCGGCCTGGTCACGGAGATCGAGCTCAAACGCGAGCTCGCCAGCAGGGGAATCACGGTGCCCGCGGGCCGGGTCCTGACCTCCGCCAAAGACATCGGCGACGCCGCCCGCGCGCTTGGGTTCCCGCTCGTCGCCAAGGGCGTCACCGGCCAGATCGCGCACAAGGCGGCTGCCGGCCTGGTGGTGCTGCGGATCGAGTCCGAAGAGGACCTGGCCGTCGCCTATCAGGCGCTGTCCGGACGCCTGGAGCGGACCGGAGCCGCCGACGGCGTGGTCCTGGCCGAGCGGATGGTGCGGCCCGGCCCGGAGATCTTCGTCGGCCTGAGCCGGCGGTCCGCTTTCGGGGACCTGCTCATGCTCGGCGCGGGTGGCGGTGATGTCGAAGCCGGGGACGAGCACGCGCTCCAGGTCGCCAGGACGGGCCAGCTCCGGACCGACGAGAGGAGAGACGCGTTCACCCGGGCCGCGCTGCGGTCCCTGCCCGCGGGCGAGGACCTCACGGCCGCCCGTCTGAGTGCCCTCGTCGATGCGCTGCTGCGACTGTGGGAGGAACGGAAGGATCTGCTCCAGCTGGAACTGAACCCGGTGATCTGGTCCTCCGGCTCGCTGACCGTCGTGGACGCCCTCGCGGTGGAAGGCTACGCATGCTGACCTACGTCTTCATGGGACTGGCGTTCGGCGCCATCTACGCCCTGGCAGCGGCCGGGCTGGTAGTGACCTACCAGTCGGCAGGCATCCTGAACTTCGCCTTCGGCTCCATGGCCTACTTTGTCGCGATGTTCTTCTACTGGGAGAACCAGACCCAGGGCTGGAACCTGGCGCTGTCGGCGGTACTCGCGCTCGCCGTGGTCGCGCCCCTGCTGGGAATCCTGCTCTACCTGCTGGTCTTCCGGTTCCTGCGGGCCCGGCCGACGCTGGTGAAGGTGATCGCCAGCGTCGGCGTCTCCGTCGCGCTGCCCGCCGTCGCCCTCATGCTGTTCGGCAACCCCACGATCAGCCAGGCACCGGGACTGGCCCCGGCCCCGGTCGCGCACTGGAACGTCCTCGGCGGGACGCTCACGCTGGACCAGGTCATCACCTACGCCTTCCTGATCGTCGTCGTCGGGGGCGGTACCGCCGTGATGCGCTTCACCGACGTAGGCCTCAAGATCCGGGCCCTGGTGAACAGCGAGGCGCTCACGTCCCTCTCCGGCGTCAATCCCGGCCGGCTGTCGCTCGGCGTCTGGGCCGTCAGCGGCCTGCTCGCCGGGGCGGCCGGGGTCATGGCCGGGCCGACCACCGGCGTCTCGGTCAGCGCCATGCTGATGTTGATGGCCAGCGCGTTCGCGGCCGTGGTCGCCGCGCGGCTGAGCAACCTCGCCGGGGCGGTCGCCGTGGCACTGCTGATGGGCGTCGTGAGCGACGCCATCCAGTACTGGCTGCCGGCGAACTCCCTGGCCACCGCCGACATCGTGCAGTGCGTCCCGATCGCGGTGATGCTTGTCTTCCTCCTGTACTACCTGATTCGCGGCGGGCCGCTGGGACAGGAATCCCGGCAGGGAGGCGCGCTCGACGCGGCGATCCGCGCGGACAGCGGCGGGGGAACCAGGGCTGGCTTCCCGGACGCCGTCGGCCGTCTCGCCCGGTGGTACGCCCCGGAGCGGATCGTCAGCGTCCTTCCCTTGCTGTTCCTGCTGTGCCTGCCCGAGCTCTTCTCGGGGTGGTGGCTGGGACTCGTGGCCCGGGGCGTCGCCCTCGCCGTGATCTTCCTGTCGTTCAGCCTGGTTACCGGGGACGGCGGCATGATCTGGCTCTGCCAGATCACGTTCGCCGCCGGCGGCGGGCTGATCGCCGCCGAACTGTCCTTCAACCAGGGAATGAATCCCCTCGCGGCCGCCGTCATCGGCGGGGCCGTGATGATCCCGGCCGGAGTGCTCATCGGCGCGCTGACCATCCGGCTGGGCGATCTCTACGTCGCGCTGGTCACCCTGACCTTCGGGCTGCTCGTGGACCAGGTCATCTTCACCCAGCAGCAGTTCCACCCGGGCATGGGCGGCGTGGCCATGAACCGTCCCGTGTTCGCGGCCACGGACCAGGACTTCGCCAACTTCGCCCTGGTCGTGTTCCTGATCGTCGGGCTGTTCGTGGTCAACCTGCGCCGGTCGTCCTCCGGCCTCGCGGTCGCGGCGGTCCGCTGGAGCGAGCCGGCCGCGCGGACGCTCGGCCTGAACATCGTCCGGCTCAAGCTCGTCCTGGCCGGCATCGCGGCCTTCGTCGCGGGCCTCGGCGGAGCGATGCTGTCGATGTACGACCTGGGCAACGACCCTGTCACCTACGCCACCTTCAACGGCGTGATCTGGCTCGCGGTTCTGGTGACGAACGGCCTCCGGTCCCTCACCGCCGCCCTGCTCGCCGGGGTGCTGTTCATGGTGCTGCCCGCCGTCTTCTCGACCTACACGACGGGGCAGGCCTGGCTGCAGGTGCCCTCGGTCCTGTTCGGCCTCGGAGCCCTCGGCCTGGCCGTTAACCCCGGCGGCGTCGTCTCCATGCAGGCCCGGCTTCTACGGGACCTCATCTTCGGCAGGCGCCTCAAGACGGGAGCAGGACAGTGAACGACCCTCAGAACGCGGCCCCGCCGGTCCTGGAGGCCCGCGGGATCACCGTGAGATTCGGCGGCCTCAAGGCCCTGGACGGAGTCGACCTGCGGGTACCGCCCGGCTCGGTCACCGGCCTGATCGGTCCGAACGGCGCGGGCAAGAGCACCCTGTTCAACGTGCTGTCCGGGCTGCGGCGGCCGGACGCGGGCACCGTCCTCATCGACGGGACGGACGTCACCCGGGCCAGCCCGCAGCGTCGTGCGGCCCGGGGTATGGCCCGGACCTTCCAGCAGCCGGAACTCTTCCAGGGGCTGACCGTCCGCGACCACGTGACCCTGGCCTACCGCGTGGCCCGCACCCCGAAGCGGATCTGGACCGACATGGTCACCGCCGGAGGACTGCGCCGGGCGCCCGCCGCCGAGACTGAGCGCGTGGACGAGATCATCGGCGGACTGAACCTGACGGAGATCCAGCACCAGGCCGTTCTCGGCCTGCCGCTCGGTCAGGCGCGCCTGGTGGAGATCGCGCGCTCGTTCGCCCGGGAGCCGCGGGTCCTGCTCCTGGACGAGGCGTCCTCCGGGCTCGACGCGGCGGAGACCAGGCAGATCGCCACGGTGCTGCGGCGCATGGTGGCCCGCCGGGGCGTCTCGCTGGTCATGGTCGAGCACGACGTGGAGTTCGTCTTCGGCCTGGCCGACTCCGTGTACGTGCTGGACTTCGGCACGCTCATCGCCCAGGGAGCCCCGGACCAGGTGCGGGATGACCCGCGGGTGCGCGCCGCCTACCTCGGGCAGGGCAGTAGTTCCGCTCCCGGCACCGCCGGCGGCCCCGCGAACGAACAGGTGACATCGTGACAGATCACGAGCCGCTGCTGCGGCTGACGGACATAGGGGTGCGGTACGGCAGTGCGCTCGCCCTGTCGAATCTGTCGCTGTCGGCCGGGTACGGCAGCGTCCTGGCCGTGCTCGGCGCCAACGGGGCGGGCAAGAGCACCATCGCCCGCGCGGCGAGCGGTCTCGTCCCCGTCCGATCGGGATCCGTCGTCTTCGACGGAGAGGACGTGACAGGGAAACGGCCGGAGCGGATCCGGCGGGCCGGCCTGGTATACCTGCCCGAGGGACGCGGCGTCTTCACCGGCCTCACCG
>Ga0131853_10008037_pt1 | contig 19172 bp, 6 predicted proteins | sample TergutLab28metaG_FD_92764 | JGI IMG/M metagenome (GOLD analysis project Ga0131853, IMG submission 92764) | Labiotermes labralis P1 segment gut microbial communities from Petit-Saut dam, French Guiana - Lab288 P1 (version 2) (version 2) | ecosystem: Host-associated > Arthropoda: Insects >...
AATCAAGTTAAGTGCTGATTAGATGAACATTGTGTTAGAGGAGGCTTGCATCCATATAGTCTTTAACAGATATTAGTGGAGGGTTCTTCACGTGTGAGCAGTTTGTGGATAAGAGATGTGGCATTCAGGTTAAGTGCTGACTGGATGATTGTTATTTTACAGGAAGCTGGAGTTATGTATTTGTTGCTGGTTTATAGGTATTAACGTTTAAGTAAATAAATAGCTTGATTAGTTCAGAAATTTTTGTGCAGAGAAAGGATTTTCAATTCACTGTATAGTATTGTGCTGAAAAAATAAACCTCTTCAGCGCAGGAAGACTGAGACTGCTTGACCCTTGTAGATGGGAATAATAGGTTGTCCCGAAAAGTCTATGCCTACCAATCTATGTTGCATAGCATCCCAGAGGAGCAAGGATCTCATTTACACCATGGCAGAAGCTTGAATTCACACAAGAGAAAGTGCATCCTCTGTAAATTATCATATGTTTGTCATTTCATATTTTCTTGTCAGTTTTTCTTAAGTATGAACATTTTTTTTTTATCTATGCAGGATGTTTCAGGCTTGCCATTAATTTTATGACATTAGTCATCCCATGGACTTTACTATAATAAGAATGTACTAATTTGTTATGAACACTTGGCTTCAAGTATTTACCCTGACAGTCTAATTAAGTAGGGGCTTTTATGTATTTTAAGCTGTTTGTTGTAACATTATGTTAATAATATATGTTTTCTGTCGTAGGAGCCAAGTTGCCATCATCACAGGAAAAACTTCCAATATACACAGCAGAAACACTGAGCATTGCTGTAACAACATCTTGTCTGGCGGCTCTGGTTGTGGGATTCGTTTCGGGGTTTCTTTTCTCGCGGCGCTGTAGAGGTGAAGAGTATAGCAACATGCCCTACCCTGACCAGCGCCACCAACTCAATAGGTATTATGAACATCAGGAACTGATACTTAAACTTTGTCATTAAATTTGTCTTCTTTCATTCCTTAAGCAGAATTCTGACTACAAAGGCCATAAGAAGTATAAGATATGTACTACAAGTTATTAATCATGATGTCAGCTACTTTAAATCACTGAAAACCACATTTTGCCCTGTTGCATATATCTTTGTGTTGGTCGCATATTACTTCACCTTGTATGCAGAATTCTTGTTACACTGCACTGTAGTTATTTACATCAACTTTTTTTTATCAGGTTTTGGAATATGAAGAGACTCCGCAACTCCAAACGTCATTATTATTTGACACTTTTTATACTAAGGTCAAAACGCTGGGGCATTCTGTAGTTTGCCACTAGTCTACACCTGAATTGTAGGAAAATACACTTTATTCCATTTGAGGAACGTGCACTGATAGTATTTGCACATCAGTTTAAAATGTTACAGAAAAAATATATGCCATGAGAGATAAACTGAAGACATAAATTATTACATCTTGATATCTCTATAAGGTGGGATTATTCCAGATAACAGCTTAACTATGCAGTTAATGCAAATGAATAATGCTTACATCAAAACAATGCAATCTGTGAAAATACAAGCATCATTAACATTACTATACTTTGAACTATGTTTTTTGAACTAGTACTTTTTTCTTATTAGGATCATGATTTTAGGTTCATTGCCATTCATATCCTGAGTTTGGCGGGCTTCTGTTGACCTGACATTCATATGATCACATATCAGATGGAAGTTATGTCTGGGTTGTCTCATAGTCATGGGGTTTCTTGTTCAATTTGTGCATGTTGTACAGAATATGAAGAGAAAGAGAGACTGAATACTGTGCTAGGTCATACTCTGACAAGTGTCATTTACTTCCACATTTCCCACTGTAGTTATAGAAATGCTTCTCACTTTCTCCCGTAACTTGTTTTTATTCGTCTTATTAGGTTTCCTTTGGTATTCTTACAGCTATTTGGGTCTTTAGTCCATGGAGTAAAATAAAATATTCTAAGATCACTGGAAAATGTTTCTGACTTGTCAGGGTTTGCAGCCTATTCTGTCTTTACATAATGGATTATGGTGACATTGCAGTTTGGTCCTGTTTGGAGTGTAAGACTGTTTAATGGTGTGGAGACTTATAGAAGGCAACGCTCTGTCACAAGAATGTACATGTCCATGTAGTGTATGAGGCAAAGACAAAGATCCAAATTAGTCAGTTAGATATTCATCACAATTGCCAGTACTTCAGTGACTGTCCCTTCCTCTGAAGCAATGGTGAATATTCCTGTTTGGATAGTCTTTAGTTTTATTTCATCATTTAGCAAATAGCAAAACAGAATGCTTTAAGCACTGCCTTCCCACTGTCCTTGTGCTGATTTACTGTGATTGAAAACTATTACAAATTGCAGGGGGGAAAGATGCTTAACTGATTATTAGTAAGGCCATTGTCCTCCATACTACCAGGTTGAATCAAGTTTTAACTCATTGTTATTTACTGGCATAATTTCTTATACCCCAGTCCTCTCAACTTTCTCTTGTTATGTATTTTTTTCTTTACTATGTTATATGCTAAATGATGAATTTGTTAACCTACTACTTGAAACTTTGTGCCTTATAATGTAATTCATTTTTATTTATGCCATATATATATCAAGCAGTGGAACTTTTCACCATGTAAATTTTAAAATACTTGGTTCTTATTCTCCTAGCCACCTAAATTTTGTTTTATTTTCTGAGCCTCATAAATCCTGGCAAAAGAATATTATTTTATTTCTCATGCATGTTATTTGGACCCTGAGATTCAACTTTGTTTAAAGCTTGCACTGAATGTGGAATATTACACAAGGATTGTCTTCAGACCTTTGAGACCCTCACAGCAGTGTTCTGGAAGATTAAATCCTTCTAGTATATTTTGCTGTTTCTACTGGGAAGTAGTTATTGGCACTTAAAAGGATTGTAGTGCCTTCATCTTCAGTTCCTGAACTGCTGACTGAAGGCATAAGGATCCTTCAAAATGCCTGTTACTATTCACCAGTGAACACAGTCTAACACCCTTAGAAGACTTGAATTATCGATGATCGTCTTCTTGCTGTTGTGAGAGGCCTGCTTTTCCTGACTGGTATCTATCAATACAAATACCAACAATTACTTGAGAAAACTGGGTTTTTTATAGTAGTATAGTAGCAGCATGAGCCTAAGCAAAGAATTTTATCTTTCCTAAATGATTATATCTAACATCCTGATACCCTGACCAGGGGCATAGCTAGAAGGGGGTGAGTGGTGCAGCCACCCCAGGCAGCAGAGTCCAAGTGACAGCAAAATGGGTCACAAAATAAATAGTTTATATTTAAAAAATTGATAGTATGCATTGAACAGATTTTAAATTATTTAGCCAAATAGAAGGAAACTCAATAAGTAATCATGATTCTTTTAAAGTTTTTAATTTCTGTCAGGGATGGCCATTGTGATTACTTGCCCAGGGCACACAACAAACCTAGCTATGCCACTGACCCTTCCCTTTTTCCAACCATCTCAAACATGAAACGGACCACAAGTGCTCACACACTTGTCTTCAGTAATTTAAATTGTAAGAACCTCTCTGTACCCATGTTATTTTACAGAAGTCACAGTTATGTCACAATGCAAGGACACTTAATTAACATGAATATTACATACAGGATGTAATTACAGCAAAAGGTGACAAACATATGGACACTGGTATTAAAAGAATGGATGTCTGTGAAACAAGTATAAAGCATGCTGCAAATTTAACAACACATGTAGTCCAATGTGGGTTGCCTGAAGGTAGATGGAGCTTCTGCAAACTTGGAACACAAGCATTATCATGCCTGCTACCAACAGAACACATCCTCCTGCTTCTAGGGCTAAATAGTTTTTCTGAATGGAATATTTAGTTCATATTTTCTTATTTTTCTATTTATTAAGTTGAAGTATAGTGGTAGTTTTTTTTTAAGATCTCTATCAATGCCACTGCAAAAATATAAGTTGTGTAGCTGTGAGTGATTTGTGATTGATGCAGAATAGTGACTGTGGCTAATTCTGACATACTTTTGCATGGAGGAATTGAGGAACCTCACAAAATACCTGTTAGGATAGTCAGCCTTTTGGTCAAGAATTGTGCCTGGAACTTACTGGAACTTTGTATTATAGCACTGCAGAAGAAACTCGTAAGAACTTCAAAAACTGGTGATATAATTCTTGTTTAAAAACTTAATCTTTAGAACCCTGGTGTGTTATTTGTGATGTGTACATACTGAACTGATTGTCCCTGTAGACATTTACACCCAACTGAAGTATGGGTGTACAACTATGACTACATTTTTTAAAAAGTGTTCATTTTGACTGAAAGTTGGCCCACTGACGTAGACATTTACACCCAACTGAAGTATGGGTGTACAACTATGACTACATTTTTTAAAAAGTGTTCATTTTGACTGAAAGTTGGCCCACTGACATAGGAAGATATCACTGTAAGAAATATTGCCTAATTATGCTGTACAAGCATCTTGCTAGGTATTGTACTTTCATCTTATTGTGTTTTGAAGTGAACACTGACAGTTGCAACATGATTTGGTATGAAATTAAGATCGATAGAGAATGTAATTTGTACAGGTATAGAGCTCACCATATGAATCTACCTTAATGCCTCATGTTATATCGGTATTCATTTGCCTTTAAAATCAGATTGAATGTATTGTATAAGGTATTAGATCACTGTTTAACTTTCAGGTGAGACACTGTGTGACTCCATGCCAACTTCTTGTACTGGAGATAGAAACTACCACAGTCATAGATATTGGATCATAGAATATATTCTGATAAATAAAAAGTGGGAAAGAAAGTAACAGTACTTGGTGCATTAAATTATCCAAATACTGTATCATCTGTTTTGTGGCATTTCAGAAACATAGTACTGTTTGATATCAAATATTGATGATTGGATGTCCATTTAAGGTTTAACCTTTTAAATGTCCTAACCCATTGTCTTATGGTAATGATGCTGTTTTGACATACAAATTGTGACATGCTGACACTGTGTTGCCAGATTGACAGAAGGAGGACTTAATGCAGATGCTGCCTATCCACCATGTGCAAACAACAAAGCTGCCATCAACCTTGTGCTCAATGTCCCACCAAAGAATGCCAATGGAAAGAATGCAAATTCTTCAGCAGAGAACAAACCAATTCAGAAGGTTAAGAAGACATACATTTAGCAGAAGTCTGTGTTTGTTTTTCTGATGCGGGCACACGTTACTCGTTTTACAAAGACACTGCTAAAAAATGTGCTGAGGAAAGTCAAAGAACTGTGAATACATTAAATATGAAGAACAGTAGGTTCGCAGTGCAGTGATTAGTGATTCTGTGATTTTGTTTCCTAGTGCAGTTAGAGAAGATGACATAGCAGAGAACCATTATGGGGTGATCTGTGTCACAAAGCATGGCAAGTAGTATACCTTTGTAAAGTGAGACTCTCATAAAGAAAAGAAAGTTTTAGGAACAGCAAAAGGCAGCTAATTATTATATGTCTTAATCGGGGTTTTAATTCTTCCAATTTTATTGTGAATAGAGACCATGACAGGGAATGAGCGATGTTGTATCACATTCCAAGAAACAGGCAACTATAGACATTAAACATTCATTGTATTGAAGAAGTTTGTATTTGTAGCCTTGCTTGCATGCTGTGCCAACAACAGATGTGGAACTGGACTTTAAACTGAACTAATTTTTATAGGTTCATTATAGAGAGGTCGTGATAATAGTTTTGCATGTGTCAGAATACACACTTTGTCAAGTGTGCTTGTGTGTGAGATGGAGAGAATGGTGCAGCAGCGTGCCTACAGTCGGACATATAAACGTCAACACAGTTACATAGCAATGGAAGAATTTCTTCCATAGTTAAATGTGATTTTATCATAGGATGTGCAGTTCATGCTGTTTCACACTGTAGGATATTAAATACAGTATTTTAAAGCAGGGTGTTCACAAATGCAATTAGTTGCTGTTTTTAAAACACTGTGTGTACAGATTCTTTAATTTTATTTGCTACTGTAGTGATGTGAAGAAGAGTCAATGAAAAGGAAAAATGTTTCACCTATAACAGTAAAGACTGTGATGATCAAAGAGTCAGCTCTGTGGTTGAGGTGCACAGTACAGCTTGGACTTCTAGGCAAAGAATGGTTCAAAAACTGAGCTGCATTCTTTCATTGCTTATAACAAAAACAAATACAACAGGTAGTAAGAGGTCTCAGTTCTGTGAGCATATCTCGTGCACTGATGATATGCATCTTGATGATTACGAGTGGAGGGAAATTAGATTTATGTTATAATAGCTCAAGTTGTGATTTTTAATCACTCTGCTGTTTTATATGCCAGTTTTTAGTCACGTAAATTTTTTACTTTGCCGTTGTGTGAGTGTTGGTGTGTTTTATATTGCCGACTGTATGTAGCCAGTGACCCCACCCATACTTCCAGTATTGTTTGTGTGCAGATAGATTAATCCGGCCTGTACAAACTAGTACTAAGATTCTTCATTATATATTATTTTATATGCACACTCAATTCATCTACAAGCTGCATTATAAATATAAAAAGAAAGACTGAGAGCTGAAAAAAAATTATTTGTATATAAGTAATTGTAAATAGTTACATAATGCATTGTTAATATTAAATGAAATGAATTTTCAATTACATGATCCTGTATGAAAGTGAACGGCTATCTCGCATAAAGAGAATTTGATTAAAATGGATCTTATGGGGTTGTAAATGTGAAATATTTCTTTATACATCAACTTGAGTGTACAGAAACTCTCCTTGTGACAAGGCTAAGGCTTGGTATCTACCTACATACTAGTTACTAGATGTTATGCTGCATTGTTAATTTGGCTGCTACCTGTCATCCTATTAAGCCACCAGTGTAGTAGTGTGAATGTGACAGAACATGGTGGAGAAGTTGTTTGTCACAGGAACATACACTTTTGTATATTGTGTTAATCAGTATTTTATCTTTCTCTGCAATACCAAGTTCTTCCATAAAGTTCATGAAAAAGAGTTAACACAACATACCACCTCTTGGACAGAGGTTACAGAAAACTTAGAAATGTGCTATTATTACCTACCAAATAGTTAGGTGAGTATTTTTCTATGAGAGTCCAGTATTTTGATTATCCAAGTATATTTTGTGTGAGATGAAAGGTACTAAATGGCATCACTATTGGAGGTATTTTTAATTTCTAATACACCACCATGGACATCACTCAGTACTTGTGATAGACAGTGTATGAACTGGTAGCATGGTTGGTGTAGTAGCTAGGGTATGGGCAGGATGATCTGGTGTTTTATTCCTGGCAGGGGCAAGAGACATTTGTCTACTCCAAAAACACCCAGAGTTTCTTTGCTCCCCACCTATTTGAAGGGTACTGTCTTATATTGGGGATAAAGCAGCCAGGGCATGAAGCTGACCACTCGCCTCCATCAAGTGCCAGGTTTAAGTATGAGGTTTAAGAATGAGTGGAACTATACCTCTGCCCCTCCTTTATGCCTGAACAGAATGCATAGGGTTGACTTCACCGTGACTTTGTGGTATAGCTGTGCATCATTAACAGTTAAGTATTATTAGAGAGGGGTAAACCTGTATCAACAAAGACATGAATAATACATGTGTGAAGGGAAGGTGAATGGTAGAGTAATGAGGATTAGAAATAGTTTCAACAGATAGGAAACATAGTTTTAATCTGTACAGCCTGTATAATTTGTGGCACTGGGACAGGCTTATCTCAAGTCATTTCATATTCCTGTCAGCCATCATTCCATCAGTGCTTCATATTTATTAATCTTTTATTGGGGGGAGGGGCAGTAGGTTGTGAATGGCTGTAGTACCAAGAAGCTGAGTTGCATCCCACCCCAAGAATAAGAAAGAATATTGAAAGTGTAATATTTAATATTCAGTATTATTTTATTGTCTTGGATAAAATACAGATGCCACTTACATAGGAGCTACATTGCTCATATTTTGGAGATGTTACATTCTTCAACTTCAGTATCTGTAAAACTGAAAATCAACCTTCTAGAACCTGCTACAGTTTTTTTTTAAGCGTTACTTTTGTCACATCTCTAGTAGTATGCATTTTGTAGTTTCACAGGACCATTTGAAGTACTTAATTGGATATTAATGCCTTTGTCTGTCATGTAGCCTATACTGCAACATATATACTGGTACTGAAAATTCTTCACTTGTTCAAGTACTGTATTATCTGCAACAGTTGTTACTGTTATGGGTTTTTTGTCTTTAAAAGTAATTATGTTTTTGATGTAGAAATGTTCATATTATATTCATTGCTCATATTAATATAACATAAACATGTACCAAGAGTAATACTCATACAAGTTTCGTCAAACCACCGTGAAAACCTTAACACTCTGACCAAATGACAAATTCAACCAAATATTTCTGCGTGGGAACTTCTTGGAGTTTTTACATCTGCGTGAGTATATTTAAAAAAAAAAAAAATAGGGCACTAAAATGTAGAAAAGAGTAATTTATTAATTTCATCTTTACTCTTTCATAATTACAAAATGAGCATTTGGTATGCAGTCAAAGATTCCAATTTTGAGTTCAGTAGCTTGGTTAGTATATTGGGTGACTGTTTTGTGTTAATTGATAAAGGACGTTTATTTTGTCTCTGGCAAACCTTTATGATAGTTTAGAACTATGCATTTTTAAGTGTAGACTTGTTTAAGGCCACAATTTATTTTCACTGGGTCAATATTGAAGCAACATTTTTCAACAATTTCAACTAACAAATGCACACAACTGTCATTTAATTCACAATAATATTTTTATAAACATTGAACTCCTACATGTTCAGACCTTACTTGTCCATCATAAGGGAGAACATTATTTGGTGTTGTACAAAACAGTTACTAAACAATATTTTGATCTGTTGCACATCTGGAAGAACTGTTGGGATCCTTACATGTGGACTGAGTACGTGTAGCAAACAGAATTGTTACACAGCAAAGTGGAGCAGCATGTGGAAGTGTAGTACCATGAATACAGCCACATGCTGCTCCAATTTACTGTGTAACACTACACATATTCAGTCCACTTGGAAGAATCTCACGCGTTCTTACACATATACAACAGATCAAAATACTGTTTAGTAACTGCTTTGTACAACATAAACTAATGTTTCCCCTGATGATGGACCAGTAAGGTCCAAAACATGCAGGAGTTCAATGTTTTTAAACATACTCTTGTGAATTACGTGACAGTTGTGTGCATTTGTTGGTTGAAATTGTGGAAATTGAAATATATTGCTCAGAATGAACAATATAAAATTTAAGCCGCAATAATTCCCATTGGCTAGTATTGCACTAGGAAATGGAAAGGCACAATTACTGAGCCATCAGTACCTGTATGATATTATGGAAAATATCTCACATTGCTTTAAATGCCTTTACTTATAAGCTTGTAGTTAAATGATAAGGAGCACATTATGGTAATCCTCAGCTTAGTGATTCCTTGAGTGCCTTTAGATCTAAGTCAGTTGAAAGATCTACCAAAATCTATTTCCATAAAAGAAAGTATACGTTATTAATTGATGCATATAATTTATTATTCAGTTGATTTCTTGAAATAACTGAGGTTATGAAACATTGAATTTTTATATTATTTTCTTTATCTTAGTACAGATCTCTTACTACTGTTACCTATTTTAAAGTTCACTGTCATCATGGTGTGTTGGAGTTTTTCAGTAGACAGTTATTCCTAATGTGTGTTTTAAAGGATTAAAATTCTAATATAAACACATTTTATTTGGTTATAAAAAGAATATTTCAAACAATTCTCATGATGTAAACATATGAAAATTGTTGTAGTTGTACGGCATCGTAATTTCTTTCCTTTGCCACTAAGTGCCACTGATAATTGAAATTTCATCTTTATTGTAATGTTCTGAAGGTTTCTATGAATCCTTGATGAGACAACTGAACCCCACTATCTCTCCTCACATCACACCCTTACCCAAGTCATCCATATTTACATTTTCTCTTACAGTGTCTCAAACACATACAGTAGAGTCTCAAAATCCATGACCCTTCCATGATTGTCAGTTTTAATACCACTGTAACCTTATGTGACTGGTTCCCACAAACTGGATGAGACCACATAGTTGGAGGCAGCTTTCTGCAATCTCATGCTGTTACAGAGATCACTTCATGCTTTGCCATGCTTTGTCTTTCACTGAGGGAGGCTGAATTTTTTTGTACTTTATGCAAAAAGGCTCTCTTCAATTAGTTAATGTACTTTATGCTTCCAAAAATATTTTGTTAGGAAAAACCTTATGCCTTTTATGCTTTTGGAGGTTATTTTATATTTTTATTGCTGTTATTTTGTACATTCTTCAAAGCAAATGGGTGTTTACACTGAGAATGGATTTGAGTGTTGGCGATGGTTGTATTAGTTGTAGTTAATACAAAGAATGGAGACTGCTGTACTGTATAGCTTCCAGGGATAAGCACAGTATAGATACATCAATCAGCAGTCTTTCATTTTGGCTATAGCGCAGTGGCACAAATAAGAACTTCTCTGCAAAACACCGACACAGATAATCTTATACAAATATTCCTTCCCACAAAACAAAAATGTGTGTCCATATTATAGAAAGATTCCCTTATTTTAACCATGCATCTTTTTTAATTGGTATCACATTTGTTACTGCTGTCATTCTCTCAATTTAGTACAAAATGAAAATGGAGGGAACATTTAAACATTCATGCAAGTCTACCTTTAATATGTGAGATTAGTTTAGTGAAGAATTATCATTCAGGGAAGGAATCATACTTGCATAACCCTGATTAGAATTTTGAAATTACAGATGAGATACAGGGTTTCACATATGTTCTCTTAGTTTTTCATGGTGAAGAGCTGGGTAAAGGTATAAAAACTTGTCTCTTGATGCAAACTGGTCAGACTGCAGGGTTAATCTAATGAATTTCCAGCTGTGTCTAAATGTATCAAACACGCAAAAGTATAAGGAAAAACTGGTTGTTGACTCTTTCATTGTACATATGTACAGAATATCTTGAAATATCATTGTAAATTGTGGCATACATCTGCCTCAGAAAGTTTGAAAATTGTGTGTAATCCATAAATGTGTGGCTCGAACTGTCAGGTAGCAGTCATATTGAAATAATGTAGTACATGAGCCTTAACAACACATGATGTGTTCTGTTGTGTGTGTGTTGCAAATGTTAAGAGTATCATAATGGATAAAAAAGATCATAATTACTGAAAGGAGAAAGTGCTTCTGTTAATGATTAAATTGCATTTGAAAATAATGGGATGATAGTTTACAAGAGAAAAGTTACATAAAGGTAACTGAATTTGTGTTTAAAGTGAGTTGAAATGTATACCATTAGCAGAACTACGAATTCTAGTCCACTTAATAAGTTTTTCCTTTCTTTTTGAAAAATTCAAAATAATAGGAAATATCTGTGGAATGTGAATGAATTTAAATATTTGGAATTTACAGAATGTTATTATTATGAACGCATGAAATTATCTTAGTTATTCCTGAAAAATAGTTTTGTTATTGATGTACATGTCATCATATTTTAAGCACTATAAATCTAGGTTACTACTGTTACAGCACAGTTTTGTTCATTTATTGAAGTGCAGGTACACGTTTAACTTACAGTACCTTCCTCCACTCATTTTTTTGAACACTTTTAGTAAGGTGTGTGTCTGAATTTGTTGAGCAACTTTACGCTGTGGCAGTGTAATTCTAGATTAATATTGTACTTTCAAATTACGGTAGGTTCAGGTTGTTTGGTCTGGAAGTAACTTATATATCTTTGCTGCTAAATATCTTTGTAATTTTTATTAAGAGCTGAAATTGACCTTGATTCACCATGTCAGTTCCTTCACATTAAGTCCTCAGTGCAAGTTCCTTCCAGGTCAAACACCCACTAAGGGCATATTAAGGGATATGTTGGAAGGTGTTGATTCTAAACTTTTGAAACTTGTTTATGGACACTGTATGTTATCCATTAGAAAGAATTAATGGGTACTGCAATATATATATATGAATTGTAAGCTGTGCATATATTTTAAAAACTTCAGACCATTATTGTAAGTTTTGTGAAAAATACAACACTACAAATCAAGTAAGTTGTTCAACATGAAACCATTAATGTTCCTACTACAGTATCATATACATGTCATATTCTTTCCATAATTTCATATTAAATAAATTTAATCGTTCCCTTTCACCAGTAAATGTATGTGAGGGCATGGATGCATTTGCAAGTCAGCGCATGTGAGATTTGTGAAGAGACAAAGTGGTTTTGGGACAGATGTTATTCACAGTACTTGAGTTTATCCATCAGTATAATTCCATCTGTGTTACATAATAATATTCCATTCATGTAGCAACAATGCTATGCATCTATTCATTCAGCAACAATGCAATGTATTCTTAGAAGTTGAGAGTATCATTAAATAAAACATTTCACTCCCTCATGAACAGGTTAGCCACCACAGCCACCAGCACTTAAATACAACATTGTGTTTCATGGCCCAGCAATAGTGTGTGTGTGTGACTTTTGTGATGGCAGTTACATATTTTGCAAATTTTATATCTCTTCATGCTGTTTATAATTATCCTTAGTATCTGTAACAGTATTTATGGATTACTTTGAAGTGTTTCCTGGGTTTGCAGTCTTTCTTTAGTATAGTGACAAGTGTTATGCAAGTTCATGTTTGGAGGGGAGCAACCACAATCAATAACAAAGGGTTAGTGTGTATTTCATTTTTGACTCAGGCATATGGATCCCATTTTTTAACAAGAGAGAGAATTAATGTATAACATAACATTGGGGCATGTTTGTGCAACTGTTGTTGCAGTGGACAAGAAATAAGACAAATTCTGAGTGTGTTTGTAGCCCTACATATCAATCATGCAATGCACGTGCACCATATTGTCATCTGTGGCTTGTCGGCCTCTACAGTATTCTTCCACGTTATGACATAAGGGCACAATTTTTTTAAGAAACATTGTTGAACATAAAATGTGTTTTGATTTTCTCCAAAACTTTTGTCTTGAAATATTTCTCATTCTAAGAAGAATTGAGCAACATGTCAAAAATATATATTGGTATTCATGTAAAGTACCCATTTTTCTTGTCAGATTTTAAGGAAACCCAAATTATCTTGACAGATTGTTGAAAAAAAAAAAGTGTAAAGCCTCTGTGCTATACCAACCACTTAGGTCTAATTCTAAGAGGCAGCATAATTCTCGCAAGCTAACACCTGTTCATCTACTCACGAAATTATCAACCTTTTATGGCACCTGAAAGTTTACTGTCTCATGAGCAAGAGAAATTTTAAGTTTAGGATATGACACTGGGTTAATGGGTAATTGGATTGCAACATTTCGAGGACTTTTGATCCTTGAAGATGATGACTCTACCTTGCCTCAAAAGGTTGGGATATGACTACCCATTAACGCAGCGTCATATCCCACAAAAACAGAATGCTCAGCTACATTGCTGCCAAAACCTCAAAACCAGAGGTGAATCCTGTTCAAACACTCACACCCAAGTTCCTTGAGATCCATTTTACAATACAGAGTGACCACAAAATGACATTATTGACAATCTAGTATAAGTTTGTAAAGAGTGACAATCATACACAATACACATATCAATGTGAAATTTCAAGGGTGTTAAAAACTGTCCTTCGCTGGCTTCTAAGCATGTTCTGGCAAGACGTTCAACTTTCTACTCAATACACGTTTTAAAACTTCTCTGAGACACCACTGATGGCAATTACATTGTTTTTATAATGTTGCAGTAACATCGTTGGGTCGTTTTCAAACACTCCATATTTCAAGAAACCCCACCAAAAAAAATCTGGTGACAGCAATGGACAGATCTTGCTAATGGTTCAATTTCCAAAGAAATCCTTTCATGTTTCATGATGTCCCTAGTTACACGATAACACGCACAATTTTGTGGGCAAAAAGCCAAGTGAAGGACAGGAGAGTTGTCTTTTTTTCAACAAATTTTCACGCGAAGAATTTAAGTGACGTATAATGTAAAGTTGAGTTGTGCTGGTGCAACCACTGTTGCTGTGTGTGTGTGAGGGGGGTAAAAGGCAAAGGTACAGTGATCCCGTTACAGGCCCGGTGTGGCCCAGAGGGTGGGTAGAGGTATAGCTCTACTCTTCCATGACCGCGGCACTAGAAGGGGGTGATTGGTTAGCAGCACGCTCCGGCCGCACTTTACCTCTGGGAAAGACCCGGTACCCATTTCACAGGAGGCTGGGTGGGCCCCAGGGCCGGTCTGAACGGGCGGAAAATCGCGTCCCCACCGGGATTCGATCCCGGACAGCCCAGTCCGTAGTCAGTCGCTATATCGACTCAGGTACCCGGCCCACGTGTGAGGGGAGGGGGGGGGGGGAAGTATTACATATTGTGACTGTCTGTTTGTAGCCTTAGTTATCTAGCATGCAAACAGTATGCGTCCCATTATATTGTCATGTGTGACCAATCCGGCTCTACCGCATTTTTTCACATTATCCCATGAGCGGTATGATTTTCTGAAAAACGTTATTGAACACAAAATGTGTATTTTGATTTTATATAAAATATATGTCTAAAACATCTCATTATGAGAATAATTCAGCGAGATATTATCACACATGTACATAGGTCGTCACGCAAAGTACTAATTCTTATCGGATTTTAATGAAAATTGAATTTTCTCGACAGATTTTCGAAATATACTATCAAATTTCATTAAAACCCGTCAATTGGGAGCCGCGTTCTATACAGACGAACATACATTACGAACCTAATAGTTGCTTTTCGCAGTTTTGCGAACGTGCCTAAAACCCGACAAAACAGGCCACGTACAGACGTATTCTGAGTATTTGTAGCGTCAGGTATGCAGCATGCAATGCGCGTGGATCATAGTCATCTGTGGCTTGCCGGGCTGTACAGTAGTTTTCCGCAGTATGTTATAAACAGCACGATTTTCGAAACAAAGGTACTGCACACAAAGTGTGTTTTGATTTCCTCTACAACTTTTGTCTGAACTGTTTCTTATGCTAACAAGAATTGAGCGAGATATGATAGAAAAAAAGAGTACTCCGGTCTTCAGGTAAAGTACCCGCTTTTCTTGTCAGATTTTAGTGAAACTTAAATTCTTTCGAAAATTTTCGAAAAGTACTCAAATATCAAATTTTATGAAAATTCGTCCAGTGGGAGCCTAGTTGTTTGATGCGGACGGACGGATAAATACGACGAAGCTAATAGTCGCTCTTCGCAATTTTGCGAACGCGCCTAAAAAGTGGGGCATTTCATAATATTTAGGTGGCTGGTAAAAGACGAGATTTTTAACCCATCATGCAATGCGAATATTAGAGTAATGTATTAATGTAACTACAATAATGACATAGGTACAAAAGTGCTGCTGCTGATGATGATTAGTAATAGACAATATGATCTCAGTTCACTTACTCATTTTTCTTCATATATCTTACCTTCAAGCTTCGCAGTGTCAGTCCGAACTGCATAAATCACTAAACTACCCATCTTCACGTTCCCCTCCTATTCCTTCCCATTAATGGTCGGATAATGACTATTGTGCTCCTAGGCATGTTTCCTTGCACTGTGAGAAAGTCAAATTATTCACATGCACTTTCAGAAATGTATTTTTATGACTTGAAAACCCCGAGATATTTGGTATCCGAAATCAAATTTTGCGGGACTCCTAGCCATATCCAAAATCCATAGAACTAGATCCGTACCGGAAAAACCGCGACAAAATGGCATCCGTACATGTGCAGAATCGAGTGGTGACGTCACATAGCTGGTGTTTACTCGATGCCTTTATCTACTCACGCAGTCATTGGTCAAGAAGGGGCGAATAATGATAATAATAAATTTGTGCGAATAAAACAATCGAACTTAAGTTCGGCCAAAGATACTGTTTGAGGCAACATTTCCGTGTTGGATTTGTGGTGTACAAAACGGGTCTAGGACAAGTTTCCTCCGCAAGTATCGCTCTACCATTACCTACTGCATCACTGACACTACACATCTTTGCTACTGACAACGTATTTAAATAACCCACCGACTCCTCGCAAACTGCAGCGCGCTCCATATCACTGTGCTGACGGAATGCTACGACATTCGCGCCGTTCGTTTCCACGGATTAACATTGAGTTGCTTGTGCGCCAAGTCGTGTGTAGTGCGGTCGGTGGAAGGTTTGTGTAGTTGGAGAATGACAGGTAAGTGAGTCGTTCCTTATGTTAGCACTGTAGTTAAAGTTACGTACAGTTTAAGTGTGCGTGCTGTGTCATTGCGAGACACTCTCACTTCACAATTTGCTCACGATGCAAGGTCACAGAAACCTAAAGCTTGCGAGAAATCTGTTTCCTTGTTTAGGAAATCTTTTTATGGGTTCGAAGATAGTTTGAAGTGGGGCCTCATATGACTACTAGTGACAGGTTATGTTGCTGGCACGTGCAGGTTTGTACTTGTTTTGAAATGTTAATTGACGTAAATCAGCTGGACACCTACAGTTATTAAATGAGATTTGTGTCAAGCAGTCAAGGGCAGTAAAGGATTTTATCTGTGAAATGAAGTACCGTATAGATAATGGAGTAGAGGTAGACAAAGGAAGTATGTGGTGTTAGATTTTCTCACGTGATTGTGTGTGTGTAGCGTAGTGATATAGATATTTAGTCACCACCAGGGCTCCGTAAATACAGTCCAAATCTCCTAGCCACTTTAGAAAATAACTCGCACTTGACTAGCAGTATGTTTCAAATATTTTTATAGTCATTGTTCTTAGTGAACTTGCCCATCGTGAAAGGCAGAACGTATTTGTGTAGGCCTGGTCATTGCTGTACTTCAGATTCAGTTTAAGGCAGGGGTGCACATATCCCAGGTGCCAGGTCGTCATGGCGTCTAAATTTTGTACGGTGGCGTTTAATATTTGTGAGAGATAAGTGTGGAACTTGTTTCCTGTTGTCCTTCTGATGCCCGTAATTTTGAGGTGGTGCGTAGATTTGTGGAAAGATTCTATACCGCTTGTTTGAGTAACTCAGTCCACATCGTTTTCTCAAGAACTAGCACAGACTTGGATTTTCCATCGCATCAGTTACATTTTTTCATGTAACATCATTGCTTCTGATTTGTGTCTAAAACGAAGTGTTAATTCCTGCAGAGTCTGAGCACATGACATTATTTCGTTTACTCACCTTGCGTTTTACTCAAATTGGTTGTTGCACTTTGACCAAATAAAGTATAAAATTTTATTTTCTCCCTGTAGTTTGTGGTTGAAAATTGTTTTGTCATTACCATATTTAGGATACTTTTTTGTGTTCGTGAATAAGACAAGATGTAAAGTTTGCTGCCTGCAAAAAGAATGTCTGGCAAGCAAATTATCACAACATAACATTTTGATGGCAAGTGTATGAACAATGTTTGCTAGAATAAGTTCATCATTTTGCATGCTTTGAAGCAGTAGTGTTATGTAGGGACTTATTAGATACCTCATAGATGACACTGTCTTCATTGGAATGTATTTCATAAAGGTGGTAAGTCAAGTTTTAAAGTGGCGGATCAGCTAGTGTAACTTTTCCACAAGAATACAACAGATGTTTCAGATACCAAGTGAACGTAATTACCTGTGGATTTATTTATATTAAATGTAATTGAGTTGCAGATTTTATAGTGGTAGTTGAGTAACCAAAATTTTCAATTTTGTTTAGTTATGTATTTCTTTTGCAGGAATTCATTTGCTTGACATATAGAAGTCACTCCCAGGGATCATATTGATATGAGCGTGCTTGTACATGGGAAATCATGGTTCAGCCAATATTCCGGCCAGATAGTGGCCAAGAGCACACAATAGAGGAATCGAATGGTGATGCTGTGCCTCCACCTTTAGTTGACACAAGCATTCAGGCTGACATGTGGAACTCTGTGAGAAACCGTCATGGAACAAACAGTAATGCTGAAGGCCAGCGGTTTTTTTTACTAGAGAATGATGATTTGGATGGAGCAGTTGGTTATTCTGCAGACGCTAGAGCTTTGCCATTGCGAAGACGGAGTTACTGGGAAGGGTATAGTGAACCACCAGCTCGAAACATGGCTGATAATCAGCGACGACATTCCTCAGGTGATCTCCCTGGAACACGTAGATCTCATGAAAATGTCATTGGGCACAGTCGTAGTAATCAGTTTGGTCCAGGAGATAGACGAGCCAGCACTGAATCTGGTTATGGAGTGGGAATGACTGAGAGAAATAACACTAGGTATCTTCCACCATTAATTAATCCTAGTCATAATGACTTTGCAGCTCAGTATATTCACCCGCCAGGAATCCCACCTGCAACTGTGATTGTTGGATCTCGGCTATACATACAGTTCTTGTACGATGAGATTCGGAGGCTTAACCTTCAGGCACCAGAGTATCTTGATCAGGACCAATCAAATCCACAATTACTCTGGTAAGTAACGTAACATAACAGATTTTTAGAGATATTCAGTTACTTGCTGTAACTTGATTTTGACTAAATTAGCTCTAATGGTCAGAAAGTTGGAACAGTCACAGTTGTTTTGTTAATCTCTATTGTTGTGTATATACAAGACATGAATCTACTTATGTTGCCACTTATTATGTGGTTTGAAGTAATGCCATTGTTTCAGTGAGAATACACTTTCTATTCATAGTCTCCCAGTAAATACACCATGCTTTTTTCAGTTGGCACAACACTAAACTTTGTTTGAGTGTAATCGTTCATATTTTGAGTTAGCACATGTTTCTTCCTTTCTTGGTCTTAGTCGGGTAAGAAATCATTCAAAACCAAAGGCCACTGCCAATTATTTATTTGATTTTAGTTGCTAGTGTGTGTTTGATATATTTGAAGGTTGTGTTTTGGTATGACTTTGATGTTTACCTAATTTATTTTAAAAACTAGGTTTTTGGTGTTAGGGTCTTAGGTGTGTAGTTGTAATGCTGTATTTTCTGGATTCTGGTGAATTATCTTTATTCTTTTCTTGTGTCGTGGTCAGAGTTTCTGGCTACAGATACAGGGGTCCCGGGTTCGATCCCCGGCGCTACCAGATTTTCTGAGTAGTAGTGGGTCTGGAACGGGGTCCACTCAGCCTCGTGAGCCTCGTGAGGTCA
>Ga0131853_10008038_pt1 | contig 19171 bp, 2 predicted proteins | sample TergutLab28metaG_FD_92764 | JGI IMG/M metagenome (GOLD analysis project Ga0131853, IMG submission 92764) | Labiotermes labralis P1 segment gut microbial communities from Petit-Saut dam, French Guiana - Lab288 P1 (version 2) (version 2) | ecosystem: Host-associated > Arthropoda: Insects >...
CTCCTCCTCCTCCTCCTCCTCCTCCTCCTTCTGTAGCAAAACACCGAACTCAGGCCTAGGCCACCACATTGTAGTGCTTTCTAGAACACATACAAAGACGCACACGCTGTAGGACTCCTCTGAACGAACGATCAGCTCTTCGGAGAGACCGCTACATGCACAGCCGCATGTGCGGCGTGGAGGTTCGTCCCACAGTGACAAGAATGTAGCTTCTTTATTATGCAAGACACGTGATACTTGACGGTAATCCAACCGTAACTACTTGCAGTGAGCTGACGGATACAATTGGAAGGGCAGTGCATAACCATCTTGGATTACTGTAAATATTCAGTAAAGTGCTTCATTGAAAGTGGCCCTTCAACATTAATTACGGGATTGTTTCTTCCAACCCGTGACAGGCTAATGACTGGAGGCCTATAGAGTGACGCATGGTATAGTTTAAGTTTCCACACACATACGGATGAATAGTCGATAAATGTTTGAAATAGCAACGAATCTGAAGCTAAAATAAGGCTTCAATGGAGTTAGTTAGTAGAAAATATTTGCAAAGGACCAGTTTACCCATTCTCTGTAAACCAGTACTGCTGTTGCTGGTTACTTTACATATCACCAAGTGTAACGTTAAAATATTCCCCGTTCTTCCCACAGACCGCACTTGTACGGATCAAAAACAGGAGGCTATTATCTCCGTATACAATTTCAGCTGATTGGTTTTATAACTGAGACGAAATGTGCTTACTGCGCGGTTCGAGCTGAGCCTATAAACAGGTGTAATTCAATTTAATATTAGCTTTTCAACGATTATCAGCGTCTTAGTTATTTGACATTGCACAATGTAGTTCTCACCTTGCTTCTAGTGACATACAATATATATGTGATGCAGCATGGTTAATTATCGCTGAACTTTGACGTAAGATACAGACAGACAGGCCCATGAGTGGTATTATAATCGCAGTATGTGTACAGTGCAGCGGTGAATGTAAATTTCATACAAATTTTCCCTTCTTTCACACAATTAATTTTTGGTACCGACCAATACAACTGTTTATTTTTTAATGCCCAGTTATTTTACACAAGTACGCTGTGAGCGGTATGATTCAGTTGCACTGAATTGTACTTAAAAATTTATATATATATATATATGTGTGTGTGTGTGTGTGTGTGTGGTGTGTGTGTGTGTGTGGTGTGTGTGGTGTGTGTGTGTGTGTGGTGTGTGTGTGTGTGGTGTGTGTGTATGTGTGGTGTGTGTGTGTGTGTGTGTGTGGTGTGTGGTGTGTGATTAAAGAAATAGTACAGAGGGATAAAAGAATAGAATATCTTTTTCCTCTGTTTTACCTTCAATATAAGAGGAACGTTCTGGGAAATTAACTCCGTACTGTACCAATATGTATGCTAGCCATGGCTGTTAAAAAAGATGTCTAAATATTGCGGCAGAGCGTACTAAAAGTAATCTAATAATGCCCGATCTTTTTTTATTACGTAAACACAGGGATGTTGTAATTTGTAAATGTCAAAGTTATATCTTCCTCAGATTTTAACTGCTACGTATTGTGATATTTACAAGAAAAGCAACCGCATTCCCAGCGAAGAAGAGTTATTTCTGATGGTATTGTGCAATTAGGATCAGGGAGAGCGAGTCTGATTTTTGAACTGTAAATTTCAAATTTTCAAACAAATAGAATGTATGTTAATTATCAAGTGGACTAAATTGTACCTGTCTGATTGTTACTGGGCTAAAGATATTTAACAAATGGAAGAGATTTAGAAAATATAACCGTAGCGTTAAATAAATATTATTCACTTCTGTCAAGAGAACACGAAACTGCAGGTAGAATTGTAGAGAAGTACTATCTAACTAACTAACTAACTCCATGGAACAGATTTCTTCTTGCTTAGCTAACAGGTCCTTAGCTGGTCAAGAAATTTCCCGTATTTTATAAGACCCGAAGGTTCATTACCGCATGCACAAGAGCCCGCATCTGTCCTTATCCCAAGCCACATCAATCCAGTCCATGTCTCCCTTCGCCCATCATAGTGAAGTACATTTGTGCCAAAATATTACACGTCTCTTCGTCACCTGCATTATGCAATTTATTTATCTCATTACGGTAACATAGATGACTACCGTCTTTCCCCCACAAGCCACTGACTGTTGCGCCCCTCCTGGTTAGACAAACCTGTTGCTCCTCGCATGGCTATAAAGGGAACCCAACACCTTGACTCCACATTTCTCTTGCGCTCACGTTCAACAGAAGTACCTGGGAGAGGTTGTTGTGTGTTTGCGTTACAGTGACAAGTGACTACCAAGTGTTGCAACATGAGGCAGCATCTGCAGGTACCGAATAGTGGCGTTCTTTAACGTTTCGTCAGGACTGATTCCAATGCTAGTCCTAGTTTAATTTTATTAAGAATGTGACAGGAGCAGTCTTTCACTCTAACGCAGTAAATGTAATAGTTTGTTGTAATTGTATGTTTTGACAAGACAAAGGTAGAATAACAGACAAAGAAGTGGATTGAATCAACTGAGTATGAATAAATGGTGGACGTTTGCGTACATGGAGAGAGATCTTTGATTTCCATATACAAAAAAAAAAGTTTTGTGAACATCCTTATGAATATCGACTTTTGGATGAAATCTCTAACAGTGGCCTAGTTATTTAGTTAGTTATTCAGTTAATTAGTTAGGTAGTCTGTCTGTCAGGTTGGGTATTTGTTTAAGGCCTATTTTAAAACATTAAACCCAGTGGTCACTATGTGTATCGACAGGTTTAACATTAAAAATTTTGCTTTTTGCCCATGTAATGTGTTTCCTATGATTCCTACAACACACAGCTACAATACCTGTAAACAGTACGAGGGGATTGATCTTTCTAATGGAAACGTTCTGTGTTTTCTGTGATGTAGGAACTGAAGTTTTGTAGTGCAATGTAGAGTAAAGTTTGTCTTTAAAAAAGCTAATTTTATTAAAAGAATTGCAGAATGCAGGCCTGTGTAATGAAATATTTTAAGTGGCTTACCTCAGAAGTGATATAAAAATGAATTCTGTGTGAAATTGGTTGATTTGTCCGGGGACGTGCCTAGACCGGAATTTTATTTGCAACGACCTTAAATCTCAAAATTACATTACCCGAGAATTTGTTTTTGGGGTCACTAATGCACTATCTTCAAATAACGTAAATAGCCAGATTAAAAAAAACACGGAAATATTCATGGTGATGAAGTGTATGATTTTGTTGTACTTAATTTCACAGGGTTACTGAAGATCTCTGTTCTATAGCTGGGAAGAATTTTGTTATTAAAAAGATAAATAATCTTAATGAATTAAAAATTCAAGGTAATATTTAATTATTTATTCCCGGAAATACATTTCGGGCTTGGGTAAATTCTGGGCCACAGATTAGCATAAGGCAGAGCGCTGTAGTGCTGAAGGTTTATCGTTTATTTATTTAGTAGTGTCTAAATTTATGCGAATTATTATTTTAAAACTAGTTAGAACAACAAATTGATAGGACTATTCCTCCTGTGGTAGAGTGAACAGTTAAATGTCTTTGTGTATTTTGAGCCATCAGACCCCAGTGATAACTTATTTTTACTTTCTCCTTTACATTCAACTGTCTACATTTTGCCCTCAGTGGGTATATAGAGTGTTTACATATTTACACATGAATTCTTACGAACATCAAAATAAACAATATTGAAAAATGGGGGTTTTTAATGGAAAGAACGTATGTTTTCTGTAGAGAGGACAGTGAAATAATTTAGCTTACTTTCTTCCAAATAGAGAAAGTAAGTAGGCTTTTAAAATCGTCATGCTGTATGGGTGCGCGGTTGTGCCAGCTGAAAATTTTGAGAAATATCAATTTTTTTCGAAAATTGGTAGAAAAAAAATTACGCCATGTACCGACACACCAAGACAATAATTTTTAATTTTTCTGCAGGAAATATCGGCATGACAGACATTTAGATCCTGAAATAAAGTAAGGAATATAAAGAAGTGCAAATTCAATTAATTCAGAACCCAAAACAAGATGAAGGTTTATATTTTTTTTTTCGTCATACAATTTTCACTCTCTCATCTGACTTAAAAAAACTGAAGCCAGCATATTCTTACGTGTTAGGCCCTTTTAAAATGTTTCAGTAATTGCTATTATGTTGGTATTTTGCACGCTCTTCACCCCAGCCTGTCATTATGATAAAAGACAATTCAGTTAATACAGACGCTTGAGCAAAACTCCAGCGACAGTGGATAGTTTATGTGGTATTGGAGACAGAAGAATATTCGTTGTTACGATGTTAGGTCGTGTGATAAAGCTTTTAATTGATATAACTTCGAAAATCCGCGTTTCTTTCAATACTTATAGAAATTAGACTGTGTCACGTCTTCGTATATTTAAACGTATTAAGTGAAGAACATAAATTCACGTTTTAAATTCTTTACGTAAAAACACTGCTTCATAAGTATTATTAGTTTATGCATAGGATCTACTTTCTTTTCAAAATCTATACACGTAACTCTAATATTTCACTGATTATATCCGACAAAACGAAGGCTAAAGAAAATTGTCGCACTGCCTCCTTCTCATTATTTTAAATCCTATAAAGATAATACAAATTTTTCGTGTTTTTCGTGTTTTTCGTGTTTTTCCATGGTATATTACCTTTTAACATGTCACGACCTGATAATTTTTCGCCTGAATAATTTTGTTTTTGACCTTACGGATAGCAGGAAATTTGAAGCTTTGGTGTTTGCGTACTTTCAGTGGCCTAAGTTTCAAAAAGTACCATACACATCGCTCAAATTTCGAAAAATAACAGAGTGGGCAAAACTCATACATAAACTCAAAGGATTATTGCAGTCTTGTGAGGATACTCTCTTTTTCTTTTTAAGAAAGATATTTGGCTAAAAAGTTTGGGATTGAGAATTGTTATCACATGAAAAAAAATGTAGTTGCGAAATTTCCATATCCTTTAACCAATGTGCCCACAGCAGCTACGTAATGGGAAAGTATACGTAATAAATTTCCGTGGTGTTGAGTGTTATGTATCTGGTCCGCATTAGGAAACAGGAAAGAGAAACCACAGTGGAGCCGCATTTTTTTATGTCGTGTATTAGACATGCAATAGATACTCCGCCATGTGATATACTTATCTTCAGATCACTAGGTTGTTATGCAACCCACCTCACGTAACAGGTTGTTTCAGTTGCTAGCGAACTGCGCAGATGTTTATCAAGACAATAAAATCTTCACAAATAAAATGGAAATTGCTACAAATATTTCCGCTTATTAAGTTTTGAATTCAATGATCGTGTTTTACTTCAGTTTTTTTTTTTTAATCTTTTAAAACCGCGAGGAACGTCAGAATTGAACTGCAATATTCTACATTTTTTTGTAGTGCCACCTGATACACTTAACCTTCAAGCAAGGCAGTCAGTCAGCAGTGGCTGTCCTTCCTGTATAGAAAGCTTGTTTATAATTCAATGCAAATTCATTCTCACAGGGCGCATTCAGCTCTGTGTCACCAAGGAATGCGGTTAAATTTCGAACGACTCTTCTTTCATTCAACCTAACAATAAAATTTTTATTTAAACATGTTAATTTCAATTTACGTACTCTTCATGGCTGACTGTGAATGTGTGTGTGTTGTGTATGAATATGAATCTTGGTAGTAACTGAGAAAAAAATGAAAGAAAAAAGTCTGCAGTACACGACAGTGAGGGAGATACATTTCACTCGGCCTTTGCTGAAAACAATTGAATAGTAAAAAAGGTAAAATTCACCTTAGAACAGGCCACGAAGATACAGAAGTGGAGTAGAGGTGTAGCTCTACTCTTTCTTTGACCTCGGCACTAGATGGGGGGTGGGTGGTCAAGGCCACGACCCAGCCGCTTTACCTTCAGGAAAGACTTGGTACCCGTCGTATAGGAGGCTGGGTGGGCCGCAGAGCCTGTCTGGACGGGTGTGAAAAATCTCGCCCCCATCGGGATTCGATCCCCGGACCGTCCGTCCCGTAGCGAGTCGCTATACCGACTGCGCTATCCATGCCCCTACAATTCAGTTAAGTCCTACTTGAATGTACCCTTCATTAGATACTGTACATGATGCTGAATCAATGGAAGATGTATCTGTGGAATCCGTAGTCAGAGACTGGAATTGACAAAATTGCTATTACATTCTGAGTAGTATTTTATAACAGGTTTATTCTTTGCTTTTACGGAGGAGTGGGCTTACCGTATCGTCATTTGTTCGTCCAAGAGTTTGTCCCGTCTAATAACTTCTAAATCTTCGTGAGAGATTTTCATAAAGTTTTAAAATTCATGCTCTACACCTCCCTACTGTCGATATTAATAGCCTACTATCGATATTAATAGCCTACTGTCGATATTAATAGCCTACTATCGATATTAATAGCCTACTGTCGATATTAATAGCCTAAAAACTTCTCAGCTCTTCACCTAATGGAAACCTATGAAACTTCTTGTAGTAACAAAACTTGCAAAAATAATATCATTTAATACACAAAAACAGGAATATTTATTGTTGAAGTATTGGCATATTCTATAGAAATTCATGCCCGGTAATAGAAAGGCTAATGTCTCTCCCTCTCTCTCTCTCTCTCTGTGAAGGGTCATGTTGTCATACACTTTATTGTCCAACTAAGGCACTCAAGTCTGTAAAACCGCTAAATTTTTAAAAACCAATTTAAATTATAAAATTCGCTCCAACATGTTTCGGTTCACGCAGGAACCATCATCAGGGAGCTACAACCAGTGCTTAGATAAAATTGCAGGTCTTGTTCTACAGTGTATGTCGGTGCAGACGTTGTCAGTGTTATGGCGACATATTCTGACCTGGTGTGCGTGTGTATGCGCGAACCGAAACATGTTGGAGCGACTTTTATAAGTTTAACAATTTAACGGTTTTATGTACTTGAGTGCATTAGTTGGACAACAAAGTATTTGATATCACTGATGCACGGTGTTACCATGAAGGTCATTTTTTTTGACGTTTTGCTGACCGTGCATCTCAGTGTATTGTTCTCAGTAATTAACCAACTTGATGCACAAAATTTTTGTTTTACAATAAATTTATTTCATGCATCTACATGAAATACACTTATTGTAAAACAAAAATTTTGTGCATCAAGTTGGTTATGAACCAATGATGAAACAGTGAACATCCAAAGTTGCTATAAAATTAACACCTTACACTTGCTAGTGAACAGATTAGTCAGTGGCACTGGAGTGAAGCCAGTAAAGTTTTCGATGCTACTCGAATCCTCACTCCAAGTAACATTCTACCTTCATGACATAGCCTGTAAATGTAATTTGAATATTGTATTTCATCAAGATTTCAGTTACTACTTATATATTTGTCTGGTGACAAGGAAATGTGTCATATCCCGAACACAGAACGCGTAATCCTGCCTGTTGTATCATAATTTGTAACTTTTTTCACACTCATTATAAGCATTTCCTGAAATGTATTCTTCATGAATTATTCCAAAACACATTTTTTTTTAATTTGTCACCGCAACCAACACAGTGTGGATTTTGCTCGTTGTAGAATTTTGCCTAAACCTTATTATGGATATGGTAGGATATCTTGGGCGTCGAAATAAATTGTTACCAAGCCTATGTAATCACAAAATAGCAAGTAATAACACCTCTAACATACATGTCCCATGTAGGACCTCTGCCAGCTTTGGTTCTTTTCATGTGTGAGATAAAATTGCACCCATAATTACGTGAAGAGTGAAGAGGTGATATATGCTGTACGCTTTGAAGTGAAAGCCCATACGTAAAGTGTGAAATAAAAATGATTATTCAGAAATGAAAGCAGTACGTCTGAACCTATCAGTTTCGCATATGGGTGCAGAGACCTGTCTCATGCTCTAGCATAACTTCACGCATTTTGCTTCGCTGTCGCTTTCATTTTTCACATATGCACGCGAAATTCAGGCTATTCTGTTTGACATAACAGAATGTACATTGCATGTATTGATACATAACTCCGTAGCACGCGTCCCTTTACAACTAAATTATTACTAATTTCGTAAGATAATGAAAGATTCGCCGCCGTGTTTAGGGACTTTCTCCGACAGTGTATTGAAGTAGACCGTTACCAAATACTATCGTGGTATACTTAAGCAGAGTAGTGACTGGGATGTGGGCAAGACGACCGGGGAATCGGAGTTCGGTTCTGTAAAAGACAGGATTTTTTTTTCTTCACTGGCACACCGTCCAGATGCACTCTGCGAACCACACGGTCCCCTACACAGCGAGTACCGTAGGTTCTGTCTGTGAAATTGAACGTATCGTGATATGAAGCCAGCTACCTAGTTCCAGCTAATGCCTATGAAAACGCGTGAAGATATATCTTTACCCTTTTGTACGTGGTCATGGCTTGGTCCTTAATTAAGTACTTGATCACCACATAATTACCAAAGCATTAATCACATTAATCCTGCTGTTTTAAGTAAAAAATTGTAAGAAAACGTAAACTTTGTGTACCCCCATGCGTGCTAAAGTTCCCGCCCATTCCAACCGTTTATTTAATGGTAATAAAATAATTGTTGAAAGTGTGTTGGGTAATTCCTTGACACTAAACTAATACATACAGAACGAAATTTTCTCCACTATGTGCTGTCTCTCTTTTATAAAAGTCTGTGTTCCTGGAAATTGTTTTTTTTTTTTCAAAAAAAAATGCTAATAACCCATGAAGTAATTAAATATTTTACATAAACTGACGGAAATAATTTCTAAGTAGTACATTATTTTGGAAAACCAACCATCAGTGATGAAAATGTATGGCACAGGGGTGCCCAATTCTTTGGAGCCTTAGTCCAACACTTCACAATTCGGCACTGCGCCATAGAAAACTGTCTGCGTCTCCATTTTGGAGGGTGGTCGATTAGTACCGTTCAGGAGAGACAACGTCAGTTGTTCAGGAAATACTGCGAATGACACAAATGAAAGCTGCGTATAAAACACACAATGTATAAAATACAGTCTGTTAGTACTAAAGCAGATGGTACGTCAGAGTGCAGCAACCTGTGTGCCTTAAACGGTTGTATGGAAAGCTGTTATTTTGAAAATATTTTGTTCGGGTTTCTTCGAATGTCTTTATGGCAGCCGTCTTGTAGGAAATTGTTACGTAAGGCCGTATCCAAGTTTCTGCTTTCCTATGTGGGTGCAGTCGTATTACAGTTGTAAACACAGATAGTCGTGAGATGGACTGTCGAGAACCGGATACTGCCTGCATTTATTACATTCTTCTGCTAAGTGAGACCTGTCTTACCATTATTTATATTCTCGAAGCGTTCTGCCAACGCCGGAGGAATTCTGTTACGCGTTTCGAAAGTGGAACAGACGTCGCTCGGGTACGCCCTTGGAACGAGAGGGAAGGGCCTCACCAGGGCGTGCAGACCGCGGAGGCACAGTTCAAGGTGGCCGCCTCGGTGCGCCACGTCAGAAGGCAAATTTGAAGCAATATACGCCCTGTTGAGTCATACGTGTGGTTTTGCCATTTTGTTCAACCGTTGTATGTAATAGCTTGCTGTCCAGCGGAGCTATTAATTGAGTATTTATGTGAACAGTTTTCTGGTGGGCTTTCACTAACCGTAACTACTGGACGTCACGGTCGAGTGAGTTAGTGTCTTGCTTCTTATTCGAGAGGCCCCGGGTTCAAATTTCGAACTGGACACCGAATATTCTGAGTTTTTAGTGTATTCCTCAGTCCGTCAGATTAGTGCAACTTGCTTCACGCCTTTACAATTTATTTTTCGCTAGTCACTATTATTTTGTTCTATTAGAGTGAGATTTTGACAGTATCTTAAAGTGAAAGTCAAATACAGGAATATATTATTATAAAAATAAGAATGAAATAAGATAGAAATACAGATGGGTGTAATTTTGTAAAAATATTGGTCGGCATAAATGAGGGGAAAACAGGCTTATAATAATAATAATAATAATAATAATAATTATTATTATTATTATTATTATTATTATTAACTGCAGTTGGGTTGTATCCCGGTGGCAGTGGTTATTTTACACATATACAAAATATGAAATTTGATACTACTAAATTTAAGTGGGGAGGGCCACATGAGAAGCATGTAGTGGCAACTTGGAATCTTGGGAACCATCCTAGCATTTGCTTTTAGGCACAGGGAAACCAAGATTACAAGATTCAGACTTGGATGAAAAGACGATTTTATAAAGTTTTTCAAAGAATGGGACAAGAAACTGTGAAGTATATGAAACTGGCTGAGGATAGGGATAAATGGTATACTTCTGTAAGCACGGTAATTAACCTTCGGGTGCCATAAAAGGAGGGCAATTTACTGGCCACTTAAACACGACTGTGAACTACTCAAGCAGCTGGATAGAGAGCAGTGGCTGGTCAATGCTAGTGGCAGGCAGGCTTGTGAAGGGCGAATAATTCCACCGGCAATGTTAAGCAGATTTCACTTCATATGTAACCGTGTAAGAAACAGAGGCTGCAGGACGCTGGGAATTAGAAACTTTTCCTGTGGGTACAGAGCAAAAACAATATCCACAGACCGTAGCGGCGGTGTTACGTAAATCATTAGCACGTAGTTTCACCTTGAAATATTCTATGTAATACTGACATCTGATCCTTTGTTTTCATTTGTAAGTCTTGTTCACACTAAGCATATCAAATTAATATAAAATATGGGAGTCGTCCTTTATTTATTTAGGTATGTCTTTATTTGTGGCTTTTCTAACAACACTGACAGCATCTGAGACCACATAGGCCTATATAGCTTTCTTTATTTACTTATTCCTTCAATCATTCGTGTATTTATTTATTTATTCACTTATTCATTAATTTATGGCCTCTTTAACATACTGTCAGCACCTGAGACTCTTATTTATTTAGGACCTTTTTAACACACAGTGGCACCTTACACTTCATCTATTTATGACCTTTTAAACACATTCTCAGTAATTGAGACTGTTTGTGTTTATTTATATCATTTCTAGCGTCGCTATCAGCAGCTGGGGCTATTTATTTATGTCCTCTCTAATGATATTATCAAAAGATGAGCTTTTACAGCGTTAAATGGCAAGATGAATAGCGAATAATGAATCAGGTACTATGTGCAGAGAAGTAGTCATGACTAATTTGACGTATCTTGTCCTGTAGCAACTCATGACAACTACGAAACCCCTTAGTCACAATCTTTCTGTCTCTGTCCTCGTCGAGGTATGAGCTTGGGACCTTCGGAATAAGAGATAAGACTATTAATCATTCGACAATAACATTCCATGTGAAACGTAGTTGTCCGTTCTAAAGTTCCATTAAGGAAAGCTTGAAAATAATTTTACTGAAGTTTAATGTTGACAGACTAAATATTGAAAGAAATTTTTATCATTTCGGTATACGTCGAGTGACTCAGCAACTTGACTTGAAACTAAAAATCACATTTTTCTTATTTTGTGTTTTCAGTAACTACTTATCGTGCCGGTCCCAGTAGCCGCGTGGTCTAAGGCGTAGGTCTACCGCCGCTCGCCTGCTGAGATTGTGGGTTCGAATCCCACCGGGGTCATGGATTTCTGTCTGTTGTGAGTGTTTTGTGTTGTCAGGTAGAGGTCTCTGCATCCAGAGGAGTCCTACCGACTGTGATGCGTCATTGTGTGTGAGCTAGAAACCTCAAGAATGAGGAGGCCATGGCCCACATTGGGCCGCAGCGTCACGGGGGGGGGGGGATCTACTTATCGTACGAAGATCATTCTTAACACAATTCAAGACTCTCTTAATAATTATGGATTCTGTTTGGGACGTTACCGGTAATGTAGTTTATTTAACAAGGTACAAGGGAATCCGACATAACTCTGTGCCTGAAATACAGCAGTGGTTTGTTCCTGCAATAAATGAAAATCTACAATAATGCTGTACGAAAAATCGATGACAAAGAAAATACCAGCTTCAATATGCCGAAGTAGTGCAGGTCTCCGTGTCCCTGTATGCCAGTTCGGGCACTGCAGTTTTGTCCTGATCCCAAGGCGTCACTCACACATTGGTTACTTTCTGGTTTACTTTTGCTGTATTTAATGTATGTTGGGAACATCTAATAGTTGATTTTAAACGGACAGTTCTCTTAAATGATTTGTAAGTTGGAATTTCGAATTTGCTTGATATATCGCTAATCCCGCCGAGATTTTGTATTTGATATACTGTGCCGGATATCTCAGACGGTGTAGTGACTGGGTTACCGGGTGTTAAAATGTAGAATCTGGTTTGGATTCCTGATAAGTAAACAAAATATTCCTTTTCTTCAGAAGGTACCTACCAGTATGCTGTCCACCCAGTGTTCTGTTCAGTCGGTACCTAGGACTGTATTCCGTGCACAAAATGGCCAGGATGTGAAACTAATCTCTCATTTCCATCTAACGTCGAGGTCAGCAATGTGTGGCGCAAAACCTCCATTTCCCCATAGGCCTACGTGAATTGGAGCCTAACTCTTTAAAGCCTAATGGCTAATATGTGTACCTCCAGGTTACTATTAAAACTCTGCACTTTGCATAAACACAATATTCATATATGTTACAAACTGTACTTAAAATCAAAAGCGATTATAGTAGTAGGCATTTCTCTGTAGCTACATAACTGATCGAATTCATTGTTCGGACCCACGTTTTAGGATATCGTCTTTACTAAAGTTGTCCCTGTGCTAACCCTTTGAAAATAGAAATTAATCTACATTTCATTTATTGATACAATTTGTACCTCAGAGAGAACACAGTTCGTTACAATTTGAAAGAAAAATCTGTGACTGCTGACTGCTGTATCACATGTGTGACTACATGAATAGGCATAAGAACTTATCGATATTAAGTTGGCAAAGCCGAAAGGGGGAATTACATCCTTTTTACACATCAGAGGACGTGAACCTAGTTATCACCAATAGAGGAGAGCAAGGAGGGACTAATGTCTTAAGAAGGTTTTCTATGTTATGCTACCATGAATGAACTACCTACTTCAACCTTCGGTTGAGACCATTGACTAAACAGTAAGTGGTTACTGTATCTGCCGTCCTACAATCATTACGTTTACCTGAGATTTCGGGTTACGAGAGCAACGGTGATGTGGATACCAAACTTCATGGAGATGACGCGGTATAGTTTGGCTATGTAACCAGTCTTATGGAGGGACTTACTGTTTTCCTTCGTTACAAGTCGAAGACCGATATGCTATTTAAACTGAGGGTAGCAGAGTGTAAAATACACGCAGCAATGTAAGTGGGTAGGCTCAGCAGACCATAGAAGAGGAGAGGTTTGAGATTAGAAGTTTGCTTGACGTTTAAAATTAATATTATGTTCTTCTGGATTATGACACGCTGTAGTTTGTTAGGTGGGTCGGGGTAGAAATAAGGATGGAGGCAATATGTTCCTCCGAAATGACGGTAACCACGTACGGTATCATAACCCAGAAGACCAAAATATAGCTATAGTTCGGTAGACGTTAATGTATGTTAAGCTGCAATACGAACAATTTCAGACGCTGCCTGTCCTGGCGGGAATAATAGCACTCCTGTTGGCGTCTCCATGCCTGGCTCGGCGTGTGCGAGTAAGACCTGCGAATGAAGAGGCAGAGGACCAAGAAGGTCGGGACCAACACGTTCAGTACTACGCCGCTCAGGCGCCTGCAGACGATTCGCAGACTGCGGGGGTTGTGCTGGTGTCAAGCCAGGACGGTTACGGTAGTCTTCAGTATACTCGACCACGCTCACAAACAGCTACTGACGAACAACAATACAGAAATGTTGGCAGGGCTCTGTCCTTAAACCGCCCCGTTGCTCGCCCTAAGGAAGCATCCAGACAGCCTCCTGTACAAACTATCCGTAATTACAGTAAATACAATGATGACGGGTCGTTTACCTTCGGATACGAAGCTGCTGATGGTAGTTTCAAAGAAGAAGTCCGAGGTACAGACTGTGTTGTGAGGGGCAAGTATGGATATATTGACCCTGACGGGAACAAGCGGGAATTCACCTATGTATCCGGTAACCCGTGCGATCCGAACAGTGTCAGTCAGGAAGAAGATGAAAGTGCGAAAGGTTTAAGCGATGACAGTGGAGAAGAAAACGTTCCAAAAGGACCGTTGAGGCCACTACGACCTAGACCCACTGTTGCACCCCTTACAAGGACAACAACTACTCTTTTCCAAGAAAACTACAACCAGGCTGATCAAAACGAACCGGAAGACGAGCCACAACAGCTGTACCAGCCAGTCCTTCCTGTGAGAGCTCGTATTATCCCACAGCCCACCCACAGACCACAAGTGTATCAATACACTCAGGATCAACAAGACGTTGTAACACAACGTCCAGCAATCAGGATCACCCCACGTCCTGTCACTCTAGCCACAACAGTCAAATCACAACTACCCGCAACTACATACCGACCACAACTGCTCCCTGTATCTGTTACCCCTCGGCCGGGTGTTGTCTACACCAAACAATTGACCAGTGTTGGTCACCCCACCCAATCTACTATTTATGCCACTCCCACGACTGTATCTCCTGTCGATTTTGATGCCGAACTGAGGAAATTCCAGCTGGAGAATAATGTGGTGTCCACGCCACGGACTGTGGCACGTCCAGCGGTAATATCTCAGTCACAGTACCAGCAGCCTAGACCAATCGCACGGCCACAGGTGGCGACTCAGCAACCAACTTCCAAGCCACTGTCATCGGATCCAGTGTACCAAACAGAGCTAGTATACGACCCGTCCAGCGGTCAGTACAACACAGTGTTGTACCAGACCCTGCCTCAGACAACAGGGGAAGTCAGCCTGAAGCACAGGCTACAACCATATGTAAACACACAACAGCCTCAGTCAGTGTTTACGCCTCAGCTGTACGAGCAGATACAACAGAACCAGCAGCTGTATTCTCAGCACCAACAGCAGCAGCAGCACCAACAGCGGGTGGTAGAACAAAGATATCAGCCGCAGGCCAACCAGAACACTAGTCCTCAGAGGTACCAGGTCTACCAACAACAGCAGACAGCTCAGCGACCTGTACAGCCATTCTACTATATCGCACCTTCTGACGTCAGTGGGCAGGCGCAGGGACAAATCGACGCTTTCCTCAGGGGTCATAATATTGCTTTCTGAATGTATTTCAGAGCCAAATGAAAGCAATGAGACTTTGCACTACAGTGCAGCTGAACTGACGCAAACATTATAATTTGCTGGACCACGACAATAGTTGCCGGTTCCTCTGTTCCTTCTGACGAAGTCATGTCATTGATTGGCCTAAATTAATGGTTCACAGATTGAAGTGTGCAAGTCCCGGGGCGTGCGGGAATTTGTCTTCTGGGGGACTGTAGACAATTAATTCATATCGGGACTTTTGTGTGCCAATCTTATTTGAAGGCTATATTAATAAGAAATCACTTATATGAATTTTAAAGTTCTATTTGCCTCTTCTAAGAAACTTTTTAAGTCCCATTTGCACAGGTACATTATCTCTGTTTTTAAAAGGGCAGTGATATGTGACATAGGCCACCATGTACATGTTTTGCTGTGCGACATAAGATAAATCAAGTCACCGCTCCGAAGTACAAAGGGACGCGCACAAAATAATATTTCTGTGATTTGGAAATTTTGTGGGGGTTAATGGGAAATGATTTCTGATCTTGTAACGAAGGTGTTTGTGTAGTGACAAATTTTGAGAACAACTACCCCAGGGATATATTTCTAATACACGTTAATTACTTGAAAGCTATATTCAAAACTCTTAAGAGACGAGGTACGTAATACTTACATTTCGTGTCAAGCTTTCATTCACGATCAAATTAATCAAAATGAGATTCACGAATTTTTCGTGAGGAATTAAGGGCGACATTCGTATGGAATGTGGTACTGAACCAGAGAGGACAGTGACTGTTATTGGGATGGCACTGTCACATGAATTACAGTAATCGTGTCATGGCTCTGGCACTGACTCTCAGATAATATCTTCTCCAATTTCTCTTCACGCGTATTTAAGTGGAAGATACTTATGTCCATTACGGAAGAGCGAGGTTTGGAAAATGGAGATTGGTCGAGTAGATCACTGTGGAATGGGGACAGAAAACCCTTAAGTAAATAAAGTGAGAAAAAAACCACTCTGTTCTGTGTTCATAGCACGTGGATTCTCTCTTAGCAACTGATAAAATTTATAATATTCAAACAGCTTCACCTATTGGTCATGTACATTGTTTTAAATCCTCTAATTACATTAACAAGGTTTCCATTTTGCACCTCAAATATGCTACATGCGCTTGATAAACATTCATTCTTGTAAGTGTGAGTCAGATTCACGATTCTCAAAATACATTAATCTTAATCTGCTAAGTCTCATGATTTTGTGGCCATTCACGAAATTTTGAAAATAAATTTAACTCTGTCTAAGCTTACGGTATTCTAGAATAGACACCACTTACTCCCGTAGATGGATTCTACTGATTATTTAGAACCGGCTGGTTCTGTCTGCATGGTAAGGATCTTCTTATAAATATTAACCGTACTGGGAATCTCAAATATTATTAATGTTTACATGATATTACAGAAAGGACTCATTCATTTTTTTTAAATTTTCTATCCTTTGTAGGGTCATTTGTGCTGATGCTGGTGGGCTTCCCTCAAGCAATACTGGGAATATTGTTTGGCAGCATTAGTTATAAAAATGGCATTCTGCTCAGCGAAAAGTGTTTTTATTTTCAAACGCTTGCAAGTTTTTGTTGCTCCTCAACAAAATAAATGCGCAGTGAATTTGGTAAGAGAAATTTTTTCACTTGAATTGATTTTTAAAGTGTTTTCTCAATGTAATTAAAGGTTTTTTTTCGGTTCTTACAGTTTTCTGAACCTAACAAGAAATTTACGTTTTTATACAAAGGTGAGAGTTTCTTAAAATGTTCTAACAAACTAATCAAGCAATGTTTTGAGAAAACTTCACTAGTATTAAGACGTTGTTAGTTATCTCTGTGTGCTTGCGCAACACTTTTACGCCTAACGGACCTTTACACAATACATACTTGCTGTTCTGTAGCGTAAGGTGATATTTTTGCAACTGATGCTGTCAAAGTGAACTCCCAAACTTATCTTATGCAAGCGTGACATCAGAATCAGTGGTCCTTAAAAAAAAAAAAAAACCGAAAAATTTTTCGAACGCTACAATCTTCGTTTCCTTCTTGACGGCTCTATCATATTAATAGTCTTTAAATTTCTGATATTGAAGAAGAGTATCTTTATATTTCTCATTCAGTACTTCTTGATTATTACAGCTTCCTATATTGAAGTCCTTAAGCAATGACAAAAATTTCTTCTAATTTGTAACGACTGGATTTTTAGGATTGTAGTTTTTGCTTTATCGTGCCATGCATTCTTGTATATTATTAGCGCGTTTCGGATGAAGTCAACGCTTCCATGTTCAATGTGGAATACTCTGAAGGTGAAGTCAGCGTATTCTTCCGAAACTTCGGAAACAAATTAAGAAATTATAGGGCTTATTACCCAAAAGCTATCACAGTATTAATTTTCAGTGACTTCAGAACTCCAAATTTTTCTCCTACTCCCCACCCAACGATATTCCATTCGTATCTACTGAGTGGATTTCTTTACCAACTCAGAATCATTTGAAGCTTGTGATTACTGATTTGATGTATAGGCATAACATTATCAGTGTCAACGTGGAAATATAACACTGTGTATTTGGTTTTCTACCGTGACGCAGCCTTTATACTTTGTTACTTTTGGCTGAAATTTATTCTTGTACTTGGTGGCGGGTTCTAATATCTCGTCAGTGTACATTTTAAGGTATTATACATAAGACACTGTAATGGCATTGAAGACCTTCTTGTGCCTGTAAAAATAATAAGATAATATGGACTTTGTTGTACATGTGAATTTTTTTCAGTATCTCTGAATCGGCAGTAGTATTTGTGGAAACTAACTGCATGAAAGAGATTTCTTCTGAATTATTTATGTTACCCTTTAACAAATTTCTTTCTGCTATGGAAAATGATGGTTTATCACGGTGATCACACAAACTAACCTTAGATCACACGGCAGTAAATGTATGATCCGTGGTGGATAAGGAGTTATTGGGACGGGTAGTCACCGAGTTCTTGGTTTTTCTTCCTTTATTAAAATTTCTCAAAATGTTCATGCTTATATTCAACCGTCTGCCAACGACACTATGTAATTCTTAGTACCTTACAACGTCGCTAAGTAAAACATTACATAAGAAAGACAAGTAAAATAACCTCAACTTTGGACCTTGTGGCAACTTAATCTATTTCAAATCTGTCCCTAAAAGATACATTCAAAGAGGTTCTGGTTAATTAAAAAAGAACACTCTTATCTCAATTTCAAAGAGCAGTTCTGTCCGATTTATGTAGTTTTCAATAACATAAGTTGAATTAACATTTATTATTCTTTGTTGACTTTCGAATTTAAACATCAATATAAGTTTCTCTTAAACAGTAAGATTATAGGGTAAAATATAGTACACTAGAAGTGGTTCTGCTAGCAAACACAGCTTGTAACATTAAGATGAATTTGTGATATGAAGCATCTTCGCAGAAGAAATAGTCTACTATCATACACAAAGAAAAAAATTTTCTGCCTCTTGGTGTTAAATTTGTTGTCAGTGTATTATTCAAAATAATACACGGCTTAATTGCTTCATACCTGTTGTGTCGCTTGCATCTCCAGCCAAAACAATACAAGTCTAAGTAACTGAAACACGCGAGTGTGTGTGAAGTGTTTCATTATCAATTGCGCAGTGAAAGTTGTCCGCCTGACTTCTTTTGTTATGAAAGAATACATGTCGAAATGTTTTCCTTCGCTTGTAATCATATGTGAAGCACTCTACAGAACAATATTTATTGTTGGATTCAGAAATTTTGGTAGCATTAACCTTTTGACGCCTAATGTCAACTATAGTGGTCGTACCGCACCGCTAACCTCTAAATTTGCATTTTATATATTTATTCAACAAATACAGTTACTGAATATTTTTAACGTGGTATATACTCTCCGTCTTTTTCTCTTCAAAATGCAGTTTGTTTCATAATTCTAACGTATTTGGTTCCTGTATTATTCACATTTTATATACAGGGTGTGCTAAAATTAAAAAAAATAATTCCGGC
>Ga0131853_10008039_pt1 | contig 19170 bp, 16 predicted proteins | sample TergutLab28metaG_FD_92764 | JGI IMG/M metagenome (GOLD analysis project Ga0131853, IMG submission 92764) | Labiotermes labralis P1 segment gut microbial communities from Petit-Saut dam, French Guiana - Lab288 P1 (version 2) (version 2) | ecosystem: Host-associated > Arthropoda: Insects >...
GTCAGACTTAAAAGTACTAGCTCAAGCCACCAATATAATAGCTCATTCTTTTATTAGCATTTTACAATTTTCAACATCAATTTTTAGCAGACTGCAATCTGTTTAGTAGTTACAGCAGTCACGTTTAAGTTCCAGTCACACAACACATGAATCTCACCTCACTTGGTTGCAACCGGCAAAGCCAATATATCATCTACCACTAACTTAAGCCTTCTCACATGAGGAAACAACTCTGACACCTGGAAGTCTATACATGACACAACATCACAGCCAGAAAATACAGTATACCTCTTGTGCAAGACAATACAATTCCTAGCAGTCAATTATGGCTGGGCAGAAGCAATCTTCACACAACAAAACAAAGTCAAGGGCATCTTCAGTCCATCCCATTGTGACACTACAAAGGGTTCACACAAAAAATGTCACAGCCTGACACACTTTCATGACTCCATAACACCTAAGTGTGTTTTAAAACCTTGCTGTGAGAAAGTTCCAAACAAAACTAACATTCAAGCTTGACTAATTCCCACAATTTATGTGACAACCTGAAGTAACCATAAATTTCCAATGGGGAGCTTCGAACAAATCCAACAGGAAAAATGTTGTCAATCCATTGCAACACAAAAATCAGCATCAAGTACACTCACCCACAAATAAACCAATTATACTGTATACCACAGGGAACAAAAATCCTAAAAGCAGATACTGCAGAGAATCAGAAATCCCCAATATTAAAATTTATTAACACTACATTAAACTACCGCATTATATACTTATTGTAACAATGTAATGCTTGTATTCCACATGCAAGTTGCAGATGCACCTATTATTTATTTTGCGTGAAATATTGGCTTGAAGATGACTTAAAAAAGTGGGTGGAAATATGTTGCCATATATTTTAAAGATCTAACAGTAATATTAATAAACAGCTGTTTCAACAGCAACTGAATGCAAATTTGTAATACAATATTTACAGAGAAACTTAGGTTTGGTAAATATAGTCATAATACTTCACTTCAAGAAATGTCACTAGCACCTACTGACATAAAAGCCACAAATTCAACAATGTCATGTTTGGCACAGATACAAACTTAAGCGTAAGAAATGACTCTCACATCTAGTCACACCACCTTCAACATACTGAACTCTCCTTAGGCTGGTCATTAAGATTAAGCACAGCCTCATTACTAAATTTTCACTGGTTTACAAATTTTTCTCTGATAAAATTAAATACCGCCTCAACCATCCACGCATCTTCTTTTCTAATCAAGTTAGAACCGTTTACCAAAAACTCAGTGTATTTGCTAACGTCATACGACTGCCGCCATTACGTCATCACAAACACATTTCGTGATGTAAATTCTTGTTAACAAACACATTTAAATGTGCTGCAAACACGAAAGCTGGGATGAAACTGTGCTTCTGTGTGCTGTCCGGTGCTTTCACTTAAAACGTGCAGTAAACTTTCGGGGACTCATACACAGAATTGAAACCAGAACGTAATTACAGTTAAGCATCAATTTGAGCATGTACTAAGTTCATTACATTATAAGCTTCGAGAAAGTTACTGTAATGGTAAGCAGAATTATAACGGGCTTAACTGTGGACCAAGCTCTCATTTAACCGGATTCAAGCATCCAGAAAATACACTGATATTTTAAGGAACCTAACCTGGTCTCGCTTTCCTTTTAACTTCTCTAATTCTCTTTCTTGCTCGGTGATCCATTACTATATTAAATGTTTCACTTTAGTATAAACATCTCAGTGGTACATGAACTTAGAGCCTTTGGTAAAAATCATCCACCATACCACACGTCAAACACCGCCATCATTACACCCCATATACTCACGTCCTTTCAATTCAGTCATGGATAAGATTCTGGTCACAGATTGCTACCGGTTAGTTTATCTGTGACTACATAATACTTAGTTTGCCCGTTAGGCTCTTTGTTGCGCTAATTGTAACAGCGTACTGTCCTAAAGAACGTCAACCCAACTTTGTTATTATTAAAATTAGTGACATTATCTCACAGCAGCATAATGACAAGTTATTGTAAGGGTTCCGTCACTAAGCTGCGTAATAGCCCAGAAGATCGTAGTTCTCAAGTTGCTATAAGATTGGCTACTACTACTACTAATAATAATAATAATAAAGTTGTGTTGAAAATGTATTGTACAGGTTATTACAGTTGGTATTAGCACCTTTCTAGCACGACTCGCACCACAGTCTTATCTAGTAAGGATCAATTTTCATCTGTGTATAAATGTAACGGTAGAAGGTAAGGGTCACTCAATGGGGACCAGGCCCCGAGAAAGTTTACCATTAACACATTATAAGTATTTTGATCAAAATCGGTGAATTATTAAGATCTGTGAATGGGAAATACCCCATCATCTTTATCACTACTGCCACTACTACTACCACCACCTCAGGAAAATAAAACAATACGCAAATAATATTAAATCTGCAAACACAAGCAAAATCTGCGTGTGCATAAATGTTTCTACAGTTCGATGACCAACCAGAGTACCGGAAGTTACTACTGTTTTTATGTGCTGGTTTGTGGTTGTAGAAATATGTGGCACCCATATGTGAGACAGATGCGATATGAGGTAGTGTTTCGCTCATATAACATTTTCTTGTCTTATAATAGACACAAATGTTTTTATCAGTGTTCTCATAAATATTAAGGATTAAAACACAAATAGTTTTAAAAGGAATCATACTATCCAGGTACACGCCCGTAACAATTTCAATTCATATAAAGTGTAAGTGTCTGACTAACCACATCCATACAAATCTAGTTTATTAGTCTTTTATTATTCACTACAACATGTTTCGGCTGTCCAGATGTCGGATACACAAAAATAATACAAAGGGAGAGAGGTTTCTCTTTACAGTGGTACGAATTATAAACATATTATTTTAAAAAAAACGGAATAATATTATTAAAATTAATACTTAATTATGTTACACAATTCCTTAGATATAATCATTGTGAAACTGTAATATAAATGAGATAAAATCAAAGTAAAGTATGATAAAAAGAATAAAGGATAAAAATATAAAAAATGCGTAATGGAAAAACCTTCGCAGTTTATGTTTGTAAAAGTGATATTTAGCGTAGTACAAATATTGACGTAAATACTCACGTCTTGGATTGTGATAACCTTGAAATGGAACTCTCGAGTTATATCGCTTGTTTTTTTAACTCCATACGTTTCCAAATAAAGGGGACGAAGCTGGACTTTTTTCCGTGTATCGAAAACAGCGCAGTCCGGAGATTTTAAGTTAATATAAGCAACGTAGTAGACTGTGTACAACGTAAGGTGACAGCTACGTACTTCGCGTTTGAAAGCCTCTCTCCCTTTATATTCTTTTTGTATATCTGACACCTACCTGATGACCTCCGATATCGACAGCCGGAACGTATTGTAATGAATAATAAAAGACAAACATACTAGATCTGCATGGTTGTGTTTGGTCGGAAAATTGACACCTTAGTGAGGAATACACAATACACCCAAAATTTAATTCGTATTTTATGACAAGGTTTCAGCAAATAATTTACGAAGCCGAACTTCGTTTTGATCTATTTTAGGGATGAATTACCGCGCTGTAGACATTCATTTATGGCCAAACACACAAGAAGTACTTTACTCAAAGTTCCTCTTTGTTTAAGTAATTTATTTATTATATAATATTCCTAATTTAATTTTATGTAATCACCGTTCTTTTATTACTGAAGTATGAATATTGTAATAAAGGCCTTCGTTACTTTTAAAATACACTGGACGGCCATATCCTCCATCACTGACGAGCAGAGTCTGATCCCGAAACCCCGGTGCGTCGTCTCATCCATGACCGGAAATTAACGCATCGCTGCCATCTTGAAATCTTTATCTTTGTACTTAGCGCAGGCAGGAAAGGTTGGGTTCGTTAGCGAAGGAAAAGGTGAAAAGGAGTCCGTAGGTTTCATATCGAACGGCTGCAAAAATGCTAAGAACTGTGGTCTGCCGTATCAATTCTGTAGTTCGAAGTGCTGCCGTGCAAAATGTTGGACGTACATCAGTTGCACCTGCTCGTTTAATGTCTCACCATGCAACAGAGACAGACGATGAATTCGACAGTAGGTATGAAGCCTACTTCAATAGACAAGACATCGATGGTTGGGAGATTCGCAAAGCGATGAACGACCTGGCTGGTATGGATCTTGTGCCAGAACCTAAAATCATCAATGCTGCCCTTCGAGCATGTCGTCGAGTTAGCGACTTCGCTTTGGCTGTAAGGTTCTTGGAGGCCATAAAGTCGAAGTGTGGGACCCGCGTCAAAGAAATTTACCCATATATTATTCAGGAGATTCGACCAACTCTAGATGAGCTGGGGGTCAGCACCCCTGAAGAACTTGGTTATGACCAACCGGAATTGGCTATCAAAAATGTGTATGAAATGTAGGCAAGTGTAGAGACATAGAAATAATAGTTGTTTGGTGAACTGTTACTACTGTAAAATATTTCAGCACTGTGCATTAAAGCTTCGTTGTATAGATCAGTAATGTGTTATGAAAGTTTTGCAGTGTTCATACGTTTCACTAAAAATGATAAAAAATGTAGCTGGAAAAATAAACCACATAAAAGTCGAAGTCTGTTCTGTTATTTAGGTTGGGGTTAGAAATTGGGTAGTAGGAAGCAGATTGTGGTGTTGGACATTTTGTATTTGATAGCTGATCATGTGTACTTTCGAAATTCTGATGTGCATAGTGCCTAATTTGGATTGGTTCCATGTAATACTTCCTGTCTTTTTGAATGTGTAAATTTGGCATGTTTTTTCCTGTTTAAATTAAATACCAGTTTGCCATGAACATAGCGTTTTTTAGTAGAGGAATTTTCAAGTTTTTGAGTGGCAACATGGAACAATGTGTGAGAGGGTTTGCACTTTGCCTGTTTGCAGACTGTTAGTTTTGGATGCCCATTCCTTTAAAGGAGTATAGGTGTTCATCTGCTGGCATATTGTTGTTTCAAATTTTAAGAACTTTGGGGCATAGTTACCAAACTACTGCTGTTGGTTAAAATATGGGTTGATGGAATTTTGACAGTGGTTATTGAAGTTTATGTACTGAGAGATAAGAATAGGGGTGCGTGTGACTTTTATTTTCACCTGTTCCCCCTTAAAAAAGTAAACTTGAACCTCTGACTGGTGTCTTACATCAACGGTTTAAAAAAAGTGATCTTGGGAGAATTTCATTATTGCCATGAGCTGTCATGTACCAAAGGTACAAAGAACTGTTCATATATGGGTGGAAATTCATGAAGGCACGTCTGTATGTGAGTGACCAAGAGTTTAGATCACCTACATGACAGTTCCATGACAAATGCTTTACTGTTTGAGGAGCAACTCGCCAAGTACAGTATCATAATTCCACTCCAACTTTGAATTTTTCTCCCACAAAGTTCATGGTTTCCCTCTCCTGTATACCATTCCTTCAGCTGTGACATCCAGTGGCTGTGGCCATAGTCCACACACATTTTATATTCCACCCTCCATCTGGCCTACTTATATGTTTCACGTGTTTCAGGGAACAGGCAACTTAGTATGCTCAGATGAGTAGTGATGGGAGTGGAGAAACTTACCCCTACACTTGAGTTTACCAACTACATGATCTATTTTAGGGGATTTGCAGAATGCCACCCCAGCAAACTGCAGAGGTCATACTGTATGACGTGTCCCTAACTATTACACTTCCCTATTCTTGCACCACTCACTGTTCAGCTCTTTCTTTTTAGATGAACAGTCGGCTGAATACCGCACTAAAAGTTCAAGTAATTTTCACAGACTGAACTGCGTAACATGAAGCCAAAGACACCATTTTGCACTAAGACATGCATTGATTGTTGAAATCTATGCCCCTGGGTCACCTTGATAACATGATTGTATAGCATGTTAAAGGAAGTCACTGATTCCTCCCCAGAATCCATTAAGTACATCAACATGAAATGTGAGGCCATTCCACCACTACTGCAATACGGAATACTGGCTTGGCTTCTCACATTAATGTCAAGCTACCACCACACAGCTGTGATCAAAAGTATGAGTACAGTACGAAGATCAGATTTCAGTTGCTCCAAAGGAGGTACTACAAAAGGTGTTAGGTTGGTCAGTTGGTTACAAGGAGTGCAGACTATTATGTTGCTCGCTATTAATTAAAGAAGTACATACAGCAAACTATTATGGCATTGTCTGAGAAAGAAACCCTAAAGTTGACAGTAGTTAGCAGCAGCATACAGTGCACAGAACCACATATCCAAGGAGGTATTAAATGCAATAAAATGATATACTGAGGTAAGAACACAAATTCAAGTTTCTAGGAACAAAGATAACCCTGCTGCAGGCATATCTGTTTCCTCCAACTGCCTGTGATGTGGGCCGAGTAGCTCAGTTGGTATAGCGACTGACTACGGGCTGGACGGTCAAGGATCGAATCCTGGTGGGGACGAGATTTTCCACCTGTTCAAACCGGCCCTGGGGCCCACCCAACCTCGTGTAAAATGGGTACCAGGTCTTTCCCGGGGGTAAAGTGTGACCGGGGCGTGCTGCTGACCACTCACCCTCCTCTAGTGCCGCGGTCATGGAAGAGTAGAGCTATAACTCTACCCACCCTCTGGGCCACACCAGGCCTGTAACGGGAAAACTTATCTGCCCGTGATATGACCACCATCACTCTTAAACTCTGGGATGTAAGCAAGCTGCCAAAACACTTGCCAAAGACTATAATTCAGCTCGACAGGTGTACGTGACACCAAGAGTACAGCACTGTCAACACTGCAGGGAGCAACTTCCCTCTACACTGTGGGGAGGTCTCTCATCAATTAAATAAAACAAACTTCAGATACCCTTGCTGTATATTTTAAAAATTAACTGTTGACCAACATGGTAAACAGTCAAATATAACAGTATCAGTGATGGCAGAAACCAGTAGTGCTCTCTCAACTGCATGGAGACAAGATCACATAAACACAGATCCTAATGTTGCAGTCCCTCACTTATCTGACAGTCCACCACTGGTACAAACAAAAACCTGAAGGACACAAACAGCAGCATAATAATAATAATACATCTATAGATTACAGAATAACAGTGTCAAATTATTTAAAAACAAAGTAATGAACTGCCAAAACCATTTTGAATTGTAAAGTACCGATGAACTGAACACAATATAAGGCAGAGCAATAACTTTTTAAAATAGTCTATTCTTAAGACGTCAGAAAACATTGAAGAGCCAGCGAATTATTAAACCTGACATTGATTTCAACAAACAAGACTTACAACACTTTTACTAGTATTTCTACCACAGTAAAAAAAACCAACATTCTTAAAAATTGGATACCTTTCCTAATTTTCTTACAGTTTACACATACACACACTCACAAAATTACATGAAAGGGATCACATATATCGCATTGATATCATAACTTTACAATTCTCATACATTGCACATGCCTGGGATTGTTTTATTTTCATTTTCAAATATTGACAACATGTTTTTCCATCACTGAACAGGACATAAATTACCTAGTACTGATTTGTTTCACACCACACGCAACAGGTAACGCTACTGACTTACCAAGTATAAATAAAAATTAATTTTTTACACAACACACATGATGTGCTAACGTGAAGGTTAGAAGTATATTAAATTTATCTTGCATAGCAGCCAAAAATTAGGCCATTTCTGCACGGTTAGACTGTGTCCAGGTGACAAGATACATGGTAACAACATGCACAATTCATATGAACCTAAAAACATGCAGAACGAAAATCAATGAAGGTCGATGAAAGAAACTCGTATTACACGTTATGTGTAGTTTAACCCTTTGCACAGCATTAACACTACAAATTAATCCGTACAAAATGCAAAAAACTTGTAATTCGCGACAGTACTGCCATTTCCATTGGTCAGTGAAGGGTAAATTAAATTTATTAGCCAAGACAGAAATTAAAAACGTTCAAAATACTGTCAGTGTTCACGCCAATAAGTTTTGCTTTCTAAGAAACTATCGCACCATTGTACATGATAACAACTATCTGTTCTTTGAACAAAAACAGAAAGTTTATATAAATTTTCAAGAACTTGACAGACTTTATGGGGAGAATGCAAGGAATAAAATTATAAAGTGCCCATGACGTACTATGAACTTCATTTACACGTAACAAACCGACTACCTGCGTAACATATTCATCCAAAGGCAGCTTCAAATCTGAAGATGTATATAAAATGTAAGAAAACATACATTTTAGATATGTAACTTCAGCTGCTGAAGAAGAACCATGACTTTCAGTTTGAACATCAAGTCATACCACATCAGCACAACACACAGCAATACTGTATAGCACAGTTTTTGGTCAAAGTGTGGAGTACCACAAACTCTTGTAATTTTGATATAAATGCAAAGTCACGCATTCTGAGGTACATTTAATAAACAACTCTCATTATATATATAATGTACTCATCAGCGAGAAAAAGCAGCTTTCAAACACTCTGCTAATTTGGGTCATTTCGGTGCTGAGAATATTCTAAAACCTAAGAAAGACAAACCAACAAAAACAAATCAAATCTTAATTCTCTAGTGAGTTGAGGTTTTCTCATACATAAATGTTATATTGTGAGGTGTGAAGCTGTGTAGTTTGATAGATGTGTATGAACATTTCAGGGGAACCTAAGACAAGAGGCAGGAAGTTTCTCCAAAACATCTACAAGACTACATGCTGCCACATCAATAACTTGGTGATATTCATTTTTGACTAGCACTTTCACTGTTATTAAAACAGGGAAAATGAGATGGGATGACCACAGGAAAACTTTATAGTAGGACATACGTATAGATGTGGGTGAATAAAGAAACATATCTTACAGAAACTGAGAAGGAAAAATTAACTAAAGTGCATTGGCCCAGCCAAGCCCATTCTTGACTGTAACAAATCTTTCTCAGTGAAAGGACAGCCTTGCTTGGCTAAATAGATATCATAAACTACTAAAAAAAAAGCAATAACTGAATATCATAAAGTATTCTCTTTAAACTTGCAATTGACAGGACAATGTGATGTGAGGTTATGTACTAAAAAAAAAATCTTTCCAAGCAGTAACAGTAACAGATATGTACAAATATAATTTTTTAAAGTCCCCTTTCTTGCTATGATTTTATATTCAACATTCTATCCCTGATAAGTTTCAGACATGTTGGTATAAAACAAGTATTTTAACTGATGTACTGCCCTATTTGCTACACGGATCAGTAACAGTGTTTCTGACGGAGCTATATGCAAGCTGATTTAACCCAAAAATAACCTGCCTGAAGACGAAAACTGAGTAGAAATGAAGTCCATTTTTAAAGCCATTTACTTAAAGTGGAATATGCATATAATAAAACATTCCCTATTCCAGCAATAAGTACATTTTTCAGTCACCAGCATGGTAATATTGACCTAGAAGGGCAGTGTAGCACAGGAATAGGCCCTCATCAAAATATGACTTCTGTATATTGACAATGAACATGAGACTTTTACTGTCCCATGACACATCTAAAAAAACAAAGTGGTCTTAGAAATACACATGGAGACCAAAGGACCAGATTGGATGTAGGTAAATGGGTCCATTATTATTAAGATGATAAGAATGATGTGGCAGCATAAGTACCAGTGATTCTATAGCTACTTCAGCTGCCAGTTATTTAATCCCACAGCAAAATACCAAAAACATTCCTTACTACATGGATTCTGGAACAAGAAGAACACCAAAAAAAAAACAAATATCACTTTGTTAAATTTGGGAGGGTGTTCAAAATTGACTGGAAGTCTGTAGTGTCAAAACTGTAAATAATCTAAATCTAGCAATGTTCCTTAAAATATCCCACATACTATATGTTATTTCATCCAACTCGCTGTAGCCATTTCATGTATACTTCCTCCTGCAAGTATTCATGACTCCCAAATTCATTTCAGCTTGCATAATTCCTATCTGGAATTATCAACTGCATGTAAAAATTTGGGAATTGGGGGGCCTACATTAAAAGCTGTAAAGGAAATTTACTTTTTGTGTCATTCACATATAAAACTCACTCTCCAAGAAACTCAACCAATTTTCTAACAAATCATTCACTGGGAAATCTGTATATAATATAATTTCAGTAACATCAACAGTTTTAATTTGAAACATTTTTCAGTATGCCAAATACTACATTGAATGCAAAGAATATAGTGTGAATTTTTTTTTTGCAACAACATGTCCGTAGTTGCAATAAAATGGAACATCCTATCATTCAAATATGCAATATGTACTTGCTTACTGTGATAATATACAGCTTATTGAAAATGTAAGTATAAACTAACAAAACTGTGTGAAATTTCACACAGTTTGGCTACAGTCAGTTGGATGAAATAACATACAGTATGTGGGATATTTCACACAGTTTGGCTACAGTCAGTTGGATGAAATAACATACAGTATGTGGGATATTTCACACAGTTTGGCTACAGTCAGTTGGATGAAATAACATACAGTATGTGGGATATTTTAAGGAAAATTTCTAGATTTATATTATTTGAAGTTTTGATACTACAGACTTCCAGTCAATTTAGACAGATGCTAAAACCAGGGGCTTCTCGGAATCACACAAACTGTGAGGGAGTTCTGCAGCAGGTTTAAACCCTGCACACCAGTTTAAACGCGATCAGTAACAAACGACACAAACTTTTCAAGTCACAAAACCCACGGCACAGAAGCCGAAAAATAAAAAATTTTTTGAAGACCATGACTTACAGGCCTGAGACAAGACCGAGACTAGCCACACCAATGAAGGTGGACAGTGAACTCCCAATGGTATCACAACAAATTTTACTGAATAAAACTTGTACAAATCCTACAGGTCATGGGTATGAACCTGTACCTGTAACGAGGACAACAAACAAGCCAGTTAAGACAATTACCTCAACTTCTTTCATGTTTACAACCTACCTGATAATACTACCAGAAATTCAAATTTTGGCATAAAAATTAATATCACAAACAAAGAATGTACATAAAAAACAGTCAATTAATGTAATCTTTCCTCATAAAATACAACTCAAAACACTAAAATAACAAAAATATTGCATAACTTAATGTGTATGAATAAATGTTTTCACATTTTGTTTCTGCACTTCATATTTTGGCCTGCCACTGTTCAGCGTAAGAAACATTTCACACAACCTACAAAACTGCTGCAATTATATGGCTGAAATCATGTGCAGATAAAATATCTGTATTTGCTGTCATGTGTTCTACTGAACACAAAACTTACACAGGGACCTAATATTACTGAGTCCACTGAGTCACAGCCCTATTGGTGAAGAGGGTCCCTGTTATGTGAGTCTCCATTATTTATTTCCCTTCATATACAGGGCAAAACTTTTGAGGAACTATAAATTCCCTGCATTTCCAGAGATCACATCTGTGGCCCAAAATTCGTCGTCAAAAAAACAGTTTCAATCCAATTTCCCGCAAATATGGGGCCATAAAAATTGAGGTACATGCAAAAGTTTTCAATGCCCCAGGAATCACATCTGTGGAGCAAAAATTTCCCAACATGAAACTGTTTCAATCTTACGTGCATACGCTACCTTCTCCCACCCTCTTGCTCTTACACTTGCACATAATTTCTGAACAGCCAATAAAGCACAACTCCAAGAGCTGAACAACAATTATAACAACAGTCATGATGATTATGACTATGGTGGTGGTGGAAATGTGCATGAAATTAATGAGCAGTGCACTATGTGCAGAGTTAGTTGTGCTCTTTGTTGAAGTCTACGATAAGTTATTACATATTTCCATTATGTATACCTTTCAACTGCTGCCAGTACATCAGTATCATCAATAAATACATAATTGTCAAAATATCACTTGTCAACAGCAAATTTTTAATAAACAATTCAATGTCTGTAATTTTTAAATCAATTATTCATTGTATTCAACATTCTTTGCAGTCATAATATTAACATAAAAAAATAATAATTATATGTAAAAATAATGTTTTTAAAAAGTTCACATTCATTAAAGTTCACTTGCAAAAAAAAAGTACTGTACACACTAATCTGGTCCTCACTAACCCACATTTACCTTATGTCTGTCTCATCATGGGTAAAAATTCCCCACTTAAAGGAAAATTGCTTTATATGGCATGTTTCTGGTCCCATTTGACCTCATGTACATTCTATGCAGCAAATTCCTGGCAGTTGGTAAATGTAAAATGACACAAGAAAAACAACCCTCTGTCCAACCAGCAGAAACTGCTGAAAAATCAAGTACTCTGCACAGCTGTGTGTTATCTCTTAACACAAACATAAATTATACACAACAGAAAATAAGATCCCAAACTTCAGCCAGAATGGACTGCGTCAGGCCTTGCAGAACCTGCCATAATGGATTAGCTGGTTCACTGCCAGGGAAGTGCTGACATCAATCGGTTATTTTCTTCACAGGCAGACAGTGAAATCTTGCTAACTGGACACAGTCATAACACATGGTAACACTTCAAATATTGCAAGAACTCTACGGAACATAAAGGAAATTAACGCCTTACAATTAACTTAAATGGTGCACTTAAATATTCAGAAACAATAACAAAATCAGTCTATTTTCAGTGAAAACAGAACATGATTTGTTTCCACTCCAGTCCCTGAAGAAATGACACGCACCTTGTAAAAACCTGTGATCCAAATACTGTCTTTGGCAGAGAATGCAGTTCCATCCAATGGAAAAATGTTAAGAATGGGGTCATACTGCGAACTGAAATTTACCAGCGTCCTTACACTACCAACATTTTCTATGGCACAACAATTACATGAAGCAAAATTAAAGTGAAAGAGAAAATATTTATAAGAAGAGAAAATAACTGTCATACATTCAGACTAAATGCAAAATATATACACTGTTCTTCCATACACAGTATGTAGTGCGCATGTACATTGTAGAAAGGACTCAAAACTGAGCTATTTGGTTGCTTCATGAGATCACCCACTAACCCTGGATCAATCTCATTAATATGCATCAAGACATTTCGTATGGCCAGACTCATTTTAACAATTTGTTGTTTTGCTGATAACATATACCAAAACTTAATATATAATTAATTTCAGGACCTCACAACTGCGAGCAAGTCATGGACAGGTTAAGATATGGTATTACTATCTTCAGTTTTATTGTCACTGTATTTGTGTGGAGCAGGAGTGCTTCAAAGACTAATATACTACATTCTAAACCACAAAAAAGGGATTGCTTAAACGGTTTCACTGATTTCTTGACACTGCCTATAAGATCTACACAATTAGTTTTCTTTTTCTAAGACTTCTTTTTCACCACATACAGATCAGGTCCTCCAGATTTTGTGAAGGCAGAATAAACCCGCAAAATTATAAATCCTGTCTAGTAATTCGATACTTCTCAGATTAAGGATTCACCCATCTAACTGATACAGTTTTGACACTCCAATTTATGAGTTAGAGTTTAATTCCTGTGCAGGCCAAAGTTCTCTAATAATTGACATACAAATGCCAGTGAATCAAAGGCAAGTTGTCAAAAAGAAAGCCTGTTTTCAGAATTTAATAAAATTTATTGGTGTATGTAATTTTTATTACATTTTAATCTTATACTGAGCAAAGACATGTAGATGGCTTTGCTGGATGTCAGAACATACAGAGGAGCCAACACTTAATCAAATCATTATTTAGTAACAGCAAGATTAAGAATGTGAGTAACCAATGCAAAAAAAGGCTAAAGGTAAGCGCCAGGAGAAATATATATCTAAACTACGGGTGCTGCAAACATTCTGTCTAGAGGTCACTGAATGTCTCTGCCAGATACCCTATTCTCATGAGGGTACTGGGAAAAAGTGCCAAGGAGTAATAGTTCAAGCTGCAGATAAGGTCCTGGGTAAGATAATCCTGGAGCAAAGGAAGACTTGGTTTGATGAAGAATGCCAAAGGGTAAGAATAGAACAATATTTAGTGACCATCAGGATGTACTGAATTTCTGAGCCTTTTACAAAATTACTGGATGGTTTCATGATTACCTGAGACAAATACCAGAAGTGACAGGTTCTTAGCACGTACTGAAGAGAAAGATATGGATAATCCCACTCAGTTGGAAATAGTGCAATTGCAGAGCTAAAAAATAGCACAGCTCCAGGAAGTGATAGTATTCTGGCAGAGAGATGAATTGAATAAAAGGATTCATCAAATTATAAGCCAGATACCGAGGAGTCAATTGATGAAGGGGACATTGTAGTAGTGTGTTTGTCACAAAGAAAGGGTGTTCTACTGCTACGTAACAATTAGAGAGGCGTAATGCTCCTTAATATTGCCTATAAAGTATTCTCAAACATTTTGTTTTATTGTCTTTTCAAATATACAGAATGGATACTAGGGCACTACAAGTGTGGATTTCAGCCTGGTAGATCCACATTAAACCAGATTTTTACAATTATGCAGATAAAATGGAAGAATGTAATATTAGTTTACATCATCTATTTATTGATTATCAAGCTGCTTATGGAACTATAAAAGAGAGAAATTGTATGCTGCTATGAAAGAGCGTGGATTCCCTGGAAAACTTACAAGAATGGTGCAATGTACAATTAAAAACTCAACATGTTCTAGAAGGGTCCACGACTCTCTGCACGATTTGGAGCAACGAGTGGTTTGAGGCAGGGTATTGTATTGGCATGTTTGTTATTTAATGTGGCACATGAAAATGTTATACAGGATTCAGGAATTCAAACAAGAGGGTCCATTATTTTATAAACTTGTACAACTTCCAGCATATGATGATAATTTGGACATGATATCCAGGATAATAGTGGATCTTAAGGAAGCTTTCCTATCCCTGGTAGACACCAGAAGAAAATGGTCTGAAAGGGGAAAGTTTTGTTTATTTGGGGAGAAAGGTGAACTCTGATGGTGGTGTTATGATGGAGATAAAGGTGAGGCTAGGTGCAGCAAATGCAATTTTGGTTTTAATGAAGCATTTTAGTTCAAAACTGTTGTAATATGAAGTTAAATGTCTCATTTATAAAACACTAATTAGACCAGTGCTTACATACTGATCGGAGACGTGGGCTACGGGTAAACAACGTAAGAATCTTGTTGGATCCTTGAAGAGGAAAAGTACTATGGACAATATTTGGCCCAGTACTTGAAAATGGGTGTAGAAGGAAGCACAAAAACTCTGAAATATGTAAGCTTTACAATGAATATGATGTTGTGAAATTTATTAAGCTTGGTAGACTTATATGGGCTGGACATGTGATGAGGATGGAAGAAAGCAATCCTGCAAAGAATCTTTTGTACCAAACCAGAAGGAAATGGAGACAGAAGGCGAGGCAGACCAAAGTTGAGGTAGTGCAATGAGTCAGAGGAGGTCATCGCATGGATTGGGTCCAAAAATTGGAGAATTATCACACTGTCCGGAGAGAAGTGGCAGAGCTCACTGAGGTGGTCAAGTCCCACTCAGGGATGTACAACCGAGAGAAGAAGATTATATTAAAAAAAAAGTTCTCTGTTAGTAGCTGCCAAGAAGGTGCACTCAAACTGAGGTGGTATACAGGATGATGCACTAGCGGTAGAGGTATACTGTTAATATTCAACGCCAGCAAGGTGGTATTTTATTGTGGTATGATACACTGCACACTGTCGCTCACTAGGCTGTGCGAAAAGCGTATGTACCATCTGACAAAGAAAATCTTTTGGTATTAGCTGCATTACTAGCAGACAAAAACACAAGCTCAGTATTTACTTAGAACTCTACCGTTCCTAAAATAAGTGTTTATTACATAATTACAATTAAGCTACACTTTTGTGATGCCAATATTTCATTGTTTCAGGAAGACAAGAAGAAGCAAATGGATCCGTTAGATCAATCCCCTTTCACATAGTTTATATGTTTTTCTTTTTGTTATCTTTGTAATCTGCTGTCCTCAGGTCCTGTACTATGGGAAATTTGTTCACCAACTCAATCAGAGCTTCTGTAGACATTTATTTCTTCCTAATAATGTTACACATGAACTGAAAAACACAATACAAAATGCCTACCACCCTCTCCAGACACACAAAAAGCAACACAAATTACAGACCACTGTCTTCTACTACTTGCAGAACTACAGTGCGGTACGCAGGAGGACTCCGAATGCTGTGGTGCAGAAAACTACCATTATGGTACCACTGTTCCATGGTGAGAACCCGTGGTCTGTGTAAGCGTTGTCTTTTAAAATCTAAGGAGTAACATATCATGTTCTGTTACCATCCCCATGTACTGTCTTGGTTTGAGTGTACCTTTTAGTCTGGCAATTTTGGTTCCCAGGAATTTATTTTCAAATCTGAGTGGGATATTAATGTACTTCACTTTGTTTTATATATATATATATATATATATAAAAGAGAAATAAAGAAAAAACAGCCTCCATGTCACTTTTTGAACAAGGTGACCGAATTGTACAAACCTTGATATGAACATTATGCCAATACCCTACTTCCCACAGTCAGGAATTACAACACAAGCAAAATTAATTAATTGGGCAGGTGGGAGGGACACTATCATCTTTTAAAACATGGACTGAATATAATGTATGGAACTGGATCACTGAAAAATATGAAATTTTTTATAATATCTACTTGTCGAATATAAAACAAATGGCTGCAAGGAAACTTTCCTTAGTGTTTGGTCTCACAGTGACAAACAATGGACCATACAGGAATACGAAACTTCACATGTAGATAGATCATAACCATACCTACATATTGCAAACAAAGTGTGGCTTGTAAATGAAGATATATGAGCATGGCTGTGGTGTGAAGTTGTGAGGTTACATCTGATGATTATAACGTATACAGAATCTGTATATAAGTAGCTATATTCTTCCCCCAGAATGTTATACGAGTAGCAGTACTAGTAATAACAGTAATAACACTCTGTAACATATTTACAACCGCAAACAATAGTAACAGAAAAACATAAACCAAGTGGGACCCATTCACACGACCACCTGCACGTGAGCCCACACTAGCAAACTCATGAACAACACGCAATTTCACCGCCAACTCATACGCTTAAACTAATTACATACGACATTAATTAATAACGCAAGACCAATAATAAGACTAGACATCTGTGAAACATGAAAGTAGACTTCATGGAGTTGATCTTAATTTTTCTTCTATTCTTACTTTCGGTAGAACTGTTCCTTCCACAATTAAAATGTTTTTGAATGATTTAGTGGCTGTACATTTCTGCACAGTTTTTAATGGATAATTCAGAAAGGTAATGGCATTCCAAACCCTTACAGTATATTTGTCTCAGTAATTAACCAACATGATGCACAAAATTTTTGTTTTACAATAAGTTCATTTCATGCCTCTACATGTTTCGAGCACATGTGCTCATCGTCAGGAGGTCAAAATTGTATTACACAGCCTCTGGTATCATCACACGCCATCTTGTGCACAGGTTGAGACAGGACTCTCTCAACCTGCGCACGAGACGGCCACCTATACGTATGATGATACCAGAGAGTGTGTAATGCAATTCTGACCTCCTGACAATGAGCACATGTGCTCGGAACATGCAGAGGCATGAAATGAACTTACTGTAAAACAAAAATTTTGCGCATCAAGTTGGTTAATTACCGAGACAAATATACTGAGATGTACGTCAGCAAAACGTAAAAATCGCTTACAGTAAGTTAATGCGAGACCTCCCTCCACATCTTACCAAAACCATTACCATATGGACAGAACCCTTGGTTCTATGTCCACTCATCAGCACTAGTATATATTTTTAACAGAGTAGGCTTTTCGTTCTATAAACAACATTTCTGTAATCATCAATTACACTGTCAAATGCACTATACAAGGTATACTACCAAATGGTTATGATACAAGTAATTTAAATAATGCATGACATATTCATTCATAACACAAACACACATTTGATACATTACATTCTTATACTGCTCCTACATCTTTCAGCATTATTGAAGTAGCCTTCACAGTGTTTTATACCAAAATTTAAAACTTACTAAAATATAATAGATTACAACATAATTCATATTATATGACAGCATTCAGGCAGCTAGTGTCAAAAGTTTTCTTCATTGGTGATTGGGATGATACAGACCTTTTTAAAAGGTACAACACATTAAAATACTACAATAGTAATATTTTTAGTGTTGTCATTAATGATGCTTAAGAAGTTGTACGTTGATATGCTTAGTTTTTTCTTTGCAAATGAGCATCAAATTTTGCCATCAATCCTTTATGGATCTGGTGAGTTGCATGTAGGAGATAGCCCAGTTACCTCTTACATGCTTGGGTACAAGACATAACTCAATGCACAACACATCATACAGGGACAAGATCCATGAAATCAGATGTTTGTATGCACAGAAAAAAAAATACAGCATATCAATATACACCTTTTTAACCATAATTAATGAGAGAACAATATAAACATTACGTCTTTATTGTTTTAATATACTATACTTGTTAAAGATGTCTATACTACACTGCAGTAATAAAAAAACCTACATGTTGACACTAGCTGCATGCATACTGTAACAGAACACCAATTAATTTGTAATCTATTATATATAGTTTATATTTATGTTAAGTAGGAAATTTTGGTGTAAAGCTCCCTGAAGAAGGCGTAAATGACACCAAAACACGTAGAAGCAATCTTATGTTTATTGGACCGTGCATCATCTTGATAGTTGAATAAAGAGAGACCAACTTGATGTCACTTGCTTTCTTATTTCATTATTTAACGCTCAACATGTTTCGGATGTTAATACATCCATCCTCAGGAGCTTGCGACTTATTTGTTGAGTTATTTCATGGGTTGTATTGTTCTGGTTCAATGTGTGTTGGTGTTACATTGTGGTTTGAATGGGGTGGTGTGGCATCCGGTATTTCATGGGTTGTATTGCTCTAGTGCTTCAGCCTCCATCCGGATACCACACAACCTGAGCCAAACCACAACGTAACACCAACACACATCGAATCAGAGCAATACAACCCATGAAATAACTCAACAAATAAGTCGCAAGCTCCTGAGGATGGATGCATTAACATCCGAAACATGTTGAGCA
>Ga0131853_10008040_pt1 | contig 19169 bp, 13 predicted proteins | sample TergutLab28metaG_FD_92764 | JGI IMG/M metagenome (GOLD analysis project Ga0131853, IMG submission 92764) | Labiotermes labralis P1 segment gut microbial communities from Petit-Saut dam, French Guiana - Lab288 P1 (version 2) (version 2) | ecosystem: Host-associated > Arthropoda: Insects >...
ACGTAACACCAACACACATCGAACCAGAACAATACAACCCATGAAATAACTCATCTAATAAGTCGCAAGCTCCTGAGGATGGATGTATTAATATCCGAAACATGTTGAGCAGTAAATAATGAAATAATAAAGCAAGTGACATCAAGCTGGTCTCTCTTTACTCAAATGATACACTCTGTACGGCTCCAATGTTTTGTCAAAGTGACGAGAGGATGTGGAATGAGGCACAGAACTACTGGGAGCACAATACAAAAACCGTGTAAGTGTGCACAAGAATATTCCAACATTGCGCCAAATCCATTACATGCAGCAGGCAGTAAGATTATGAGTCATATACAGCATAAACAACACAGTTCATCAATATGCTAAAAGCAGTGTGTAGTTAAGAATCCTCTTAGTGCTACTTTAAACTGAGCCTTTGACGTCGTAGGGTTTGAGTGTGCCTGGTGACAGTAATTATGCTCTGCAACATGTCAAGAAGGCACAGAAAAAGAGTAGAGGTATAGCTCTACTCTTCCTTTAACTTATACGTTAGATGGTGTGGATATTCAACAACACGCGTGTATATGGTAAATGTTGAATATTTTGATTCTACCGTGGTAGGTCTACTGGGTTTCCTGAAGCATTCAAAGGGTGGCAAATTGTCAATGAGATGGTTCTTGTTCTTTATGTTAATGCTGTGTACAGCTGCTGTGTTGGGCATTTGGCTTGGCTATTTACTGTGAAGTCCTTTACGAACAATGCTGGATTCACATGGAACAGGTGAATGTTCTTTATCTTCTGAACACGACTGTACACGAGTTTTTACGTTTTTCACTAACCGCAATTCTAAGAATTTTCGTTTATAGATAACCGTATTTTTACTATAAGGTTATTATCCCGCAAATTATTCCATATTTGTCTATCAGTAACTATTGGACGTGAAACATATGCTCGATAGTTTCCGGAACCCACGCAATAGAGCGACGGAATAAGGCCGTGGTGCAAAACAAGAACACGTAATTTTGCACATATATATATATGAGGCTGTGTGAAGTTGCTGTGTTTACAGCACAAACATACAGACAGTAGATACGAAGGTAACTGGTGCTTTGTTATTAATTTCGGACTCCGAATAAGTCAACCGCATAACTTTTATTCAAACGTAATGGGAATTAACAGACAAACTAATACCGGATTTGATTAAAATGACAGGCAAGAAGCCTCAGTTTGGCAGCTTACAAAAAAAAATCACATTAGACAAATTAGCACAGAGTTTCACAATACAGTAACGTCCGATAAAACGGAATAATTTAAAAAAAAAACTCGACATATGTATAAGAAAATGAATGTAAGAAGGGAACGAGGTCTACATTCCTTAGAGAGAGCACTGAATTGTAGATGTGCATTCTACATTTTCTGCCTTTTTAAACTTGGATCTCTCTACATTTCCGTGTGCCTGAGTGACATGAAGAAGTCTCCAAGCTAAGACCGAAACATGTTGCCATAAGCTGTGTGCCATGTAGAGTAATCAAATTGTGTTAACTGTAGTAGAATACATTTGTGCACAGAGGTACCGACACTACAGCCTGGTGCAGCGCTGTATATGCGGCACTACAGCCTGATGCAGAAGAAAAGTTCAGCATTGTGTGTGCCCTCTCACCTGTGGTGCTGTTTTCGAGATGATTGTTGCAGAACTTCCTTCTGTGCAGCTCCATGAACGACGAGAGGCAGTTCGCTGCGGACGGCACGTTGAACACTCCGAACGCCAACTGCACAGCACACATGCCTGTTGGGCAGTAACAGGGTTCATAACAGTAGCAACAAATGACACGGAATTCTGAAGATACAAATTCTTCTGGGTTGTGACGCCGTTTTGACCGGTACATCATTCAGATGCCTTGAGTCTTTAGCAAAGCCTCTTCCAACACTGGGTTTCGTTTTCGTGCCGATTCGCTCTATATGTATTACTTAAATAGTTCTGGAATTGCTTCTGTTGAATTGCGTATGCAGAATAGTTTAGGTATTTCATGAGAATTTCTAGGCTTCTGTATGATGCGTTGTAATGTCACTGGTTGGCATCCCCAACCGAAGACGTAAAGGATGGGGCATTACAAACGTTACTCAGTAAATAGAATTAAAATTTTACAAAATCTTCACCACAATTTTCACTCGATTTAAACACAAAATTATTTGTCACAAAACATTAGGGAAGCAAGCAAAGACAGTTTCTAGGGTTGCTAGATACCACAAATTCTGGCGACAGCACAACATACGCCAAACACTGTTGGTCCTCTGGTGGTGCGGCTGTCAGTATTGTCGCTACAGCTCCAGACCGCGTGGACTCCGCATTAGCAGACAGACGTCAGGTCCTAGCGTTAATTGTCGCTGATCTGCTGTTAACGGGGATATCGTAGTCGGTATGGAGGCTAGGGAGCAGAATGGACAGTTCAGGGTTCAAATTCCGGTAGGTGCAACGAATTTGCTCTTCTACAAAAGTTCAGACAGTCTCAGCGGCCCACTCAGCCTCGCACCCATTGCGTCGTTCTGTCCCTCCCCGCGATTAGAGCGCCAACCACGTGAAGCTCACCAGACGCCTCCATCTGGCGTCGAGGTCAAGAATGAATGGCACCCTACCTCTATTACCTCTACACGCCTTCGTGATGCAAGTTGGAACAACTTATTTGTTACATGTGCTAATGATGGGAGATTTCCCCCTTTTAGGTACCAAAATTTCAAAATTCTGTTCAGTGCACTCTAGCCTTCCTGATGAGATAACTTTCACAAAATTTGGTAAGGAACACAAAGCACAAAGCACAAAGATCTCCAATTCGTAATGTTCCCCACTCTCATCCATCCTCTCGGCACCCCGTCCTCAAATTCACATTGTCTGTCCCAGGCGAACACAAAACGACATTTAAAGTTATGCTTCCTAATATTTTAATCTTTAGGCTTTTGCCACCATCAACAAACACAAAATGTTCTGAACATAAATATTAAGCATTTCTCTAATTTAATCTGGTTCTAATTTCTCCGTAAATTTAATTTGTACTTCTTATGCCATTTCCAAATAAAGCAGTCCCATTACAGGCCTGGAGTGGCCCAGAGGATTCCAGGAATTTAAGGCTCCCAGATTTCGTGACAACGGCACAGGATAGTGGTAGGTTGTCAGTCTTACGCACCGGGCGCTTTTACCCCCATGAAATACTCCTGGTACTCGTTTCTGTTAGAGGCTGAGTCGACCCCAGGGCCATAGTGTGATCGGAAGGATTTTTTATGTCAATGAAAAATCTACCGACACCAGCTGGGATCGAGCCAGCGACCTTCCGATTTGTAGCACAACACCTTAACCAGTGTGCTACCGCGGTCTCCCCATTTCCAAGTACCACACCTATAATAGTTACTAAAAATCCCGACTGTCCGCAGAACCTGTCACGCTGTTTTCAACTTGCTGGCTACCAAGAATTACACATCGTGCTAATGAAACGTCTAGACTAAGAACTCGTCATAAAAAAAGGAGACGTGGATTTGTAGGATTCTGTAGGACTGTCCGGGCATCAACAGAATGACAAACATGTAATCGGATTTTGGTCTAGTCTGATTACATCTAAGGCGCCTACCCTTATGTGGCTGGATGACGTAGGCGCAAGCTCCGGGCTGGGTAGATGACAGATGGGTTGGGGGGAAGGCGACAAATCCTCGCACTTCAGACAGCTTAATGTCGCACTGCGTCCAAGAATTGGATAGCCTGGCTAGTGGCACGTCCCCTGTCAAAGGAAGAAGTCAAGAAATATGTCGTTATCGACCAGCTGCAGTTCAAAGCTTAACCCTTTATAACAGAGTGCTAACGCCCAGACAATATCCAGCAACATCTGCATTTTTCACATCTCATATTGGTACATTTTACTTTAGTCTGATAACAAACACTTATTTTGTCTCTATACAGCATGAAATGATTGCGTTTTATGTCCGAGAGGAAGTGTGTTTACTGCGCGGTACCGACTGGATATTTAAATGTAATTCAGGTTAAAAGCAGTGAACCTTCGCGCAACTCTCACCGACACTTTTCCCCCAAAACCTACAAAATACAGATCATGTAGATATAAAATAACTCAGAAGTGTTATAAAACCAACAGTTTACTTTTAAGCAAATACGAAGGCCTACTAGAAGCACAAAATACCCTAAGCGATTCAAGACATCCCTTCATAACGTACGCAAACAGTCAAACTCGCAAAAGGCACAGTTTGACTGAGCTGAGAGTGATGTGCGGAGTAGCAGGAGGCTGGCGGCAGCCGACACGCCACCTGAGTGCTGTTGTCTCGATTGTTCGGAACAACGGTAGTAAAATGTTGGCTGTTGTGGACAGTCGAAAAATGTAGCAGCGCTCAATAACGGACCAATATATTAGATTTGTGTGGTTGTGTTATCGGTTCATGTGCCGCTGTAGTGATAAGAAATGCAGCGGGACGACGTCACCTACGATTGGTATTAAAATGAGAGCTCACGAAAGATCGAAATTCCGAATATTGGGCCTCATGAAATTCGAGACTCCACTCTACCTATTTTTCAAGCACTTTTTGACTTCATACTTACCCAGTCCAAAATCACAACTTCTCAGTTGCTTTCCTTGTATTGTGAAATGTCCTTTGCTGCGAGGATCAATTTTGTTGTAAACAATTCGTACTTCCGGCTTGAAGAAATCCACTCCAACTGAAACAAATCAAATTATATAATAATCCTGACACGAAACGCACAGTGCTGTGGCAGTGTTGCTCCATTGAATTAGGATAATCCATACAACGGAAAGGGGGGGGGGTGGGTGGGAGGATGAGGTCCACGTTCCGGTCGCATCACCTCCTTTCACTCTATTCCTACAACACTGGCAAGGCCGAACAACTTGGCATACAACCGTCCCTGCAAATGTAAACATTTTACTCTCTAAGCAATATGTAAATTGATTTGTGGCATTCTGCGGTCTGGTGTCATATATTTTACTAGATGGGCAACTCACATTTTGAGGAAAGTACTGCCGCCACTTAGTTTCTCCTACAGTGAAGATAGAAGCAGTAAATTCCCCTGAAACGACGGTGTCATATACTAAACTACACGGCGTCACATCGCAGGGAAAGCTGTAACCTTGATAAGAATATTGTCCTGTTTCAATACTCAGCACTGAAAGAGATAGAATGCGGACCTCTAACACTTTCATGTCAAAGGACAACAACCTTGGCTGGTTGACAGGCCGCACAGGGCAGCATAGCAATAAGCGGTACAACTGCTAACCGCCTGAATTATTGTGCTGTATATATGATTTCCAAATGTGGCCGCGGGCCGCACATAACAACCTGGTGGGTCGCCGTTTGGAGACTCGATGGATTAGCGGGAAGAACACTGGTTGTAATTGGTGCGTTGTGGTTGTGCTACAATAACAGCTCTGCGGCACTGAACTGACAGCCTGTGAACTGCACTTCGCGTGTCATCAGTCTAAACATCCTCGTCCTTTCCATAAGCCTAGAAGTTTTATGGTACTGTGCCTTATTTTGTCTGACAGCTCTCATTTGTCACTTCCTGCCGCAACTTCACCGTGTATGTGGGCGGTCGGAAGCGTGGGCTGCGTTAATAGGAGGGGCGTTCTGAAATTATTTGACCTCATCCCCTTTGCAGTAATTTTATTAACATTAGCTTTGATACTAAGCTACTGCTAGCCCAAAATATTCCCCCCAAGTATACACAAGGCTGCCATCTCCTGCGGAACTTCGGATGGCTACGCGGAACCATTCTTTAGCGGCGTTGCGACGCTCTTCCTGGTGTGCCGTCTGTGCACTGTCCTTGCCAATGTTCAAACCCCGTACCCAGTCGAACACGGTGCTGCCTGCAGGCGCGCTCTCTCTCCACAAGCTGCGGATTACCGACGGTATTATAACGCCTCCCTTCCACAGGAATTATGCGGTCCGTCTCTGCCCACGATAATTGCCTTCCAATTTGCGACTCTCGCCTATCCGCTTCGACTACTAGCCTTGGAAATGAAGCAGCAGTTTTTCACACGCATGCACGACTAAGGCCGTTTTGTGGTGGACAACTCTATTAGGTCTACACTATCCGACGATGACTCGCGCGAACTCACAGCTTGTTGTTTGCCGAAACAGCAGCCCCTGTTCCAAATACTTGCCGAAAGCAGGAAGTGGCAGCCGAGAGTTGTCAGATAAAATAATGAACCCACACGCGCGCACCTACGGAACGTATGCTAATTACCAAAGGTAGACACTTACTCGTTTGCCCTGCCAGATCCCCGCAGTACATTCGCTCATCGATCTGCACATATTCTGCGCCACAAGGCAGGCAGAAGTCTGTGAAGTTCAGATGGAGGCCGCAGACATCCTGTAAGACAGACAGATGGCAGCAGTGACTGACTGCAGCACACTGCATCTTCGGAGGCTCAGAGCTGCTGCCATGCAAGAACTCGCCGTCAGTTTATGAAACTGGAAATTCACTGTCGCGTTTACAAGAGTTCTTTACTGGATTTCACCTTAGTCACAGAGAACTCAGCCCACGCTACATTTCCCTATGATCCATCTTAATATTATACTTACTTGTTCGTCTCTGCCTACCAGTTTTCTCAAATTCCAAACAAAGAACTTGGCTATTGGGTGAAAATGATCCGTCCTTCTCATCGTTTTCAGTAATATTAGGTAGGAGCTGCAATGGTTCAGTCGGCAGAGTGCCAAGACTGTGGACTGTACAGCCGAGGAACCCTTGTTCGATTCCCGGCGGTGGCTAAGCTTTCAAAGAATTTCCAGGGTCCACAGAGTCTCTTAGGTAATGGATACTGAATCATGAAAGTGAACACACCTACAGCCAGTACAAAGGTTGAGAATGAACCTTCATGACGAGCTAATGGACAACATTGCCTAATATTAACCGGATTAACCGCAACTTTAAATTGGGTTACCAAACAACGTGCAACATTAACTAATTTGGGTAACAAACGGCATGACTGACAAAAAAGAGCGGTCAGTATGTGAACCAGGAGCGGTTTGAAGTGAATTGAGCTGCGCCTCGCATGACACTAGCAGGTCTGCAGCAAGAAGACCAACCTGTTACAGCTGCTATAATCATAGGATACACACACAGGGTGTGGGTAAAATTCGGACTCATTTAGTGCTAAATTAAGTGGCGTGGTACGTATAGTTACCGCTGTCAGGTACAGTCTCTACAGGAAACGCACTTACAGCGCTGTGTCGCAAGATGCGGTACACACACGATCTGGGCGCGTTGGCCCCGCTGCTGCTCAGGGTGAAGTGCTCGCCATCCGTGACCTGCCCGCCATCGGCTGGAAGTACGCCTTCACGTCTGTGACATGGAATATGCTGATAGAAGGCTCTGAAGCCGCGACCAGAATACTGGCTGTCCGAGACCAGCAGCACATCCATCTGTGGCGCGGCAGACATGTCCAGCATAACTGCAGAACCAACAGACACACGGCAGTGTTTTGTATAACAATCCGACTAATGTACCACTTATGTTAACACCACTTTATTCACATTAGACACTCCTATATGTTTCAACCCTCCTGGAGCCATCCTTAGGAAGTACTGATACATTTCGTGAGCCAGGTGACAAAATACGTGTCCAGAGGTAAATATCAATTACAGAGCAGCGTGTTTACCAACTGTCAGTACTGTGTTTTGCGTGCCAGCTGTCAGTATTATACCTTACGTGCCTGCTGGATTACAGAGCAGCGTGTTTACTAGCTGTCAGTACTATGCCTTACGTGCCAGCTGTCAGCACTATGCGTTACGTGCCAGCTGTCAGTATTATGCCTTACGTGGCAGTTGTCAGTATTATGCCTTATGAGGCAGCTGTCTGTATTATTCCTTATGAGTCAGCTGTCAGTATTATGCCTTATGAGTCAGCTGTCAGTATTATGCCTTATGAGGCAGCTGTCTGTATTATGCCTTATGAGTCAGCTGTCAGTATTATGCCTTATGAGGCAGCTGTCTGTATTATGCCTTATGAGTCAGCTGTCAGTATTATGCCTTATGAGGCAGCTGTCAGTATTATGCCTTATGAGGTAGCTGTCAAACTCACAGCAGTGTGTTGACAACGAAACAGAGATGGACACTGAACGCTTTTCCTGTACAGCCTAAAAATGCAGACACTAATTATCTAACCAGGCAACCAACCAACCAACCAATTAACTCCTTAGATCAGAATTTTTAATCCAAACTAACAATTTCTCAGCTGGTAAAGATATTGCAACACTTTATAGACCATGCAGCTTCATGGCCGTGCTCACAACAGTCCGCCACCTGTCTCTGTCATGAGCCATAGTAAATCACTCCACGCCCTTCCATTTCATTTTCATGAACCCTTTCATATTAGTCTCCCATCTGCATCTAGGTCTTCCAAGTAGCCACTTTTCTTCATGTTTTCAGACGGGAAACCTCTAGGCATTTCTCTTATCCCCCCAAAGACGCAGCACCTGCTGCACACATGATATTGTGTTTAATCTTGTTCCGGCTGAGGAAACAAGCACGTAGTGGACTCTCCGACGTGGAAGTGTTGTGTCAAACCTGCATGTCAGACCACCATGGGCCTTCTCTCGCTGTGCCAAAAACATCCTGTTCTCACTTACTGCCTTTCGAATGTAACGACTCTCCGCAGTAGCGCCACTGTCCACCGAGCAGTAAGTAGTCCTTTACACACCGCTCACTGGGCTCTATAGAGAAGTCCAGCATGAACAGCTGGACGTGACAGTATCCTGGTAGACGCTGCAATCTGAAACAGAGAGCAAGTTTGTATCGGCTGGACCCTGTTGAAGGGAGGGCTTGGCACAGCCAGATTTGAACAGTGTTAAACCTGGTTCTTTATAGGCTTAAGTGACTGACATGTCAATGTGTACCGCCATACTGTCTGCTGTTCCTACTGACAACGCAGTGCTGCTACATGCAACAGACCAATAATATATCAAGCAACTGTTTTATACAATACATTGCACTTTCTGATGCTGTGCCAATAAGCAGGTAGTGACTTTTATAATATTATTATTATTATGAATATAACACAACAGTGTACATTCATTGGTGTAATTGTAGTAATAGAATTGTAGTGCGCGATCTGGAAAACGTGAAATTTTAATGTAGGAATTATTGCACATATATTTGTCAACATCAGTGTATTTCAATACAATTTAGAATAGACACTAAATTGGTTCCTACACGCTACCTAAAGGCGCCTCCAGCTCCAGACCCCCTTCTCGCTGCATTGTAATCTTAGGAGTAGGTTACGGGATTTTAGTTACAATTTATAGAATTTATGGCACTCAGTCTCAAACATGGCGGCCGTTCTTGCTCTAGAGCGCGTGCCTTCTAAAATTTATATATGTTTCTGTCAAAAAAATTCCAGATTTCCTAAAATTATAAAGCCATGACCTGAAATGTGGAAAACTTCAAACGTTTGGGAACGACAATGACAAATAAAACCTGCATCCAAGAAAAAATTACGAACAGATTGAATTTGGGTAATTCGTAATTAAGTTATTTTAAAACCTCGTACCTTCCTCTTGGCGTCTAAAATATCGAGATTAATACATGCAGGCCGCAACTGTGTCTGTTGTTGTGTGCAGGTGTGATATTTGGTTTGTCACAATGAGAGAATATTGGATGAGTGTGTTCAAGAACAGGGTGCTGAAGAAAATATCTGGAGTTAAGACGGAGGAAGCAATTGGAGGCAATCAAATAGCACAGTGAGCAGCTGCATGATTGGTACTGCTCGCCAAACATTGTTATTGTGATGCATGTGGTAAAATGAAGGCGAAAGAGATGGACTGGGCATGAGGGCGTTGGCGGGGAAGAGAGGTGCCTAATGGGTTTTGACGGGAGACCTGACGGAGAGAGACCACTTGGAAGACTTAACCTAGATGGGAGGATAATATTAAAATGGTTATTGCAATAAACAGTCGTCATTGCCCCCTATCCAATTTTCACTGGTTGCTCTAACCGAAGCAAACTGTACTCACGGTGCAGTTAGCACTGTATCTTTATATATGGGATAAATTAATTGAACTCTTGAAAGGGTTAGTACTTACATTCCATTTTTCTTATATTCGCTATTTATTGACGTAAATACTGCGATTAAGTCTGTTACGACTTATTTTCAGGAAGTCAGCAGGTTCTAATGGATATTACATAAACTTCTTCACAAAACACAATACCTTATACCGCAATTTCGGGCTCCAGAAAGGACGCAGAATTTTCTGTGTATCTGACCGACCAGCAACTCATCCATTTTAACTATCTTAATTCTTCCAGCAGGAACAGTGCATTGCTGTCGAATGCTTCTCCGATATCCGCAACAGCATGACTGTGTTGGCAGTTCCGGCTGTTTGTCTTTCCGCTGACAGTAGCAATGAGATGCAGCTTTGGTTGAATGAAACTGACGGCAGGAAACCGAAGTACTGGGAGCAAAACCTGTTCCAACGCCACTTTGCCCACCACAAATTCCACGAGTACTGATTTGGGATAAAACCTGGGAATCCCCAGTGAGACGCGGATGACAAGGAACGGCCCACTATCACTGGACAACTGTCTGAGCCAAGGCACGGCCCACTCTCGGGCCACACGGCTTCACGTTCCACTGAAAAGCAATCTGCGAGAAAAGGTTGTTTTGTTCGGAGTGAGATAGAGGCAGAGCTGGAATACAGCCAGAAAATGCCTGTAAATTTCTTGCACTCTGCCTCTTATGAGTGCAACAGTGAAGCTGCTATTTGCCTAGATGCTCCTAATGTCTTTACGATTCGCGTCATTCTATAACACATCCAGAGGCTTGTGGTCACTCTACACACCACAGCGATTAATTTCCAATTCGGCACTAACTAATTGGCCTTTGTAATGGAGAAGGGCTGTATTTTCTGTAAGGTGGAAAGTGAATATTTATGACTTACTTACAGTAACTACAGTCTTCAGTGGGCCTGCCGCAGCTCAGGCAGTTTGTCGCCGACCTCTCCCTGCAGAGGTTCGGTCGTGATCCCGGACCAGTCTATGTCAGATTGTCGTGGACAGAGTAGCAATGGGACAAGTTCTCTCTCCCAGCTCTTCGGTTTCCCCCGTCAGTGTCATTCCACCAATGCTCCACACTCATCTTCATCTACATGCTGCTCTTACCATAATGTCAAAGTGGCGAAGCCTGGGAAACTTCACACCAAGTAACGGTCTTACGTAGATCGCAGGAGCTTTTGATAGAAAAGTGATTGCATATAGCTTTTTTTCTAGTCTCTAAATGGTTAAAGTCAGTTACATACTCCCTTAAAAACCATAAAAATTGGACCGACTTTGTATAATAAACTTACCGATAGCAGTATCTGACGTTATTAGGATACGCCTGTGGGTATCTCGGAGACTGAATCCATCCTCTGGCTTGATTGAGAACTTGACAGTTTTGGCTTTGTGGTGGAGAATCTATGGGGCACAGTAGCTGGGGAAACAGCATCCAGAAATACTGCTTCGCTTGTAAGAACCACTGCGCGAAACCCCTCAAACCACAGACGCTTTGCCTTAAGGGCCAGAATCCCCCTGCTTGGACCTCGGACAAAACTGCATTTCTTCTGGCACGAGATCTGAACTGTAACATCCCTCTGTGCTCTGAAGTCTGAGTACTTCTGACACCTTCACAAATACCTGCATCTCTGTCTCCACTAGTGCAGTCTGCTGTACATGACTGGCAACCCCCGTTGGCAACCAAGTCTTGCGGAGGAGAAGTGGCATCGAAAAGGCACAAATGAACTGAAGATGCATTTGAGGTGTCAACAGGTGAGCTGTCGTTGTAGCAATGTTTTGTTTTGTTGTGAGAGTTGCCTTTTTCCGCGTCAAATTGCGCCTGTGTTTTGCCACGGAAAACATTGTAGTCTTGGTTTTGGCTTCCTGGTTTGTTGATATTATCACTGAAGGAGGTACCTACGTGTTTACCTTCAGAACAAGAACTGCATTTGTGCACAGAATTAAATTTTTCAATATTTTTATCCGAATTATTTATGGTGTGATTGTGGTCACGGTTAGTGGTAATGCCATGTACTTTCTGAATGGTATGGATGTCATATTTATTCTGGACAGCCATATCTCTTCCATCACTGGAGTCGGGGTTCAGTTTCCACGTCTTGCTTTTGTCAGTAACTGACGCATTTGATTCGTCGACAGACGTGGTATTGTGGCTATAGTTTTGCTCGTCCCTGTACATCTGACGTCTGTCATTAACTGACCTATCTACTGTGTCGCTGTCAGCATAGACAGTTTCTCCCTCTCTGTTCCTCGCCTTACTGAAGTACGCTGTAGGCTGCCAGTCTCTTTTGTTGCGTGAGTACGGATCAGAGTTTTTATTTTCCTCCAGCGTAATCCCATCAACCATATTGTAAGCACCAATGCCAACGTTGTTATAATGGAAAATGTTGTAATCTTTTCCAGGCCAGCGATCTGTTACATTATTATCGTCGTGCCAATTTCGCGGTGACTGGCCCGTGCAATCTTCCTGCAATATTTCCAGTAAGAAACCCCCAGAATTTCTAACATTCCCTGCCTGCCTGTAACGTAAAATTTTCCGCCTTTCACTCCCCCAAACGTCAAACAACGTTACCACTCTAAATCCAACTATACAATCACAATATCGGCGTCCATCTATTTCTAAAAAACCACCCGAGCAACCACCAAAACCGTCCGCTTCTCCAACCCAAAACAATTTGAAGAGAATCCTCAGTCTACATGCACTCGGACTGTATGGTCGGATGTCATACACGCAGTCTACGTCATTGTTGGCATTGTTAAACGGAAATCCGGGGCTAGTAATGTATAACAGACGCGCACTGTGCACGTGATTACAGCAGAGTGGACGATGGAATGGTGACGTGTGTGTCGTGGGTTGCAGTGCTGGTGGTGGCGGTTGAGATGGGAACAGTGGGGACGGTGGTTGTGATGGTAACAATGGCGGCCGAAGTTGTGGTGGTAAGGTTTGTAGCTGTGGTTGCGGTGTTAACAATGGAGACGCCAAATTTTGTTGTAACAGCGGCGGCTGCGTTTGTGGTTGTAAAGCTGGTGACTGACGTTGTGGTGGTAACACTGGTGGCGGTAATTCTCCCACGTCTGGAACATTCAGCGTCCTACACTGTCGCTGCACGACGCCGATCCGAAACCGGCCGACATTTCCAATGCCGTCCGAATAGAAATCCACATGTAGCTCGCCTAGAAACTCGTAAGTTCTGATTCCGTTGAGAAATCCACAGACAGGTTCTTGATCCCCAATTTCCAGTCTGTCTTTGGTGCAGCCGTCAGAGCTGTCGACACTGAAAGTGTCAAACGTGAACTGCGCTTGGCAGAGCGACAGTCCAGGGGCGCCGGTGGTAGCGGCTCGTATGACGTACTGACAGCGAGTGTCGCCAGGGTACGGACCGGGGTATCCTGGGCTCTGGAGGACCACACTTCTACTGCTGAAGTCGCGACTACACCCCCAGTTTGGGGCTGGCAGTTGCGGACACGGTACCTGTTCAATCGCGACGTCGAAACCTTTATGCCCAGACACACCTCCGGATCTGAGACAGGGTAAAACAGATTACAAATGATGTGACCACTGATCGAGTACTGTTTAGTGCTGTAGTTAGCGGGTGTGTAGCATACTGCAGTTGTGTAGCATACTACAGTTGTGTAGCATACTACATTTATCTACTCTACGACTTCAAAGAGTCGTATTGACTCGTCTGCCTCATGTTTGTGTACAGTGAAAGACTCAACGTATTGCTGATTGTTCCTTGTAGCTGTCTAAATACACAACAACGAAGTCCAAATAATGGCCGTTTCAAGTGCCATTAATGAGCAGAATCTACACTGATGTATATCAGCACTACAGATAAAGTAATTTTGTACAACAATTCAATTATTCGAACAATTATAGCAATCAATATACAACTTTGTCTTCCTAGTTGACAACTCGAAGACAGAAGCAGTTTCGCAGATCCCCTGGCCAGGTCTCGAAGACCTCTAGGGGTCTGCTGAAACCGCTTGGAGAAGCTGAGTTCTCTAACTAAAAGAAAACAAACCCTCAAGATATTCCACGTGTTCTTCTTACCTGAACAGAATCAGCGATCGAGGAGAGCTGAAGCGAAAAGTCCGAGTGCCGCTCAAATTGCCACAGAGTCTTTGACCAGCGATCACAACATAATCACCAGAGGTACATTCACCTAAGTCAAAAGTCACGAAGTTGGCTTGCAGGCGGCAGATGTTTGTAGACACGGCCTCAACTATGTAGAGACATTCTAGTTGTATCGGGTAAGGCGCGGGGAATCTGGGAGATTGTAGTCTGAACTCTGAAGTTGCGTATCTGGCCACACATTGGGCAGAAGTCAGCTCTTCCGACGGGAACTGGGTGCACAGGAGACAGGTCTATCAAGACGCTTTATTTGAGTGCTTTACAGAGTCGATGGTAGATGAAATTTGAGCATGCAGTGCGAGTGAATGATAGTGACAGGTGAAAACTGAAGTACTTAGGTAAACCATGTCCACAATGTCCCTCTGTCCACCATAAATGCCACATGGGCCGCCTTGGAAGAGGACTCGGGTGTCTAAAAGAGAGACCCGCGACTAACTGCCTGCGCCACGGCAAGGCCATTCCACCGGAAAATGGCAACAATTTTACATGCATGTTTCAAGGGATTTGTGTTGAACTGAAAAAACTTCCAGCGGAGGGAAAGTCAAATGTACATAATAATTCGAAGAATGGTCGAATTTTGGGTTTTTGCAACACCTAGTGTGTTTCGTTTCGACGTTTCGGAGGAACATACTCTTTCCATTGCCAGGTGACCGCACTGGTGCAAAAGGATGCTGAAGAGACTGAGTGTAAGAAGATATGTCGGTTGTAGAGAATGTTGGAGGAATTGGGCCATTCGCAGGCACAGAAGAGTGAAGACGGGATGGAAATGGGAGTTTCATTTCACGCTTGTTGCGGTGGGTCAGTGCACACAACTGTAAAAGCATTGGTGCAATTTACCTCTGCGCAGTGCACTTAGCTGTTTCGTTTTCCGGTTTCAAAAATAAAAAATAAATACCCACAATAATCTTGTTCCCAGTCCTGCCTTAGCCGACGGAGCGTTACTTTGCTGGGCTGTTCCCATGCTTCGCCCGCTTGTCGTTCTGAGAGGTATTAAGCCTAAGATGCGCATGGAGCATTTGTTGAATGAAACTTATGGGGGATAGCCGAAGCAGTCGGAGGGAATCCTATCACAGTGTCACTTTGTCCCCCACAAATACTACATGAACTAATTTGGTACCGAACCGGGTCCCTGCTGTGAGCATATTTCTGTTAATCTGCATAACGTGACACTAAAGGAATAAAATCTTTCGCCGAAAATTCAAAATCATAAATACCGACATCACTGTCAGTACACTTTTCTTGTCGGTAGATAATGTAGCATTTTGTACTCAGGTGGTATTGTATACAAAATGGAGTTTACATTTATACCATGCACAAGGAGGCAATATATTCATCCGAAACACTGATTACAACGTCCGTTTTTTGTTCGGGAACCAAAATAAACTTTATAGTACAAATTGAGAGCAATTGAATATAAGCAGCCTAACGGGGTAAGTGGCACACAGAACGTATCTGGCGCACAGAACGTAACTGGCATACAGAACGTAACTGGCACACAGAACGTAACTGGCATACAGAACGTAACTGGCATACAGAACGTAACTGGCATACAGAACATATCTGGCACACAGAACGTAACTGGCACACAGAACGTAACTGGCATACAGAACGTAACTGGCACACAGAACGTAACTGGCACACAGAACGTAACTGGCACACAGAACGTAACTGGCACACAGAACGTATCTGGCACACAGAACGTAACTAGCACACAGATCGCTCGTCAATACAAAATTAATGAGATTGTCACAACAAACGTGTAATTTCATTACAGTTTTGTCAAGAATAACTTGGGCGAATTACTGGCGATTTCACTGGTATTTTTGAAACCGTAATAACCCTACGTTGGCAATCTTTTTATTTACCGTTATGCACTGCGTATGAAAAAGAAATAAGGCAGAGTTGTCCCTGTACACGGCATGAAGGCAGGAGGTATAGCTACAAAAATTTTAACTTCCAATCTAGTCAGCTTTACGCCCCTACCGCTTCACCCTCCGACAAAGAATCGCCGGTGCCCCCTGAACAGGAACCTAGGGCCCCAGAGTCGGTCTGGACGCCTTGGAAAAGAAAGACTTTCTTGTCCTCGCCGGCAATCGAACCACGATACGTGTGACGTCCAGCCAATAGCCTGGTCACTGCACAAACTGCGCTTTCAAGGCTGTGTTAAGAAACGCGTGCAAGATGCCATTAGCTGCCTCAAGCAAAAATAATTTCAAACGGAAAATGTGAGTTTCTTGTCACTGCGTCACTATCATGCAGGAAAACTTACCTGGTTGGTGTGTCCAGCAGTGCTGTCTGGCTGTGTGAAAGGAAACTGCGGATGGTCGTAAGTGTAGTCACTCAGACACTGCTGCCAGTAGGTGACACTTAAGACAGTCACGAAGATGCGCGCAGCCCTCAGAATCATGTCAGTGTCTTGAGCCAGCTTCTGGCTGGTAATGGTTGCAGAACATTTTGAGCGGGCGATGTACGTTTGAAGAAGTGTCAAACACAGATTAAGTAGGCTCGCCATTAGCAAACTGAAATCTGAGCTTTTGTTGACATAGTGGGAGGAACGAGATGTGCTTGAAGAGGAAGTTGGGAGTGACAGAGGCACCGCGGCATGAGCAAGGGTTGAGCAACGTGCAGTGGGAGACAGCTCTGGTACGTTTGGAATTCCCGCGACTATAAGCAAGAAAACTGCCGACTGCTGTAAGCTGACAGAAGCACACCACTGCCTGCATCATTAGGGCAGATTTGTTCCTAGACTATCGTCGTAATATTAAGGGATGTTTCAGGGTAAAATCCGCACGAATGCACAGTAGATAGCTCATACGACACAGACAGCTACGTTCTTTCACACGACGTCGTGTCATACGGCAGACTGCGGACACCTGCTGCCACCATCATTAGGTTAACAGAAACTGCGACGTTCGTGCCCATTGTTGATGTGTGGAGTCGAGAAAGGGGCTACGTTACTTACGTATAGCCAACCACCTGCTACAGAAAAGTGGCTACAAAGAACAGCTAATGCAACCATAATGTTACCAACAGCTGCAACAGAAAAACTGAATGCGAGCTAATGTGAAGACAGTCCAGTGCATCGCCATTCACCTATCGCGGCTTCTGAGACACCCGGTACATATCAGACAATATTGGTAGCTTAATTTGCTGTCCACGCAGGGTGGGACATGTGGTGCCCTCTAATCTGGCATGTTTGTCGCAGTGTCGCCATGCACACGAGTGTAGGAAGTTCCTTCAAATCACAGTTCGGCTGTACGGCTTCACATCCCGTCAGTCCCTGGACCAATTGAAACTGGCCCGAATCACTTTCTTCTTCCATTATAAAGCGAAAGAAAAACCGTGGAATAATAGAATTGGGTGTGCTCAGCGCTAATGGGTCTGATTTGAGTTAGAAGTCACGTGATCCGACGATGCCTTAGCACTAGTGGCATTGTCAGTGGTGAGAATTATAGCGTCTGTTCAACTGGTCGGCAAAATGAACTGTTTGGTGGGTAACGATGAATTAGCTGTTCCAACTGCATGGTTCACAACCCTGTTTCGTATTCCGCAGGTTCAGGTTTCGAGTCTCGGCTACATTGCCGGTTGCCCCCCTGAGGTCTCCGTGCCCTTCCTCAGTCCTTGCAGGCTATCAGTGACACAGAACCAGAAACTGGCCGACGGCGTTCCTCCCAAGCCCCGGTCCGGTTTCACATTCATTAAGCATTTGTCGTCCGACCAAATGTAACGCCGCATGAAGAAGCGTCGCCGACAATTACAGGACGCACCTTTGAGGCGAAAGCAGTGTGCACTAAAGGCCGGCAAACATGGACTTCCGCTCGAAGCCGTAACAAACACTGAACGAGATAAGGATGGACAAATCCGAACTGAGATTCATCGCAACAAACACCCGTACTATGACACATCTTAACTAAGCTACTAACCTCTCTTTCAGTCTTGTGATAAAAACACACATAATAAACAGTTTATTTCCATTGATTCTCTCCCGAAATCTGTCTGGAACAACGGAGTAAAACTACGAAACAGACGTACCGCAACCAGAATAATGCAGCAGACTTGGCACGTCACCAACGGTGGTCAATCTTGACGCGTCTGACGTATACACTGTCCGTAAACCCTCGGTTTGTGTATTATTTTTTAAATCACGCATTTTATTATGAAACAAACATTGATAAAGAAATAAAGCAATTGTCAACATTTAAGACCTTTTGAAGTCATGCAGATTCCAAAGTGCTGTAATCAGGATGTGATTGCCCAGCTGCTGACAGGAAGTTATTCATATTTATGTATGTAATTATTTATTTGCTCTTGGTTTAATACTTAGAGGCTGGTAGGTCAGTCATTATACTGGCTAGCACACGAGCTGGATAATCCGAGGTTCTCTTCCCGGCAGGAGAAAGATAATATTTTCTTCTCCACAATTTCCAAATAAACATGCGGCCCACCCCGTGTCTTATTAAATGGATACTTGGAGAAAAACGGCCGGGGAGGAAACATGACCATTGAACTGCGTCTGTTGCTGAGGGTGAGAAGTGGTGGCTATACAGCTGCTCTGCTTATGTGTCTCCACGGTGTGCATAGGGACAAGTGTAGGTTGTTACCTTTAACAGACTATACATATTGGTACTGTTTGGCAATTAGAGAGGCCAATGACAAAGCGAAATCAGTCCTTTGGACAGCCTCAAGAGAATCGGTCTGTGAAATGTTGTGGGGAGTGCAGGATAGTTTACTTTACCCGCTGTGGCTACCGTACATATTGGTAACAGTGTGCACTGATGTCGAGGCAGTGAGGATTGGAATGACATACAGTAACTGTACAGCAATACTGGCACAGGGCTTTAACAGCTGTGGCTACCGTACATATTGGTAACAGTGTGCACTGGTACAGTGACAGTGAGGATTGGAATGGCATACAGTAACTGTACAGCAATACTGGCACATGGCTTTAACAGCTGTGGCTACCGTACATATTGGTAACAGTGTGCACTGATATAGTGACAGT
>Ga0131853_10008041_pt1 | contig 19169 bp, 20 predicted proteins | sample TergutLab28metaG_FD_92764 | JGI IMG/M metagenome (GOLD analysis project Ga0131853, IMG submission 92764) | Labiotermes labralis P1 segment gut microbial communities from Petit-Saut dam, French Guiana - Lab288 P1 (version 2) (version 2) | ecosystem: Host-associated > Arthropoda: Insects >...
AAGAAGAAGAAGAAGAAGAAGAAGAAGAAGAAGAAGAAGAAGAAGAAGAAGAAGAAGAAGAAGAAGAAGAAGAAGAAGAAGAAGAAGAAGAAGAAGAAGAAGAAGAAGAGGAGGAGATAAAAGAAGGATTTTATAATTTATTAGAGTAAAATATAAATCTAATAGCTAGTTCAGACATCAAAATAATACTTGGAGATATTAATGCAAAAGTTGGTTAAGAAAGCATACACAAACCCACCATTGGCAATGAAAGTTTACATAATGAAACAAACAAGGGAATAAAAATGATTCAATTTGAGATATCTGCAAGGTTTAAATGCAAGAAGTACATTTCCACATGAAGATATTCACAAAAAGACATGGTATTCAGCAGATGGAAGGACAGCGAATCAAATAGATCATGTCTTTAATTAGTAACAGATTTAGGGGTGCATTAACAGACATCAGAGCACTAATGGGACCAGACACTGGATCAGATCACAACTTACTGAAGATAAATTTTAAAGTGAAAGTAAAGGTAAAAACTGGAAATAAATATATTTTTCAGAATCCAAAGTGGAAACAAGAATATACAATAGAAATTAATAATAGGTTTGAAATACTGGAAAATGTGGACAATGAAGGTAATACTGACAATAATGTTAATGAAAAATGGTAAACCATTAAAATTTGAGGAATGCAAAATTGGAATAGAAGAAATGAAAAAAGCAAGAGAGAAGGGAGAATGAAGAGTAGGAGTATCACCATAAAAGAAAAGAAGCACACACAGTAATTAGGATTAAGAAAAAGGTATACATGAGAAATGTAATACAATCAGCTGAAGAAGATCACAAGCGTAACACAACGAAAATGTACCAAACAATGAACCAATTTAAGAAAGGATATGAACACAAATTTATCATGATTAGGAATAAGAAAGGAGAATTGGCAATGAACACAAAAGAGAAATTAGAAATATGGAAAGAATATTTTGATAAATTACTAAACACGGAAGAACCAAAGGAATTAATTAAATAAGGAAACAAAGAAAATAGTGAAGCTGAAGAACTCACAATAGAAGATTTAAAAAAGGCAATAAGAAACTTAAAAAGTAACAAGGGAGCTGAAACTGAAGGAATACATCTGGAATTAATGAAATATGGAGAAAATGAACTATTGAATAGAATTTATGAACTAGTAAGACAAATTTGGAAGAAGGAAAGTATACTTGAATGGAAAGAAATACTACTAATTTCTGTACACAAAAGAGGAGACAGAGATGGATGTGAGAATTACAGGGGAATAGCACTAGAAAATGCAGTTTACAAAATTTTGTCAAATATAATACTGGGAAAAATTAAACCATATATTGAAAAAATTATGGGGGGACTTTCAGAATGGATTCAGAGATGGAAGATCTGTAATTGACAGCATATTTGCATTGAAAATAATAAACAAGAAAATTTCGGAGTATAATCAGTGTACAATACTTATTTATTGATTCTCAAAAGGCATATGACTCTATACATAGAGACACGCTATGGAAATGTATGGAAGAATTCAAAATTCCCACAAAATTAATAAATATGTGTAAAACGTGTACAAAAGACAAGAAGTGCGGTTAGAATATAAGGAACATTGGCATCTTTCTTCGAAAATAAAACAGGACTGAAACAGGGTGACTATAACCAATATTATTCAATTTACCATTACAAAAAGTGATACAAAGTATACAAGTGGTTCCTAGTGGTATAAAGATTGGTAAAGAACAACTGAATGTATCAGCATATGCAGTTGACATGGTATTAATTGGGAAAAATGAAATAAAAATAAGACAACTTTTTGTAGAAATGGAAAACAATGCTGGAAATTTAGGACTACAGATAAACCAGGAAAAAACAAACTATATTAGTGGAAATTAAAAACAGTTTAAAACAAAATAAAATAGGACACTTGAAAATAAAAAAATTACAAATCTGAAACAGTTGAAAATTTCAAATATTTAGGAGTTATACTCAGTTAAGATAAGTCACCAATTAGACTTACAAGAAAGAATAAGAAATGCTAACAAAACATACTTCATGCTACAAAAATTTTTTAAAAATAAAAATGTATCTGAAAAATAATTAAGACTAAAAGAACACAATAATAGACAAAACGTTAACATACGCATCAGAAACCTGGATACTAACAAAGAGAGAGAGAGAGAGAAAGCAAATGAACATTTTTGTAAGGAAAGTGTATAAAAGAATTTTAGTCCCAGTATATAATTAAAAAGAAAATTGGAGGATATTAACAAATAAAGAAATCTATGCAATTGTTTAAAAACCCATTATAACAGAGACAATAAGGTTAAATAGATTACATTGGTACAGAGGTACAGGTACAGAGAATGGCAGAAAACAGAATTTGGAAACAACAAGATTGAGAGGTAGACTAAGAAACAGAGGGCAAGATGAAGTGAGGGAGGATGGAAGAATAGGTGGCAGGAAAAAGTATATAACAGAAAGGAATGGAAGAAGCTCCTGAGAATGGCAAGGAATCATCATATTCTGCAAATGCCAATGAAATGACTTTATTGTGAGTTATATCTTTTTTAGTCAGATGTCAGGTTAAAGGTCTCATTGGTATGTGGAGTGTATCAGTGGTAAATGTGGAGTGCATCAGTGGTAAATGTGGAGTGCATCAGTGGTAAATGCATGGTTAGGGTACTCACGTAGCACAATGACAACCTTCGACAACCACTGGCTACATCACAACCAATCTTTGACACTTTTATACAATTTTACATTGTAATAATTATTTCAAACCATATGGGATCCCACAGTGCTGTGTATTTTGCCTTACTCTGAAACTATTGTAATGGTGGCCTGAAATTTGTCTTGACACACCACAACATGTACCTATATTTGAATTAAAAAAACAAGTGGTTGTGTTTGATGGATACATAATGGGTTGCTGTGAGTGTCTTACAAACACAATGGGTTGCTGTGAATGTCTTATATACATAATGGGTTACTCTCAATGTCTTATAAACACAATGGGATGTCCTCCATTAAGTCAAACAGGAAATAAAACCATCAAGTATTTACAAAAATTATAATCTTATATTTTACAAACTTTACACATGGAGTACGTCAGTACTTTGTCCGGTTGACATACATACACAAAGAGGAAACTCAGTTCAGAAACATCAGTGGATGAACATGCCATGTTAACATACAGCATGTCACTCTCTCAGATAATATTCACACACTTAAAATTTCAGCATCTTTGATTGAGGATGCTCTTCAGTGACGTAAATTAAACATAAAAACATTCATACATTATATTTAAACTCCTTTATCTATTCATTTTATTATTTAACATTTGAAATTTACTATGTACCTTCCCACATGGAACATTCCTATTCATAACACAGCATGTCACAGGTGCATAATTGGACCAAATGACCCTCCACAGATGATAAAATTTTTAAAGGTAACTGACTTCAAAATTTGAAAAAATAAGATACAAACAATTCAGTGCCAAGAAATTTACTCTGACCTCATCCTACAGGTGGCGGATGGGTTACAGATGGCACACATCAGACCTCCACATAGACATTACTGATATATTAGCAGTTTTCCAACCATGGCAGCAAGGCTTGCATCCCAGCAAGGATGAAATCAGTGTTACATGTCTGTATTCAGGATGTGACTGTTGGCTTCATGTTGTTATTTAGTGCAAATTGTTTATACCAGCCAGGAGTTTATTAAGGGGTCCACAGAGATGGAAGTTGCTGGACCCCATAATTCCACCTGAGCTTGTGAGTGCTTACAGCTGGGATATGAAGACCACTCTGCCTACAGTACTGATCTCATGTCCAGTGATTCCCATCTATATGGACCCCTTGAGAAACAACTGGCTGACAAGTGATTTGCAACAGACACTGATGAGAAGCAACATGTAACCTCCTGGCTACAGATATTTCAAACCAGCTTCTGATGTATTGGGATAAAAGCCTTGGTCCATGGTGGGACAAATATTTAAATGTGAATGTTGATTGTGTGGATGTCTGATGTGTACCATCTGCTACCAGGTGCCATGTATATATGAAAGTTAGAATAAAGTTCTTGGTATCACACAGTTTGTTACAATATTTTTTGAAACATGTATGTGACAGGACTAATGTCCATGTTGCCAAATTAATTTAATTTTATGGTATTCATATCCGAGCACTAACTGTTAAAAATTCAAGAAAATACTGATAAACATGTTATATTAGAATATAAAGCTCTGTTAAAACACCAGAACTCTGGCATGTTTCGACCCATTGTGGGTATTCGTCAGGGAGTGTACATCGATATTTGTATAAAATGTCTAAAATTAGTTGCAAGAGTATTGAAATAATTTAATGTCTTAAAGTTGTTGCTGTAGATGTGTTAGTTTGAAGAAGTATTCCTTGTGAAATGGATCTTTATATTGTACAGTACAATAATCATTCTGCAATAATATTGAAATAAAAAAGTATAAGTATAAAGAGTAACTCTTACCACTTACACTCACTCACTCACACACACAAACTTATGCATCTACAGCACCAACTGCCAAGACATCAAACGATTTTAATATATAATGATGTACAGTCCCTGATAATGATGCACATATGGTTGAAATGTAACGGAGTTCTGTTGTTTTAAGTGCAAAGATTTTTATATACTAATACAGCATGTTTGTTGGTATTTTCTATAATTCTGATGTATTCATGTTCCAAGTAAAATAAAGCTACAGTCATCCCAGAACAGGCCATGAAGGCCCAGATAGGGAACAGAGGTACAGCTTCACATTCTAAGTACAATTTCAAAATTTCTTTACAACTTTACCACACAAAGGAATACTGTGATTTCACCATTTTTACAAAAACTGCTTGTGCTGCATAAACTGTAAAGACTGAAAGAATATGCTAAGAACATATTGGAATACACTAACAGCATGACTGATAATCATTTCATTTGCTCAGTTTTGAGGATTCTGCAAATAAATAATGTTATCAGAAAAGTTCATGCTACAATCTTGGAAACTGAAGTGACTTCCAAAGTACTGAATGAAGTACTGAACTGGATATTATGTCTGCCGGTTGTGTCATCAAGATAATTTTTCATTTGTGGACTGTTGGCATCAATTGTACATGTGATATACCAACATACCAGCAATGACGTATAGGGTCGATATTTTATCTGACAATTACAGACTGCCACTTCCTGTTGGATTGTTCACTCTATAAATGTTACCTAATCAGCTAACTGTCCACAAGCACAGTGGTTGAAAATACAAACATATAACATGATAACTCAGTGTTTTGATGCTAGGGTGGTGTGTTAATTAATGTGGAAAGCATACTAGAACTAATACAGAGTTGTTTTCAAAGAAAGACTAAGCAGGGCTGAGCACAGCATGCATCATCATCACTTGCTATATAGCACTAATTTTGTCTGCTCTATCATCTGTTCCTTGATTCAAGCATGTATAATGCAGACTTTTAATGTAGAGTCTATGAGTAGGTTTACATATTCTATAGGCAGGTTTTGCTTTAAGCTGGACATTCCGTATGTTTCATATTCCGCTAAGAAGTGCACGTTTCATCCAATGTACTGCTTGGATGTGCAGACACACAGCACTACAAAGGATTCAATACCAGAAGAATACCCCTTTCAATCAGTTGACAAAGAGGGTCAGTGGTTTTAACCCACTACAACAGGCATGTGTAACTGGCAGGCTGCAGGCTCCATGTGTCCCATCCGAACTTCCTTGGCAGCCTGCACAACACTTTGGCTAAGAGATTACAGTTTATAAAAGTAATATTCAATTGGAAAAGAGCATAAAATTTGTCACTGAATGGTCAAGTGAAACCCTCTTTCCTTTAAACATTTTTATGTTCATAATATCTTCCTGTTGCAGTTCCCAAAATTATTCAATTTTGCACGTAGGTGCAAAGTTCCGCAGCACGTACGTGTACAACACAACCCCACCTGCACTAAACATGAAATGGGAAAAGTGCCCCAAAAGATCACAATTAACACATACACACTTCTTACTAACAACAAAACTGTCATCTATACCAAATTTCAAACCAAACATTGATAAGCTACATGCAAATAGAAGATACCAACTGATGGAATATCTTCTAATATTAGAATAGGACCCACAAGGATAGTATAATTTGCTTACTTTCACATTTCGATCGGGATTGAACGTGTGCTTATTTTAATTATGCTCTCCTGGTATTTTTGTGGTACTGTATCTTTGAACCTACTTTTAAAATTCTGCAGCTCAACTGCCAATCTCAGCCCACAGCACTTTGCATGCACTGAGTTTGACATGCCTCACCTAAATGCAGGTTTACTGCCTTATATCTTCTTGGTCTGGAAAGTATATTCCAATGAATGATACAGTAAGTATTCCAGTAAAACCAACAAGGGCAACAGTAGTAGAGGCATTAAACAGCTGGGCATACTGGTAGCGACAGTACCACGCAAGACCCAGCAGCAAACTTAAAGAAGCATACAGAACAATGCCTAAATCCCAGTCCCTGTGGGGAGATGCATCTGGTGTGCTGTTGGCATTAGTCGCTGAATCACGCGTCAACTGGTTCTCGACGGCAGCCCCAGAGCGCTGCTGGTGCACAAGACAGTGTACTACGCAGTTATCAAATAACCCATAGCCCTGTAATGTCTCATTATCACTCTGAAGTACTTGTCCATTAAAGATGAGACGAACTAATTTGTCAGCAGCCAGCTCAAGGCCAAAGTGACGCCTGGAAAAACAATTTTAATTTTACATGAACAGCTGCTCCATGACACAATGGCTACATACATAGTTATCACTTCGACAACTAACACTTACCACTTCCTGTTTTCTCACTCATATTAATGTACCCCACTCATCTGACTGGCCATTCTTTCCCTTCAATGTGCAGCACAGTGGTGGCAGGAAGTGACAAACAGCAGTTGCCACATAAAATAAGGACCCTGTATTTTTCATGCACATTTTCAATCCCTCAAAAAGGTTGCTCGAAATTTACTAATATTACTGAATACTGAAGATGGAGTCAGTATATTGCAAAATTACCCAGCAACACATCACTAAAAAATGGTTTTCTTCTTAGAAAAGTTATTTGCAACAACAACAAAAACAACATACACAAGGATAAACAAGCATACTACTCACCACTGCATACATGACTGTAAATTAAACACTGACTGCTATCAATTACCACATAACACACTCTCATCACCTAAACACATCATGATTTGAGAATAAGAAACTGAAAAACCATGTACATTCACTGTACACAGACAACTGATTATAATATCATGCCATCTATAAGGCTATCACAAAACAAAATGAAACAAAACAACACATGTCAACAAGAACAAGATTTGGTTAGCGTAACAAATTATTTTGACTGGAACAGTATTAGCCACTGAATTTTCAAACTGAACTGGTAACCAATTGCAACAATAACAACAATAATTTTTCATATTTCAGTTTAACTTAATCTAATGATAAACAGCCACAGAATGAGAATATAAGCTACAAGAACCACACACACAATAACTGATTAAAATTCTGAGCATAAGTATTGGGCTCTGCCTAGAGTAAATCAGAAAAATGTGGACAGTGATGGGTAAAATGACAACAGCAAATTCAGGAAAATTAAGGACTACAACAAAGCAGAGCCAGTGTTATGAGACATCAAGAGAGAATCAGGTAAACACAGAAGAATCAAGGCTTCTGAGATACTGCACTGTGTTGGAATGCCTTCATCTTTAAGGTAAAATTATAACCCTTTTAAATAGCAGGGACTGTAGATGAGAACTGCACCCTTCTGGGTTATTATGCAGTGTGAGTACCGGTAATTTTTTACCACCGTTTGAGGACAACCTATCGGCCCCATCTTCGGAGTCAAGAATCCAACAAGACAAACACAAATCACACAACAGTAACTGTAAACTCAATGACACAGTGTTAACACTGCAGAAAGCTTTAAATATGAACAATTTCAGTTTAGGAACATTACATTTCACTCACAAAATGAAGAGATATCAGATGAAACCAGCAGCTGTTTGAAAGACCAGATTCTGTGCGGCTAAGGCACAGTATGTGACTGCTGTGTTGCTGAAAGTACAATTGCTAACACAGGACAGGAACATGCAACAGTACACCACTGAATGCTCCTTGTTAACAAACGAACAAGAGCATGCATAGATAAAGTCAAAGCATGCCAAGTTATCACAAAGACCAGACGATAGTAAAGAAAACTATGTTTTCAGGCAGAAATGCCAGTCAGACGTACAAATATTCGAAGATTTTGGTTCAGTCAAAACAATTAATTTTACCGTTGGTCATAAATGTGGCAACATTTTTTGATTCATACAGTCATCATCAGGCCAATTCGTGAACACTATTTAAGGTACAATGAGTAAAGTGCACCTTAAATATGGTTCACGAATTGGCCTGATGATGACTGTATAAATAGAAACATGTTGCCACATTTATGATTGACAATAAAATTAGTTGTGTTTTGACTGAACCAGAATCTTTGAATATTTACTGAAAACATAACACGATGGCTCCAATTAAAAAAAAAGTAAAACACACTTTGCAAGTTCATAGAGATAATAAAATATAACCAGTGCAATATAACTCACAAAGATGTAACACAAATGTTAGGGACCAAGTCACAGTACCCAATGTGACCTTCACATGCAAAATTACCTCTCTAAATATCACAAGGGGTATGCTATATGGCTATCAAGTTATTCCACATCATCCATGTAAGATTACAAGTTTGTATCATTATAATATAGTATTCAAGCCTGCACTAAAATAGCATACCTTACCTCAATCCAGCACCATTGAAGAATTTAACTCAATTAAAAATTCGTAAGTTAAGTTTTGTAAGATCATACAATTACGTAAAATATTTCTTTGACTAACTGGTAAGTTGACTTACATAATACTGCACTGTGTGTCTACAAACAGCCTTTAGATTTATGCAGTTATATGCATGTTCAACAGCAATAATGGTATGTTATATTTCAGACAACTTTTACAGTTGTACTGTCATGATATATGGTGTCTGTAAATAGGCTGTACACTTATATATCTAATGGTGACTAGTAATTATCTGTATCCTGTGAAATAAGTTTTGAACTTCAATTATGACATGTGCTATATCCTTTAGCTTATTCCAGAACAGGATCTATAGAATGTACATAAATTCTATTACACTGCTGTTCAGTTGTAATAATACACACATGCTGACCCAAACCCCAAAGGCAACAATGAAGTGCAACATATTCATTGCCGTGTAAAATAAGTAATACTGTGACAATATTTATATACAAAAACCCAACCTGAAACCTGAAGGTAACAACATGAAATACCTGACCTAGACAGGGTATCAGGGAACATGGTGAGGTGAATATTATTCACCAGAATGGAAATGGCAAACTTACACAACTGCAACAATTACATTATGCCAAGTATCACTTACCTTTTTATGATGGTTCATTCACTGTATTAATACAATCCAGTCACATAACTGCCCACACATGCAGAGGAGCAGCAACAGAAAGTGATAAGCAGCTGTCAGATAAAATAAGGACTATGTATAACCTACCTCTTAAAGTCTCCCAATTGTTCATGCAGCCTTCCTTCCACTAGTTTTTGATCATCATTAAGGTACTTAAGCCGTATTCTAATGCTTCCAGCTGCTGGTACATCATCATTAGTGCCTGAAGAAACAAATGAAGTTCCTTGCTCATTATTTGTGTTATTAGTTGTGTCAATGATATCACTGTCAGTTGAGCTAGATGCTGAAAGTACTGGCCCATCAACAACAGGAGAATCCAATAGGGTCACTTGTCTGCTACGGAAGAAAGCTAAACGCCTCCTTCGAAGAAGATAAGAATTGGCATTATTTGAAGCTGGGCTGAAAGAGGGAACATCTACTTGGCTATCACTTTCACCAAAACTATTCTCATCCCCTGGAGATGGGGTAGCTTTGAAGCTGCACCTCTCATTCACAATTCCACTGCTGGTTTCAGGCATTTCTGAATTTCGATTACTGCTGGGACAGTGTGAAGTGCTGGCAGCAGCAACCAGTGGAGATGAAACATTATCAGCTTCCTTGTCACAAATCTGACAATCTGTACCACCATCCATTTCCTGATTATTATCATTGCTGGATCGCGATGTCTCAAGCTGGCCAGTGTCAATACTGTTATCAACAGTGGAGCTTGTTGTAGGCTGCACTGGAGGTGGATCCACAGCAACACGATGTCTAGTCCTCCGCTCAAGAATCAAGACAGTGCGTATTAGAGGCTGGTCAGCAATACTGGTTGACCGCCATGCTATCAGACCAACCAGTACAACAATAACGAGCACAAAAAAATTAGTTACTTCATCTCCAATTCCTTCAATTAACGTCATGATCAATTACACGTTCGATTCTGAAATCAAACACAAATACATGTCAGGCAACAAATTAAAACATGACAAATACTCTCTACAATGTACACTTTAAGATTAATGTCCACCACAAATCAGTGTGATATATTCTGTCAGTACAAAATTGGCCTACATTCGTAAGGTTTACATTGCGAATAAAACGACATATGCAAATTCACAATTCTTGATGGTCAGGACATGCATCCAGTCAATTAAAAGTATACGTAAATGGGCTGACGGTAACATGTCACACTGCAGAGCAAATTGCTGAATTACCATACGGCTCGATTATCGACGACTGACCTAAAAAAATACATTACCTACTCAGACTTACTGTAAATTGTAATTACAAATTACAACTGCAGCAATACCAACGGAGACTAAATTGGGTACAACTGCAAACTCAGAAAATCAGCTCACATTATCAACTACCTTTACCTCCTACTACTTCCTTTCCTGCGTCCTTAACGACGTAGATTCTCTGACTACTACAACAGGCTATCCAACACAGTTTAGTACACTGACTATCCAACTTTTCGCTGGAACACTTGTGAAAGCGAGTTTATGAATGCATCATATGGTGCCATACATGGATGTGACGTCACTCTTGCGAGTAATGACAGTCATCAGCAACAAAAGGCGGTTGGGTAGGGTGTGTTGTGCAAGTGATAGTTCGCGGTGATAATCTTGGAAATGGCAGAATTATTGGCAGTGCCACTGAAAAAACCTTCAGATGTAGATATAGTAAAACCGCTGAAAAATTTAATTGCCTCGTCGTATAGCACAGCTGATAAGCCCCATGATTATAGTGAGGCGATTAACGAATTTAATAAACTACGAACTAATGCCGTTTGGCGTGTTTACGAGAAGTATGAAAGCTCCTTGGAATTTGTGTACAGGTAAGGGAGCTTGTAAATCACGTTCTGAAATGGATAAGTATTGTGTGCCGGTAGAATTTTAAAACTTTTGAATATGTCGATAGGTTTCGCTTTGCATATAATAACATATTTTTAACAGTTTGTAGTTAATATTCATGTAATTCAGGGTAATAATGACACCAATGTGATATTGACATACTATTACAAATACCAATGTGATATTGACATACTTACTATTACTTACAGTTACTATGATCAGCTCTGTGCCCTGGAAGGAAAAATTCCTTCGCATGAAGTTCAGATTCCATTTAAGTGGAAAGATGCTTTTGATAAGGGTTCGATTTTCGGTGGGAAAATTAGCCTGAGTAAGCAAATAAATATTACTGAAGTAAAATAGTGTCATTATATAAAATATCCACTGTCATCTAGTTGCAAGCTATTGACTTTGATACGTCTGTTTTTTTTTCTCAGCAATATCGTCCCTTGCGTATGAGAAGGTCTGTGTACTTTTCAATATAGCAGCACTACAAAGCTCGATTGCTGCTGCTCAGAGTATTGAAAGTGACGATGGGTTAAAATTGGCAGCCAAACTGTTTCAGGTATTGAAATTATACTTGAGATTTTAGGGATTATGACTTAATTCTATATCCAGGTCCAAATATTAAGCTAGCGACTTTGTGACATATAACTGTACAGTTCTGTCACCATACTATCACTTGTTTAAACAAATGTGATTAATGCAGGAACTGAAAAGAAGTAATCATATGTAGCCGTTGTACTTTGTTTGAATGAAGTATTGCATTTCATTACAGCAAGCTGCTGGGATCTTCAGTCATCTGAAAAGCACTGTTATGTTAGCAATTCAACAGGATCCAACTCAAGACCTGAATCCAGAAACTCTAGGAGCATTATCTGCACTCATGCTGGCACAAGGACAAGAAATCTTTGTGCAGAAGGCTATACATGGTACGAGACTTATCCTTTGTTGTTTATGTATGACATTATCAAATTTATTTTTCACATGCACCATTTTGATATGACGAAAACTCAGCTGGATTTGTGAGTCGTTGCACACACCATATGCATCAAGGTATGCTTTTGCAACTTAAATTTTGACATATTTGTTTCGTGCGATTTTAGCGATATAAACACATTCTAATTTTTTTTGTTGGTATTTTTGAATTCAAAGTTTAAAGAAATAGAAGCCATTTGAGTTTTATCAGCAATTGTACTGCCTACTCATCTTCCTGTTGAATGCATAGCACAGGACCCTTTACCCAGGGGGTGTAGTGGTTGGAGTGTGCAGCTGATCACTTTCCTTCATCTATTATCAAGGTTAAGAATATGTGCAGTTTGATCTCCAGGCTGTAGTTGATATGCCTTAGTAGTGCATGGTGTGTACAAGCGTGATATTTCCAGTCATTGTACAGTAAAATGGGGAAATAATTTTTGCCACCTGTAGTGACTGATAGGCGGTAGGCAGTGTTACATATTGTACAGAGAAGCAGATTTCATATTTCCTAACAAAGGCAATTTGTTGAGTTGCAGATGGTCAGTAAACTGAGAGGTAAAGTAAAATGATCATCTGTAACATTTCCTGTCTTTGCTTTTATGCCTGATTTCTTGCTGCAATCCTGATGACAGCCTTAGTCGCAAGTAGGAATAATACAGCGATAGTGTTCCAGCTTTAAAAATGAAAATATCGAAAAAAATATTAAAATATTATATAATTACCATTTATTTTGTATCATATATTTATTACTTTGCAGGTAATATTGTATCTGATGGTCGCAGTCTTCTGTGATGTGATGTTGTGTCATGGGATGAGCAGTTCCTGATGTGTTGAAGGATTTTTCTGCCCTTGAAATGTCAGGGACTGCTTGTGGAATGAAAGGCACAGCACTACCACATCCCAGAAGGCTGGCATTTTCTGCAAGATCATTGTGAGGTCCTAAAACTTGCAGTATTATATCTGTTCATGATATTTGTTGTGTATAATCGTGATGTTAAGAAGTGTATATTATTTGGATGGTTATTATACTGTTGAGAAATTTAGTGAGCATTTTTCTTGGTAGAATTGCTTTAGACCATTGTGTACTCTATTGCTGAAGATAGAATACTTGGCATCTTTCAGTGTTGAATTCAGGCTTGAGGTTTGATTTTGAATGACTTTGGTTTATGGGTTTAAGTTTGAAATCACCATGATCATCATGTATGTTCAACACATTTAAGTCCTTTGTTTCCATATTGTACTCATCAGTTACATAGTCTTACATGTTCCTATTATTTGTAACAACATATATAGTCTTGGGAGATTTGAGGTTGTCACAAGAGTGTTTCTGAAGATTCCATTCTCTTTAGATGTGAATCTCTGCTCTTAGGTGAGTGGTTCCCGATGTGTAGGAGGATTGTAGTGCCTTCCTGTCCAGGATTCTTAGACCGATTGATCCTGAAGGTGAAGGTACTTTGATCCTCCAAAGCATAAGGACCTGTTTGCCTAAGGACGCAGGATCACATCAGAAAGATGGCATTATTTGTATATTGTCCTGCAAAATTGAATTTTAGCATGGGTAATTTTTTTTATTGTGACTGCAGATAAGATGAAGGATGCTGTTATAGCAAAATTGAGTTCTCAGTGTGAAGAACTATATGTGGAAGTTTTCAAATTGTTCCAAAAAGAATTGCTGAAGCCTCTGTGGGACAAGGAGTGGATTCCAATTGTGAGTATATTTACTGGTTTTATAGTTTCGTGCACAGAATGTTGGTGTTTATTCTTTTCTTTGTGTGAAGTGTAGAAATACAGTGACCTCTTAATGTATTGGTTGTATCTCTTTTTGTGCACACTTTATCCCTGAACATATTGATGAGATCGTCATTGATCCAGTAGCTGTTGGTTCATAATATCAGAACACAATAATGAAATGCAGTGTCCCTGAACACAGCAGCTGTAGTGCACAGAAAGCCTGCATTTGCTGGTACATCCTGTGACAACTGCTGTGCTCAGGGATACTGTATTGTATAACCCCTACCTTAAGTAAAGCTTATTGCCATTTGTGGGGTATGAGGTTCTCATGGTAATATTGTTACAAGTTCAGGTCATCTGGGATGTGATGCTGTTAATGGATCTTAACATTTTGAAATGCTGGGAACCACTGTCCCAGAAATGGTGCCACATCCCAGGTGACCCGAATCCTCACTTACACTTAATAAATTTGCTCAAAAGTGGTTCATCACACTAACAGTTGATTTCACTTGGAAACTTTTTTACACTATGATTAATCAGTTCAAGAAAAAGTAACCTTCAATGTGTGCTGTGGATAGTATTGCAAAGTTGATATGTACATATATATATGTGTGTGTGTGTGTCAGCAGTAAGGGGGCATCAAGTTACACAAACCAGCAAAAGTTTTGTTATACAAATATGTTTACTGTATTGGCAGACACATATGTTCTGCCATTATTAGTTGTGCCTCCCTTTTTGCAGGTGGCTGGCAAACAGGCAGCATATCATGGCCTTGCTGAGTATTACCAGAGTCTTGTGTGTAAGGCAGACAAATGTGTTGGTGAAGAAATAGCAAGACTTGAAGTGAGTAATAAGTTCTCAAGTTTTCACGGCCATTGCTGCTCAAGTGACTGTGTTTTGGGCTTTTGCACAGTGCAGTGGTTAAATGTTACAGTTCTGATTGAAGATACTGCCTCTACCTGTAAGATGACTGAATTAGTTTAGGTAGATGCTGCCCTGACATAGGATAAAAAGTGTTGGTCTGAGGGGGTCCGGGCAATCGTACTACTGTTGCCTCTCCCCACTTCTGTGGCGGTGTTAGATCAAATTTCTCCAAACCATTCTGTGTAACCAACACTTTGCTTCCTCTGTACCATTTGAGTGCCCCCTTGAACCAATGGAGGCACGCTGAAGATGGAGGTGGAACTGTCTTCAAAAGGGCAGGACATTTCCCACTGTTCGGTGCAGAAACCCAAAGAACACTATGATTTGAAGTGAGTTGGTTTTGTATATCTCTCATTGGTTGTAATACAGATACAGGTAATTGTAGTATGAAACCGACTTTCTGTGTTCACAAGAGTACAGTGAATTTGTAATTTGAAAAGCATTACACAAAAACAGATAATCTTTGACGTGTGTTTTCCCATAACATGGCTTAAGCATGTGTCCAGTCAGTGCAGTCTCCAGTGTTCCAAATTCTTCATTTAATTGTCACATATTTTATTATAATTGCTCTTACATTTTGTGATATGTTGCAGTGAATTGTGAGGAGACCACGTGGATGACCAGTCAGTGTTCTCCACTATTCTGCTATTGTGCAGATCATGCTCAACACAGTCAAGCTCTGTATTTCATTAATTGAGCCTGATTGCTGTTGTACCTCATGGAATGAAACTGTTCTGTCGTTTAATGTATTTTATGCTTCCAAAAAAGTATATTGTATTAAAGATAAACTTTCATACTTTATATAATTTTTAGGCTATTTTATATATTTTTGGTATTTTGCGAATTCTTAGACTTATGAATTCTACATTAAAAATAGTTTGTGAGGTATGTGACTGTGTTATTGGTCCCAGTTAATTGCAAATACCGACACTCTGCTTTACAGCTTGTGTACTTATAATTTGAAACTTGTTTGTGTGTAGTTGGTACTTATAATTGGCATTTCCACAAAAGGCATTCACAGTAATCATCATAGGGGTTCCTCTCAAACATTCATATATTTGTCAGAAATAAATGTTTTCCATAATTTTTATTTTTATTTTTAGCATGCCTTGGAGTTGTTTAAAGGAGCACAGCAGAAGTCAGGGAAACCAACTTACTTTCAAGACTATGCAAACAAAGCACAGAGAAATCTGAATGAAGCGAAAAAGGACAATGATTTTATTTACCATGAGAGAATTCCAGATGTAAAGAGTTTACTGTCTGTTGGAAAAGCAATGTTAGCCAAATCTTTACCAGTTCCAGAGAGACTGAGTCAGAATTTCAGAGGTAAGGGGACTTCTGACATGCTGAATCCTTTGATACAAACAAAAGCATTTTTGAATTTTTGGTTTTACTGGGATGTTGTGTTTTGTTGCTGGTACATTGCACCTCATTCGAAAGGTTAGGTGTTTCACTTGTGTAGCCAAATGTTTGCCAGGTACAGCACTTGTGCAAACAGTATGGATAGTTACTCACTCAGCACCCTGTATGTGGCACATATATAGGTGCATTTGTTGAACACACCTTTTTTTTTTATGTGGCTGCAGAGAAAATGTGAATTTGGTGTTTATTTGTGTGCATGCCTGCAGTTGTTCTGTTTGTACACAGACTTGTTTGAAGAGCTGGTGCCTGTTGCTGTGCATCAAGCTATGGCTGCATTTGATGTGAGGAAGACTGAAATTGTGAACACTGAGATCATGAAACTGCGGGAAAGTACACAGCTTCTTAACAGGTGAGTTACACAGAATGTTGATTGAAGTTACAAATAAAATGTAAACTCATTACCAGCAAACAAACTAACTACATGGAGAAGAGTCCTCACTGAGAAGCTAATAGTGTCTCAGCTAGTCAAGAAATTCCCCACATTTTATGGAACCTCATATTTCATTACCATGATCCACCAGCCTACTAGTTGTTCCTATCCTGAGACAAATTAATTCAGTCCCTGCCCTGGCATCCTGCTTATTTAAAACATGTTTTGCTGTTGTTCTCCCATTTGTGCCTAAGTCTTCTAAGTGGTCACTTTCCTACAGGTTTCCTGGCCAAAATCATGTATCCATTTATCTTTCCTTTCGTACATTCCAAGTACCCTGCCCAAGTCATCCTCCTTCATCTGATCAGCTGTAGTAATGTTTTGTGAGCAGCACAAGTCATGAAGTTCCTCGTTATTCACTCTACTTTGTCTCTCCCAGGTCCAGCCGTCTCTCTCAGCACCCTGTTCTGAATCATCCACAGCCTTTGGTCTTCCTTTAATGTGACACAACAAGTGTGTCAATGGGGAGTGGAGGTGAAGCTTGATGCATGCTTGACTTTGACATTACATGAATGTCAGTGGATAGCTTCATGATGTCATTGCTCTTTGCCTGTGGGGAAGATTTCCTGTTACCATATGATGTGAAACTGAGTGGTACATTCCAGCAAATGAACCACCGGTGGTACAGCCATAATTTGTGCTAGTATCGGTTTGCACTGTTCATGTTTCAAGTACAGACTTTAAAAGCTCTGGGGTCCTGCAGGGTCTCAAGTTGTTTGTGGATTTTGAACTCCTAAAATCTGAGTCCTCCACAAAACACAAATTTCTGCTGTGTACACAGAATTATGAAACAAAAACTAAGCTTAGTTATTCAAGTACCATTGTCAGAAAGAACTCAGGAATAATTAGCACAGTTGTTTGCTAATCAGGGATTGGTGCCTTGTATTGGTACCTATAACCTTGGCATGGTTGTGAGATCACAAACCATGCTTTATCATAACCATGGGATTTGATTTGTGACTGACCCACACAACAAGATTATTGTATGCTGTAGATGTTCTAAATTTGTTTTCAGTGTTTTGGCATCCCTAAATCTTCCTGCAGCTTTAGAAGATACATCTGGTAATTCACTGCCACAGTCACTAGTTGATAAAGCATCATCCGTAAGGGATAATGGTGGAATTAAGGAGTTGGAAAGAATGATTCAAGAACTGCCAGATCTTCTGCAAAGAAATAAGGATATTTTGGATGAGGTGATGTCTAATGTATTTTGGTTGCCATCAAAATTCCCAAGCACTTGTGCTTTTCCTGTACCGATAAAAGTCACAGTTGATGTTCCTCATTTCTCTGATGTTCTTGGTTTCAGTTTTCTTAGTACAGTAGCGTTTCCATGTTCATGATTAATTGGGGGCCAATAAAACTGGTACAGACATTGAATGTATCTTTAGTTATGCAGTTGATTGCTTCTTTCAATGCAGACTGAAAGAATGGTTCGTGATGAGAAGGAATCGGATGATCAGCTGCGTGAACAGTTCAAGGAACGTTGGACCCGCACTCCATCAGACAGATTAACTGAGACATTCCATACCAATTTGGCCAAATATCGGGAGATTATCAACAATGCCATGCAGGCTGACAAAGTTGTTCGGGACAAATTTGAGAGCCATCGCCGAGGGATGGAATTGTTAACCAAGGGACCAGATGAGATACTGGCTGTTCTGCCTTCAGCAGGTGCAGGAGGAAGCAATGTAAAGAATAGCTCATCAGTTTTCCAACTGAGGAAACTTATGGAAGATGTAAGTTTCGATGCTATAGTAGTGTAATAAATGAACAAGTTACTTCAGATTTGAGTTAGAAATCAGACGCGACAAGCTCGTGAATGCTGACAATAGCAGTGCACTGCACCCACAAATATGTGCAACTTAGCCGTTGATTTCCTGTTTGTCGTAAAGTAGCAGAGTTTACGAACTCTTAGTGAACTTCTCCGTGGCAAACAATGCAATGCACTGTAGAATACACACTTTTTTAGATGTGTCAGCGGCCTTACTTTATATAGTTACTGTAACTACGCAAACGTACTCATTCTCGGTGGAAATTTTCGTAGTACTTGTGTGTTTGTTTAACGTGAAGATTGTTCTGACTTTTGCACCAAAGAAGACTTTAAATTATGTGTACGGGACGCAGGCTTCTGCTAAATATACAAGGTAAGCTGTGTTGAACGTATTAGAAAACTGTTGAGTGAACTGACGCGAGTTGAGCAATTTCGGTAAACGACTATTTAGGAAAATTTATTTAGAAATTTAATTTTAAATTCCCGGTATACTTTGGACTATATACAGGAAGGTGAAACGAGTAT
>Ga0131853_10008042_pt1 | contig 19167 bp, 15 predicted proteins | sample TergutLab28metaG_FD_92764 | JGI IMG/M metagenome (GOLD analysis project Ga0131853, IMG submission 92764) | Labiotermes labralis P1 segment gut microbial communities from Petit-Saut dam, French Guiana - Lab288 P1 (version 2) (version 2) | ecosystem: Host-associated > Arthropoda: Insects >...
ATGATAACAATAACTTTAGAGGATGAATCAGAAGTTAACTGTATAGTTGTAGACATTTTTGAATTCAACAATAAGCAGTACATTGCACTTTTACCAGAGGAAGATTCAGAAAATGAAGAAGAAATATTCATTTTAAACTATGCAGAAGATGGTGAATTCATAGATTTATCAGAAATAGAAGATGAAGATGAATTCAATGCAGTTTCAGCACATTTTCAAGACTTATTTGAGCAAGGATTAGAGCTAGAGTAGGAGTCACGAGATGCTAAAAAGACCACTTTTCACTTCTTTCTTATTTTTTGCATTGGGAATAATAACAGGTGCACACTTTTTAGAGCATTGGTTTCTAATAGGTGTGCTCGTTTTTGTTTTAACTATTTTTGGACTTTTTTTGTATATGCCTGGTAAATCTTCTGTATTATTTGTTATTTTTTATATAATAGGAGTTTTCAGCGTTCAAAGTTCTTTAGCAGTTCAAAATTATTACATAGAAAACCATGCAAAAGTGAGCAGCAACTTCATTATAGAAGGTGAAGTTACTGCTATAACATTAACTAGCACTGGTAGGCAAAGATTAACTGTAAATGCTCGTAGATTTGAAACTGAAAACTACGTTTTTTATGAAGATATACGTATTCAAGCAATATTACCTATAGGTGAAACAGTAAATTTCGGAGCTTATATACGTCTTTTTGGAACTTTGAATATACCTGAATTGCCTTCTACCCCTGGTGGTTTTAATAGTTTTATGTTTTCACGCTCTCGTGGGATTCATTATACAACATTTCCTAGAGAATTTGAAGTTTTAGGGCAAGCAAGTGGTATCCGTGTATGGCTGAATAATTTGCGTGAGCGAATAATAACTGTTTTTGATGAAAATTTGCCAGAAACACAAGCAGGACTTGCACGCTCGATGGTTCTAGGGGATCGAACGGGTGTAGACCAAGAAACGATAGACGCTTATAGGGCAGCAGGAATTTATCACATATTAATAATTTCAGGGCTTCACATAAGCTTTTTAATGCTTACTATGTATAAATTTTTGCAAAAATTTATACATAAAAATATAGCAGCACTTTTGGCTTTTACATTTATTTTATTATATGGAACTATGATAGGTTTTTCTGTTTCAGTTCTTCGTGCTATTTTGATGGCAGGTGTTTTTATTACTGCTGAAATACTACATAGAGAAAGAGACTTATTGACGACTACAGCATTTGCAGCAATATGTATGCTAATATATGAACCATTGCAGCTATTTGATATAGGTTCTCAACTTAGCTTTGGTGCAGTGTTTGGTATTGCTCTTTTTCATAGACCAGTTCAAAAGACACTTTTGTGGGTGCTTCTGAAACTACATTTAAAGCCTACTAAATTCAAAGCATTACAGGAAAGTTTGATAATGGATATTGCTATAACCCTTGCCCTAACTCCTATCTTCGCTTTTCACTTTTATAGAATAAATCCCTATAGCCTTTTTGGCAACTTGGCTATAACATTTAGTGCTAGTATAATAATAATTTTAGGATTTTTACTTGCAGTAATTGGTCTTGTTTTAGAGCCTTCAGCAATACTTTTAGCTGGTGGACTTTATTTTTTACTTAGCTTCCATATGGCTATAGCTATGTTTTTTTATAACTTGCCAGGAGCTTTTTTGCTTGTTGGAAGCCCTTCTTTGATTATTATAGCTATATATTATCTTTCTCTCTTAGGGATAATATACATAAAACGCAAGAAAATAGTTGCTTTAGCTGTGGTTTTAGCTTTTGTAGTCATTTTTATAACGAGAGATACAAGACCAACGATAAGTTTTATGGACGTTGGTCAAGGGAAGTCTACAATAATTCACTATAGTGGGAAAACAGTAGTTATAGACGGTGGAGGTCCTTTTTCTAGACCGATTGGAAATAGTACTGGTGTAAACGTCCTAGTTCCATATCTTGAATTTCATGGCATTTCATATATAGATAAAATATTTCTTACGCATGAACACATGGATCACATAGTTGGTATTATAGAACTTATGAGTCACAAAACAATAGGTTCTATATATACAACGATTGGCTTAGAACCCCATGCTTATTTTGCGAACATTTTCTTAGAAAAGGCAGAGTATTATGGAATACCTGTAAACTTTATTTATGGACCGAGGCGTTTTTCTATGAATGGTTTTTTTATAGATTTATTACATCCTTCAAGGTACACAACTTTCGATTCGATTAATGAAACATCTTTAGTTTTTCGCCTTGTATATGGTGATACAAGTTTTCTTCTAGCTTCAGATATATATGCAAATGGAGAAAAAGAAATAATGGCAAGTGGTGTTATGATTGAATCAGATGTTTTACAAGTAGGACATCATGGCTCTAGAACCTCATCTTATATCGGATTTTTAGAGGCTGTTAATCCTAGTATTGCTATAATTAGCGCTGGACGTGGCAATTTTTATGGGCATCCACATGATGAAATACTTGAAAGACTGTCTGACTTAGGCATCTCTATATATAAAACAAAGAACGAAGGAACGATAACAGTGAAAACGAATGGGAGAGAGGTAGAAATAAGGTGAAAGAATTAAGAGATGATTTAAAAAATAAAACTTTTGCTAGTATATATGTTTTTTTTGGCGAGCCTTATTTAAAAAAGCATTATGAAATGCAATTTAGAAAAGCTGCAGGTGAAGAAGTGGTCGATATTTTAGTAGAACCTTCTACTGAGAAAATAAAAGAGCTTGCTAATGCTATATCTTTTTTTGGTGCTAATCGGTTAATTGTTGTTCGTAATAGTGGCTTTTTTGGTAAAAAGAATGCAGAGGAATTGTTAGATTTAAAACCTGCTAATACAATAATTTTCATAGAAGAGAATATCGATAAACGAACAAAATTTTTCAAATATGTGAAAACCAATGGCAAAATTTGCGAATTTGAAATACCGACAGAAAGTGATTTAATTAAATGGCTATTAGCTTTAGCTAAGAAGCGTAAAAAAGAAATTTCTCCTACTGTTGCTAGATATTTTGTCCAAACTGTGGGTACAGATATGAATATGCTAGAAAATGAATTTGAAAAGCTTTTAGCATATAGTGAAGGGGTGATTTCAGAAAAACATATAGATGATGTTTGTACGAAAAGTATCGAAGCAAAAATATTTGCCATGTTAAAAGCAGTTGGTGAAAAGAAGCCTGCTATAGTTTTAAAAGAATATGAATTATTAATTGCAGAAAAAGAAGAGCCTTTAAAAATCCTTTCTATGGCTGTTAGGCAAATACGATTAATTTTAAGAGCAAAATCATTATCACAAAAAGGTTTGGCAAATGATGCTATAGCTAAAAAAATGTCTGTTTTACCTTTTGTTGTTCGTGAATGTTTAGGACAAGCTAAGAATTTTAAATATAATTCATTAATTGCAGCAATGAATGAAGCTGCTTTACTAGATGCAAACTTAAAACAAGGTAAAGTTCCAATGAAAGAAGGAGTAGAGCTGTTTTTGACTAAGTTTGCTATAGGAGGATTTTGAAAACACTTTGCTTTTGATAAGATGCGATGTTTCCTTATAGTTTAAAAAATAATTATTTGTTGCGTAGATTGGTAATATGTGATATAATATGATATATACAGTTTTTTGAATAAGGAGGGCATTATTAATGAGATTTAAATATGTAACTTCGTATGATTAGGTTAAAAAAGCAGGTATAGTATATTTAATTCATAGTAGTTGGAACGATTATTCTTATCGTACAACTTTTTTTGCATATTATAAGCGGTCAGAAACTGAGCGACAAAGACATGAAAAAGCGTGACATTCAAGATGTCGCCAGAATAAGTGCCAGCACCATGTCAAAGCTCAATCGTGGCATGAATATGCAGACCGATGTGCTTGTTCGGACTTGTCGTGTGCTGGAATGTGATTTTTCGGATATTATGGAGATTGTGCAAATAGAGTGGGAGGATAAAAATGTCAACAAATAACACAGCCACACTTGGCTTCGAAGAACAAATATGGAAAGCCGCAGACGTTCTACGTGGCAATATGGATGCTGGTGAGTATAAGCACGTTGTTTTGGGACTTATATTCTTAAAATATATTTCTGATAAATTTGATGAGCGTTATCAAGAATTGCTTGCTGATGATGACGATGCAGAGGATAGAGATGCGTACACCGAGGTAAATGTGTTCTTTGTGCCGCCATCGGCTCGTTGGAGTGCAATTGCTGAGTCTGCTCGCAAAGAAGAAATTGGCACGGTCATTGATAATGCAATGAGAGCTATTGAAAAAGAAAATAAACGCCTTAAAGATATTTTGCCAATGAATTATGCACGTAGCGAACTTGATAAACGTCGCTTGGGTGATGTTGTTGATATTTTCACCAACATAAAAATGATAGAACATGGTACAGATAAGGATATTCTCGGGCGCACATACGAATATTGCTTAGCCAAGTTTGCCGAACAAGAGGGCAAACGGGCTGGTGAATTTTATACGCCCTCGTGCGTGGTGCGGACACTTGTTGAGGTTTTACAGCCGTTTTCTGGCAGAGTATACGACCCTTGTTGCGGCTCTGGCGGGATGTTTGTGCAGTCCAGTGATTTTGTTAAAAACCACGCTGGCAATATCGGCAATCTTTCCATTTACGGACAGGATGCAAACCCGACAACCCACAAAATGGCTATTATGAACCTAGCCATCCGTGGCATTGAAGCCGACCTCGGCGGCTATAACGCTGACACTTTCCATAATGACTTACATCCAACCCTAAAAGCTGATTTTATAATGGCTAATCCGCCATTTAATCTGTCTGACTGGAACGGCGGCTCTTTGAATGATGATAAACGATGGGAGTATGGTTTGCCACCATCGGGTAATGCAAACTTTGCGTGGATACAGCATATGATATACCGCCTAGCACCTAATGGAAAAATGGGCGTGGTGCTGGCTAATGGCTCTCTGTCCTCCCAAAGCGGTGGCGAAGGAGATATTAGGCGCAAAATTATTGAAGCAGATTTGGTTGAGGGTATTGTCGCAATGCCCACACAGCTATTTTTTACAACTCAAATTCCTGTGTCGCTGTGGTTTATTAGCCGCAATAAAAAGCAAAAGGGCAAAACCTTATTTGTAGATGCTCGCAAGATGGGAACAATGGTGAACCGCCGCTTGCGTGAAATGACTATGGAGGATATTGCCAAAATTGCGGACACTTTCAAGGCTTTTAATGATGGTACGCTTGAAGATATAAAAGGCTTTTGTGCCGCTGTTACCACGGAGGATATCGCCAAACAAGACTTTATTCTGACCCCTGGTCGATACGTGGGTATTGAGGAACAAGAAGATGATGGGGAGCCATTTGATGAGAAGATGGCACGGCTGACAAGGGAATTATCTGAGATGTTTAAGCGGTCGCATGAGTTGGAGGATGAGATTCGGGAGAGATTGGGGGCGATTGGGTTTGAAGTTTAATTTTGGTGGCAATTTGGTCGTTTTTAACGAAAGGAACATTCACAATAACAATCTTATCTTGATAAAGATAGGAGAAAATCAGGTTACGACTAGAGAAGTTAAGGCGCACGCAAGGAATCTTATCAATTTCTTGAATAATGCACTTGAAGTCTTATCTATTGGTGATGAAAAATACGAGCGGTATTCAGCGGCACTAAACGTTCTTACCTCATCAATGGAAATATTCAGCTCTAAAGTTCCAGAAAAACTGACTGTTGAAGCTGGCAAAATTACAATTGATGTTGTTCGTGAGATTGCTTTAATGTCTGGGCAGCTTGATGACTTTGGGAAGAAGGCTGTGAAATCTGCTGCTTTTGTTGCTAAATTATTTTTGGATAGCATGGAAGTCAAAGGCAAGGGTGGTACAAATGAATAAATGGAAACTTGTTAGGGCGGCTGATTTTATAGATTTTAACCCGAGGGAAAGTCTTTCGAAGGGAACACGAGCAAAGAAAGTGGGTATGGAGCGGTTGCAACCTTTTGTGAGGGATATTCCTTCATACGAAGTAGCTACATTTAACGGTGGATCAAAATTCCGCAATGGCGACACTCTTATGGCTAGAATAACACCCTGCCTTGAAAACGGAAAGACTGCCAAAGTTGATATATTGGAGGATGGCGAGGTTGGGTTCGGCTCAACCGAATTTATTGTGCTTAGAGAAAAGACGGGTGTTAGCAATAAGGATTTTATTTACTATTTGGCGATGAGTCCGATTTTGCGTGAAAAGGCGATAAAATCAATGGTTGGAAGCTCTGGCAGACAACGGGTTCAGCAAGGTGTATTGAACGACATCGAATTTTATGCTCCGCCGCTTGATGAGCAAATAGAAATCGGGCGAACATTGCGAGCTTTGGATGACAAAATAGCTAATAATACAGCGATAAATCATCATTTAGAGCAGATGGCACAGGCGATTTTCAAGTCGTGGTTTGTGGACTTTGAGCCTTGGGGAGGTGTTATGCCGAGTGATTGGCGGGAAGTTCCACTTGGCGAAGTTATGGAAATAAGTACGAAAGCACTCAATCCGCAATCCTGTCCCGATACAATTTTGGAACATTACAGTATCCCCGCTTTCGATGAAACACGCTTGCCCATATTTGAGTTGGCATCTGAAATCAAGAGCAATAAATACTTAGTTGATAAAAACAGTTTCTTGATTTCCAAACTCAACCCAGTCACCAAGCGCATTTGGCGTCCATATTGCATCAGTGAATACGCTGTATGCTCGACAGAATTTATTGTGTACCGTGCTAAAAATCCAAAACACAAAGATTTTTACTTCTCTGTTGTTGATAGTCAAGCATTTACGGATTTTCTGTTGGCTCACGTCACAGGGTCAACTGGTAGTCGGCAACGTGCAATACCGAGCGACACACTTTCATTCCCGATTGCAACACCAACAAACGAAATAATCGAGGATTTCTGCGAAAAAGTGGCATCCAGTTACGCACTTTTGGAACAGAACCACCTTGAGAATCTGAAACTTCGGCAAATGCGAGATTCACTTTTACCCCGACTCATGTCCGGCGTGTTGTCCGTTTCCGAAGTCACCGCTAAATGATGATTTAACACCCTTATTTCGCAAGAAATAGACAAGCTATTGTTACAAATAAAGCAAAAATAAAATGTAAGGGGAAATATTTATGAAATTAACATGGGACTGCGTGAAGCCGCATTTTGAAAAAGACTTGGTTTGGGTTGATGCCTTTGAAATGCATTGGTATCAATATATATGGAGTATTTTAGATGAAGCAAATCTAACGATATGTAATTCGCTGGCAGAAAAGATAGCTGTATATGGCCGAATGTTTGCAATAGTTAGGATATACAAAGAGTTTTGTGGGTATGCCTTTGACGAACATTCAGATTTTGAGATATTCTTTGATGAAGTAGCCGAAGATGAGAATAGCGAAGAGATTCGTGATAAAATAAGCGAATTAATCGAAGACTTTGATTTTGTGTATACAATTTTTGAAGTTTTGAGTGAGAGGTTGGGCAGAAATGCAACGTATTATTCTTTATGGCTTACTCGTCCAGATGTTCTTGGGCGTGAGATTGAAACTTACAAAGAATATGTCGGTGCATTGGAAGATGAGAATTATGTCGATTTTATGAACGGCTTATCGACTCCAAAATTAACATCTTATGAATGGATTTCTGAATATATGCGAGGTGAGTAATTATGACATTCACCGAAGCCAATTTTGAAAACGCCGTACTGGAGCTATTCCGTGACACTTTGGGTTATAATCACATCTACGCCCCGGAACTAACCCGTGATTACTCCGAGCCGTTATATATGGATGAGTTGCTACCAGCCCTGCGCCGAGTGAACCCGACCCTGCCAGAAGCTGCCATCACCGAGGCGGTTTATAAGTTGCGCAATTTTGGAGGTGGTTCGTTTAAGCAGAAAAATGTCCAGTTTATGAAATGTCTCCAAAACGGCGTAACTATTGACTTTCATGACGGCAAAGAAAAGCGGTCGCATTTGGTCTATTTGGTAGATTATCAGAATATGAACAATAACACATTTACCATCGCTAACCAATGGACAATTACGGAGAATAGCGAGAAACGCCCAGATGTGATTGTTTTCCTAAATGGCATCCCTGTTGTTGTGGTTGAGCTTAAATCTCCCTCTCGTGAAAACACCGATGCGAGCGAGGCATTTTTGCAATTGCGGAATTATATACACGAAGTGCCGTCTTTATTTATGTATAATGCCTTTTTGGTTATAAGTGATATGTCTATGTCCAAGGCTGGCACAATTACCGCTGACGAAGGACGTTTTATGCAATGGAAAACAACGGATGGCAGTTATGAAAGCACTCAATATGCGGATTACAATGTGTTTTTTGAGGGAATCTTCGATAAAGTCCGATTTTTGGATATAATCAAAAACTTCATCTGCTTTTCTGGCGAACATAAAATTCTTGGTGCATATCACCAATATTTTGCTGTTCGCAGAGCGGTAGAGTCCACTGCAAATGCCACAATCACAGATGGCAAAGGTGGTGTTTTTTGGCATACGCAGGGTAGTGGAAAATCTTTGTCGATGGTGTTCTATGCCCAGCTTTTGCAAAGTACCTTAAACTCACCAACCATCATTGTTTTGACTGACAGAAACGACCTCGATGACCAACTTTTCGAGCAATTCACCAAATGCGCTTCATTCCTACGCCAAGAACCCGAACAAGCCGAAAGTCGTGAAAATTTGCGAGAAAAACTGGCTGGCAGAGAGGCAAACGGAATTATTTTTACGACAATACAAAAAATTGAGGATTATGATGCGCCGTTGTCTGAACGCAGAAATATTATCGTTATGGCAGACGAAGCCCATCGTTCCCAGTTTGTTGATGAAAAAGTAACCGAGAAGGGCGAAATCAAAAAATCACTTGGACTTATGTTGCGGGAGAGCTTGCCAAATGCTACCTACATAGGCTTTACGGGTACGCCTATATCCAGTAAAGACCGCTCCACTATGGAAGTTTTTGGCGATTATATCGACATTTACGATATGACCCAAGCTGTAGAAGATGGCGCAACACGCCCTGTGTATTACGAAAGTCGTGTTATTCACCTTAAACTGGAGGAGGATATTCTGCGGCTTATTGATGCTGAATACGACATAATGGCAAACAATGCCGATGAATACGCTATCGATAAAAGCAAGAAAGAACTCGGAAAAATGGAATCCATCCTCGGCGCACAGCAGACTATTGATGCGCTGTGTGGCGATATTATTGAACACTATGAGGATAGCCGCCAATATGAACAAACTGGCAAGGCCATGATTGTGGTATATAATCGTGCAATTGCTATGAAAATATATGACACACTTTTACAGCTTCGTCCAGAATGGGCTGAAAAAGTGGGCGTTGTTATGACTGAGAGCAATAAAGACCCAGAGAAATGGCGGGGTATCATAGGCAACAAACGCCGCCGTGATGAAATGGCTAAGAAATTCAAAAGCAAGGATGACCCGCTCAAAATCGCCATCGTTGTTGATATGTGGCTGACTGGTTTTGATGTGCCGCATCTTGCCACTATGTATGTTTATAAACCCATGTCTGGGCATAATTTGATGCAAGCCATCGCCAGAGTTAATCGTGTGTACCAAGATAAAGAAGGCGGTTTGGTTGTGGATTATGTCGGCATAGCCTCGGCATTAAAGCAAGCTATGAACGACTACACTAACAGAGATAAAAATAATTATGGCGATACTGACGTAGCCAAAACTGCCCTCCTAAAATTTATTGAAAAGTTAGAGGTTTGCCGTGATTTATTCCACGGTTTCGACTATGCAGAATTTATGAGCAGCACCGCCACAGACGGCACTCGTGCCAAAGCAATTACAGGCGGCGTAAACTTCATGGCTGAAATAGAGAACGAAAAACAGCGTGAAGCATTTATCAAAGAGGCCATGCTGCTACGCCAAGCGTTATCGCTTTGTCGTTCATTAGTTACAGCCGAACAACGATTTGAGGCGGCCTATTTTGAAACCGTCCGTACTTTGCTAACTCGTATCACAGGCGAAGGTAAGCCCTTATCGCTGAAAGAAATAAACGCCCGCATCAATGAATTATTAAAGGCAAGTATAAAGAGCGAAGGCATAATAAATTTGTTTTCCGATATTGACACGGATTTTTCTCTGTTCGACCCAAAATTTTTGGACGAAATCTCCAGAATGAAGGAACGCAATATCGCTATAGAAATGCTGAAAAAGCTCCTTGCTGAACAAGTGTCACTCTATCGCAAAACTAACATTGTAAAAAGTGAGAAATTTTCTGATATGCTGGCTCGTGCTATGAAAGCATATATAAACGGTATGATTTCTAATGAGGAAGTTATTGCGGAATTAATGCGAATGGCGAAAGAAATGGCAAACGCTCATGCTGAGGGCGATGCTCTAGGTTTAAGCACAGAAGAATTGGCTTTTTACGATGCTTTAACACGCCCACAGGTTGTCAGAGACTTCTATGAGAATGATGTGCTTGTAGAAATGACCCGTGAGCTTTCCGAGATGCTACGCAAAAACCGCACCATCGACTGGCAGAAAAAAGAATCTGCCCGTGCAGGAATGCGGCGTTTGGTTAAAAAGCTACTCAAGAAATACAAATATCCACCAGAGGGCTTGGATGATGCTATAGCCATCGTTATAGGGCAATGTGAAATGTGGGTGGATATTTAAAGAATGTTCTGTTTGCGTAGCTTTTGGTGCTCGCCAAAACATTTTTTAACTTACCCCTTGACATTATTTATCAGAGGATAAAGCCAATGGCAAGCTATTGCTAACCAAGTGATACAGCGATTTTGACGAACTCACAGCCCCGATGCTCCATGAATTTATAGAAAAAGTGGTTGTGCATGAGCGTGTAAAGAGCCGACAGATACGACAATGACGGAGCGAACAGCAGACGGCAGAGAGGAAGTCACACCACCAAGCACCACCACCAAAACTACAGCCAAAGAACCACCAAAACAACTATACGTTGCTAGAGGGTCTAGCTTTGAAGTGCTGGGCGAATACCTAAAGCAACAAAGTACCAGAACCAACGAAACAATAACCCTAACCTAACATAGACATAGAAAATAGCGATTGTTTGAAAACCGCCGTTCTCTTTTGGGAGTCCATATCAACTATTGTTCCTGAGTCGGTGAGGCAACCATATAAGCATCGTGATTCGGAATATTTAGCAAGCATTGATTTCTTGCGTCCGATTCATGTAAATTCTAATGACGATGCAGTTGTTGGCATAGAGGAAGATATTTTAAACACAATGTTTACGCCATCATTTTTTGCCATGCTATCTAATCCTCGACACATGAGAAATTATGGGATTTTCCATGAAAAAATGTCATATCGCTTACGAGAAATGCTCGAAAGCGGGATACACGTTGAAAAGCTGTCGTGGGAGATAAGACACAGATTACAAGAATGCGGAGATGAATTTGACCGTGATGACATGTTTTACATGGATGATAGCTTTGCTTATTTATATATGGTTACGTTAGCTAATAAAATATGTGAAAAGCGCTCAATTGCCTTGGTTGCTTCTGATGTTCAGTCAGAAAGCGTTGCTAACATGTTAAGGTTGGACAACCAGCTACCACTACCGATTGACCGTGGGGGTCGTCGGTTGTTTCACAGAAATCGTGATTTTTGTAGAGAGCGACATTATGAACAGGGCATAATGTTAGATTTGATAATTAATGGTTTGCGAATTTCGCCAGATGTGCCTTTGATTGATATTGTAACATTCAAGGAACATCACAAGGATGAGCTTAGAGCTTTTCGGGTGCAACTTAACAAATTAGTACAAGGTGTTCCCCAAGACCAACCCTTGGAGGCAATTCAGCAAACAGTAAGAGATATATACGACAATGAATTTTTGAGAGAATATAACGAACTCACAAAGGCATTAAAAAGCTCGAAAATAAAATGGTTTGCGGATAGTCTCGTTAAAATGTCTGCGGTAACTGCCAGTGCTACAGGAATACCGATGATACTAGGAGCTACTGTGCCACAAGCCTTACTGGCTGGAGCTGGAGTGTCTATGGTTGCATCTATTGTTTCATATAACGTAGATAAAAGGCAACAATTGAGCAGTAATCCGTATTCATATTTATTGGCTACAGAGCGTGAGCTTCGATAATCGAAAAGTGGAGGTGGCTTAATTGTGACAATAAATGAACTAAATGCAAGCGAGCGGGTACTGAAACCGCTAATAGATAGAGCTTTATTGAAGTCCGTTGAACTAGTATTCAGAACGTGTAGTGCATATAAAACGAACCCTCAGGAACCCGACTTTGTAGCATCTCTATCGTTGGGCTTCACAAGGGATTTGTTTGACATATTGCGTTTACTTTTTCCGCATTTCAACCTATCTGTAACAGGTGTATATTGCCACCAGAGGCCAATCGTTGATATTGGAGAGTCTAAATCACCAGAAATTGGAGATTTGTTGCTTGTTTATAGAGAACGAAATAATGGAATTGATAGGTTAAACTCTCTTTTATTGCAAGCTAAAACTAGCAATAAACAAACCTTGCAAGTTAGCTCTAGTGAGCGACATCAGTTAAAGTTGTATGAGCAATGGCCTAAATTCACATATTGCAGAGCAGGCAAGCTAAATGGCACAACTAGGGACATTTTGCCAAAAACAATAAATGACGGCTCTCAATATTTATTAATTGATACAGACCCTATGACCAACGGATTGATGGGGCTTAATGAGACATTTCCTATGGGTGTGCTATTGCAAACGAAACTTTAGTTTTGCATAGCAATTTTACTGATGAGGTTTTCGATTTCCTTAAATTCAAAGCTGGACGAGCATTTGAGTATAGACATAATGCTGACCTAAAAGATGATTGGTCTAACATGGTATGGGATTTGATTGTTTTTCAGAGGCATTTGCTATAACCTAAATATAAAAAACTGCCCAAATTTAGGCAGTTTTTATATACTTTATACTTTTATAATATTATTCTTCATCGTTAACAACTATTTCTTCTTTATTACCCTTTAAAACATCTATAAGATTTATACCCGTTAAGGCTTCAACCGTTTCTGGTAAAGTTGCAATAATATCTGTTACGTAATTGCTTATTTTAGCAGCACCGCCACCTTTTTCACCGCTATCTAAAATAACGATTTTTTCAGTTCGTGATAAAGGTGTTGAAACAGCAGTTGCAATTTCAGGTAATCTTTCAACAATTAATTGGGTAATCGCAGCTTCTCCATATTCTTTGAAAGCTTCAGCTTTTTTCTGCATAGCCTCAGCTTCTGCGAGTCCTTTTTCACGAATAGCAGTAGCTTCTGCACGTCCAACTTCGGTTGTTTGGTGAGCACTAGCTTCCGCTTCTAATTTTTTAGCTTCAGCCCTTGCAGCAGCTTCAAGCTTTAAAGCTTCAGCACGTGCTTGTGCCAGCTGTATTTCTCTATATTTTTCCGCTTCGGCCTGCTTAATAATTGTTGCTGAAAGTTCCTTTTCGCGACGTAGTGCTTCTTGCTCTGCAAGTTCTGTTTCACGTTGCTTACGTATAAGTTCAACTTGCATTTCGGTTTCAGTAACTTCTTTACCAACTTTATTTTTCTCAATTTCATATGCAAGGTCGGCAATAGCTTTAGCTGTTTCTTGCTCTTTACGATAAGATTGGATTTGTAGTTCTTTTTGTTTGTCTGCTTCAGCGATACGTGCTTCCGCTTCAAGTTGAGCTTCTTTACCACGGCGTGTAGCTTCACTCGTTTTAATTTTTGTTTCCATTTCAGCATTGGCTTCGGCAATTTGTGCATCACGTTTAACTTCTGCAATACGCTCTTTACCTAGTGCTACTAAATATCCATTAACATCTGATATATTGATTATTGTTAGTGTTTTCACTTCTAGCCCCATCTCGGCTAAGTCAAGAGCCGCAACCTCTTGAACTTTACTTGAAAACTTTTCTTTGTCTTTGTAAATTTCTTCAACTGAAAGTTTTGAAATTATTTCACGCAACTTACCTTCTAAAACAGATTTTGACATATCTTCAATTTTTTCAACTGTTTTAGCATAGCTACCAGTATTGAATTGCTCGACTGCCGAAAGTATACTTTCTTTATCGCTTTTAACTTTAATTATAGCAACCCCATCTACAGTAATTTCAACACCTTGGTCAGTTAATGCTCCTTGTGTGGCTACATAAATTTTCTTCACTTCTAGACTTATGAGGTCAGCTCTTTCAAGCATAGGGATTACTAATCCACCCCCACCGGAAATTATGCGCTTTTTAAGACCAGTTACTACTAAAGCCTTATCTTGTGGAACTTTTTTCCATAAGATTAAAATACTGAATATTAAAAGAAATATTACAGCTAAAGTTATACCTATTATTACCATTGTTCCTGTATATATCATATTTTAAGCCTCCTAAATATTTTTTTATTTTTAACTATTTTCGATTTTTTTTACATAGTAAACTTTGTCTTTTATATCTACTATTTCTACTTGTGTTCCTTTTAGGAGCTCTTCACCTCCTTCTGTCTTTGCAGGTGCTGTGTTAATAGAACCGCTAACGGAATATGCTATTTTCCCAAATCCGTCTGCAAAAATTCTTTCATTAACCGTTGCAATTTTACCTATAAGAGTTTTTTGTGCTAACGAACTGGTATTTTGTGCTTTGGCAATTGGCAAAAGTACAAAACGTACTATTATGTACGCTGAAACTATACCGACGACAATTGCAATAGCAAGTACAACTATATTAGCCCAAATGCCATTATACAAAATTAGCCCCATTGCACCGAAAACGGTCAGAAATGTAGCTATAGGCACTGGTCTAAGTGGGCTAACTGAGTAAGAAGTTCCTGAATCGAAGCTATCTAATCCACTTAGAAAACTACCTAGTATTAAAGAAATAATAGTATAGCCAACACCGATACCAAATGCTCCAAAAAATATTTGTTGCATAAAAACACCTCCTTAAATAAAAAATTTTTAAAATTTCTTAAATATAGTATACCATATTTTTTTAAAATGTGCTATAATAAATTTATAAATATTAATAAAATTTTTTAAGAGGTGGATATCATTAAAGAAGATGAAGTAAATTTTATAATAATAGAAGAAAATGCAAATTTATATCCAGTAGAATATGTTCCAGAACCTTTAAGTATAAGGCAAGGTTTTTCGCTATTTTTTATAGTTTTCTTAACATTAATTGGTGGTTTTTCTATAGGACTTGGTATAACTGTTGGTCAAGTTGTATTTACTACTCCAAGTAATACTCAAGATACTATAACTACTGCAATAAATAGAATTACACCAGCTGTAGTTTTAATTAATTCAAAAACTGAAGCTGCACTGGGCGGTACAAGTGCTTCTTCTGGGACTGGAATAATTTTCGATGGAGATGATGATTATATTTTCATTGTTACGAATGAACACGTGATTGCAAATGCTTTTGACATAGAAATTATATTTGAAAGAGGTCAAGTTGTAGAAGGGACTCTTATAGGAAGAAGTTTCGGAGACGATTTAGCAGTTTTAAAAATAAGTAGGAACGATTTGAGAAATGAAGGAATCCGCAATGTAACAATGGCACAATTTGCAAACTCAAACGAAGTACGAGTAGGGGACATAGCAATTGCATTAGGAAATGCTCTAGGACAAGGTGTAATAACTACTACACTAGGAATAGTAGGTGCTTTGGATATTCAGCTAAGAGTCGAAAATCGTACATTAACAGTACTGCAAACAGATGCTGCAATTAATCCTGGAAACAGCGGAGGTCCTTTAATAAATACTTTTGGTGAAGTTGTAGGAATTAATACTGTTAAACTTTCGGTAGAAAATGTTTATGGAATGGGTTATAGTATAACTTCAAATCATGCTTTACCTATAATGGAAATGATTTTAAGGGGAGAAGCACAGCCAAGAATAGGAATTCAAGGTCTTAGCTTAGCAGATGCCAATAGGCTAGTCTTTGAAAACTATGATATAGGCATAGAAGAAGGCGTTTTTATTTCAAGAGTTTTTAGGTATACACCTTCTTATTACGAAGGTTTAGAGCGTGGTAATGTGATTACGCATATAAATAATGAAAAAGTTAAAACTATAGGGCAACTTATAGAAGTTTTAGGGCAAAGTAGAATAGGGGATGAAATTCAGCTTACAGTTTATAAGATGGGTGAAATTTCTCAAATTTACTTAATATTGGCTCCATAAATAGAGCTAAAAAATAGAGCTAAAAAGAAGCTGTTGCAAAAATTGATGCAACAGCTCCTCATTTTTGAATTTTTGATATGAGATTTATTTTGTTTTTCCTATTCTTTTTTTCCTATCTACTTTATATATTCTACAACTTCTTCCATTGTCCTTCTTGATTTTGCTCTCTTTGGTTCTTCTTCTCTATATCCAAAAGCACATATTACTGAGATATCATACGTATCAGGATTTATAAGGCCTTTTTCTTTGAGAAGTTCTCGTGCAAAATCATAACTAAATCCTTCCAAAGGACAAGAATCTATTCCTATGTGGGCGGCAGCTGTCATCATGTTCCCCATTGCTATATAAATTTGCTTACTGCCCCAATCTATTGTTGCTCTTTCATTTCCTAGTATTTTTATATCATCTTTATGGAAATTTGTGTACATTTCTTTGATTGTTTCTATTTGATCTTCTGGCATTTTTCTTACTTGTGTTAGGATATAGTCTGTATAGTCGCTAGTTGGATATATATCTTTGCGAACATAGTAGACTACTATATGGCTTGCAGTAGCCATTTGTCCTTTTGTACCAAATGAGTTTTCGCCTATAGCATTTCTTATTTCTTCGTTTTGTAGCACTACAAATTTCCAGGGCTCAAGACCTGTAGCACTTGGTGAAAGTCTTCCAGTTTCTAAAATGAATTCAAAATCTTCTTGTGGTATTTTTTTTGTGGCATCGAACTTTCTAGTCGCGTATCTGTTATTCATTGTTTCTAAAAATTCTTTTTTTCTTTGTATAACTAATTCTCTGTTCATATTTCTCCTGCTCCTTAATTATTAAGTGCTATAAAGCATATTCATATAACTTGGATATGGCCAAAATTTCTTTGGGCAGTTCTCTTCTATTTCATCGCTAATTTTTCTTAAATTCAGCATTTTTTCATGGACTTTTTCATAAATTTCTGCTGTCTTTTTTATCTGGACGGTTTCATGGTTTTTTGTTAGCTTTTTAAGTTCTTCTTTAGCAGTTAAAGCTTGTGTTTCTAGCTTTTTAAGGCTTTCATAAAATAGGCTAATTCTTGGTGTTAGGTTGTCTAAAAGCTCTCTTACTATATGATTGTCTTCTGCTAATTGGAGATTTTCTAAAAGGTCTCTTTTGTACTCAAGAAGGCTAGGAAGGATTTCTCTTTTAGCCATATATATCATAATATCCGCTTGGATTTTATACTGCTTCGTGTAATTTTCTATAGCTATTTTAAAACGTGATTCAAGCTCACGTTCTGTAAAGACTCCTTGCCCTATAAAAAGTTCTTTAATCTTCGGCGTTATTATGTGCATAAGAGATTTAGAACCTCTGCTCAAGTTGTAAAGGCCACGTTTAGCTGATTCTATTTTTTGCCATTCTTCGCTGTAGCTATCTCCATTAAATAGTATTCTTTCATGAGTTTCAAGTGTTTTTTTGATTAAGTTAAGAACACGTTCTTCAAAGTTTAACTCACTTTCTTGTTCTAATTCATTACAAAAATCTTTTAAAGCGTCTGCAACTATCGTATTTATAACATAACAAGGCTCTGAAATGGGTGTTGCACTACCTGGCATTCTAAATTCAAATTTATTTCCTGTAAAAGCAAATGGAGAAGTTCTATTTCTATCGCTTTGATCTTTTCTAAAGGTTGGAAGGTTTGAGATTGTTAAACGTTCCGTTGTTGTTTTGTAGTCTGTATCATTTTTGATAGATTGTAGGACATCATTTAAATCGTCTCCTACATGGATAGAGATTATAGCAGGTGGTGCTTCACCCATTCCTAATCTTTCGTCATTTCCAGGGCTTGCTATAGAAGCTAATAAAAGTTCTTGATAAGTATCTACGGCTTTTATAATTGCTGCTAAAAATAGTAGAAATCGCTTGTTTTCTTCTGGCGTTTTCCCTGGTTCTAAGAGATTATCTGTTTCTGTGGCGAGAGACCAGTTTAAGTGTTTTCCACTACCATTTACTCCAGCAAATGGTTTTTCTTTTAGAAGACATTCAAGGTCATACTTCTTAGCTAGATTTTTCATAATTTCCATAGCTAGCTGATTTTGATCTGCTGCTATGTTGGCGGTTTCAAACCAAAATGCAACCTCATGTTGCGAAGGAGCAGCTTCGTTATGTTTCGTTTGAGGAATCATTCCTAATTTTTGTAGCTTTAGGTCTAATTCTTTCATATAAGCACTTACTTTTTCATTTATATTTGCGTAGTAGTGGTCGTCTAATTCTTGACCTTTTAGTGCAGCGGCTCCAAATAGAGTTTTGCCACAATATTTAAGATCTGGACGTTTCTCAAAAACCTTTTTTGCAATTAAAAAGTATTCTTGTTCCACACCCATAGTTGGAACAACACGGGTCTTTTCATGGGCTTCACCAAATAGAGCGAGAAGTCTAGAAGCTTGTTTGCCTAAAGCATCCATGGAACGTAAAAGTGGGGTTTTCTTGTCTAAACTTTCGCCATTGTATGCACAAAAAGCAGTTGGGATACAAAGGGTATCATCTTTTATGAAGGCATAAGAATTAGGATCCCAAACTGTATAGCCGCGTGCTTCAAAAGTCGCACGAATTCCACCTGAAGGAAAGCTTGAAGCATCAGATTCTCCTTTTATAAGCTCCCTACCTGAAAAGTCTGTCAAAAAACTTTGATGTTTTTCACAAGAAGCTTCAGTAAGTGGTGAAAACCAGTGCGTATAGTGAGTTGCACCATTTTCCATAGCCCAAATTCTCATTGCATTCGCAACAATATCTGCAACATCTAAGCTCAAAGGATTTCCAGTTTGTGTTGATTTTTTTAGTTTTTTATAAGTTTCTTTAGGTAAATATTGTTTCATTGCCGTTTCGTTAAAGGATAATTTTCCAAAATATTCATTCATTATTATTGATCTCCTTCTGGAAAAGCGATTTTTTATAGCATCGAGATGTTATAAAATTTTATTTAAAAAAAGCTTTACAAAT
>Ga0131853_10008043_pt1 | contig 19166 bp, 14 predicted proteins | sample TergutLab28metaG_FD_92764 | JGI IMG/M metagenome (GOLD analysis project Ga0131853, IMG submission 92764) | Labiotermes labralis P1 segment gut microbial communities from Petit-Saut dam, French Guiana - Lab288 P1 (version 2) (version 2) | ecosystem: Host-associated > Arthropoda: Insects >...
CCAACAAAAAAAAACAAAAAAACAAAACTAAAAATTGCGCGAATATTTTTTGGGAGGGAAGAGGTTTGAGGGGGGGGGGGGGGGGGGGGGTGGTTGGGGTGGAATGTGGAATTTCCTACAAGCTTTGCAAATGTTAATGATCACATCCTTCAACTTCTTCCATGGCCTTGCATAAAAATGGCTTATTTTCTGGTTCCCTCTAACAACAACAAAACACAGTATCCCACTAACTGTGCCCCTGAGCCTAGTTACGACAACACCAGCTCCTTTACACAAGGCAACTGCCAGAAATTTACCTTCATATTAAAGCTGAAACATTGGACAGGAGCCCTGTCAGTTAAGTGTTTTGCTAGAGATAGTGGTCACGGCATGTGTAAAATGTTTTATGTTGATCCAAATGTGCTCATATGCGACAGTGTTGTAAAATGCAGCAGCACAGAAAGAATGACACTCAAAGTTTTCTAAAAAAAATTATCCTGTGTCAACTGTACTATGCAAAGGAACAATATACAAACAGACAAACAATTCTAAATGACAAGTTCAAACTGAACAAAAAGAAAATATGAAAAAATTTCGAGGATTTGTTTTCTGCAATATGGTGCCATGTCACCAAGTAATTAGATCCCGACATTTCAAAGGAATGAAGTACCATCATCTTCAAATGTCAATAGATCCCAGAAAAATTCTTCTAGGACTTCTCTTTAAGACACTAGGACTGATGACTCAGTGCCACAGTGTGATCAGAGAACGAAATCCTAACCTACCCATTTTTAAATTAACATTGCTATATCCAGTTAATTCTGGCACAATTTATCACAGAATTAACAGAAAAAAAATGTATAGTTACTTCTTGCAGGACAATACCACGGCCCACACAACAATATTCTCAAACAGGTAACCTAAAAGAGCTATATGGTAAACAGTTGATACCTAGCCCACTGAAGTCTCCTAGTTATCCAGATTTTAACCCATGAAATTATGATTTGTCAGGGACACAGAAAGATAGAGTTTGTGACCCAACCATGTTCACTACAAGAACCTAAAGGACAATATTCAAAGAATACACACCATTATTTCAAGAAAACAGCTCAGTTGTGGGTCAAGAAATACAAGGTGTGAAGTGTGCTTAGAAGCTGGAGGTTGGCACTTCTAGAATCTTTTACGAAATAAGATAAGTCGTATTGCAGTGGAAAAATAGACTCTTAAATTCCCAGCAGATATAAACTCCAATGTGATAAAGCTCTGATAACAGCTGGCGTGTTCAGGATCATGATTAGGGGCCTTCTCTCTACTGCTTGTATGAAGGAAGAATGTTTCTCTAATATACTAATACATACAAAATCTGCCTCAACTGAGAGAATGCCATAATACTATGTGTGAATTCAGATATTTGTTGAAGTCAACAAATATACCCTGGCTTTAATTTGTAGATGTGAACAATTCCAGTCATCTATAAGCCTGTTGGGACAAAACATTATACAAATGAGGTTAGTCTTCTGCCTTGTAAGACCATGTAGTTGTATCAGAGGATACCAACTGCCTCAAACAAGGGTTAGGCCTCATTTCCTGATGCTCATCTGCTGTGGCCCTGAAAAAGGCTCTCCTCCAATGTTTTACTTTTTTATGGTCTTCAAGTCCCCTTTTAAGACTGAAATATTGTGCACGGGCTGCTTTGTATCTTCACATTCCTGGCCACTGTTTTCATCGGCCTGGAGTGGGATCTACTGCCTTGCCACCTCCCAAGAGTTTTCCTTACAACCCCCCTACATAACTCACCACATATGTACCCTATTCACCTTGACCCTGCAGGATGGAAGCAGCAAGCTCACCCAAAACACTCCATCAGAATAGGACTACACAGTATCACAATCCTCAAATTCATAACCTAATACACATCACTGTAAAAAACTCCTACCTTATAAGGTTAAAAAAAATTACAAAAATAATGATATCTATGTATGAATATGGTTAACATGATAATTAGCAAGGGGAAAATTTAGTACTCAAAGAAAAACTTGTTCCACTGCCATTTTGTCCATCACAAATCCCGTTCTAGAACATAATCCATGTCTGTACTGTGAGAAGCTGATGGCCACAAAAAGAGTTGAACTGTGTTAGGTCCACTGTGCCAAGTTTGAAACTAGCTCCATCTAATGTATCCAAAACAAGGGGTTTTATATTACTTCCACCTACTGCCAGAAGCAGAAACATTGTTTATATCAAGTACACATCAGACAACAGAAAGTTCAACATTATATTCTTACAAAAGTTACTCAAGTGTAGAGTGCTTAACATGAAGAGCACATTCATATCTGCAACACGTACTTACATTAGGATAAGACTCTGCAGCAGACCAGTACATTCTGATGAAACTGCCAGAGTACAGGCTAAGACACATTTTGGAACTGGGCTGTTGAATTTCTCCTCTGATTTTAATACAGCCAACCACCATGCAAGGAAGTAAGATTTCAAACACAACTTGCCAGGTTTTTTGTGATTTAACTAATAAACACCTAATAAAGAGTTCGTGATTTCATATTCTTTTATTACATTACATGGGCAGCCAAGCAAACAATTACTCACACATAACAGTCAGGTAATTTCTACCTGCCACATTAATATTCTGGTTCAGTAGCCTAAATAAATTTTTCAGTATTAAATATGACCTATGCGTGTGTATTCAGTGCCATAATGAACACTGTGCCAATCCATAAGGAAGTTACTGCCCTGTCTAACTTCCTCCTGATGTGACACCTGCCTGGCCCAAACAACAGCAGTTTACATGGTTTGGTGGTCTGGAGAGGGCAATATTTAAAATTATTTCCCTTTCAGCAATCCTACCATGCTGGACAAGGCTTTGTAATCTCTCCCTGTCCCATGGCTCTGGGTGACAAAATCCACATCATCCTGCCTACATAACTTGCTTTCATCCTCATCCCATTTCAACCTTGATGACGGAGGCAGCACTCTGTTCTAAAATGCCGATATTTACCAACACTTCTAAATGACGTGTTACCCAAAATACCAGAATCTTAAACTGTTGTGAAACACTCAAACTATGACGGGGTGGTGGTAAGTCCATAACCCGACCTACTTCCCGATGTCGTAGGATGGAATCGATAGTGTCGTTGGAAAGAGGGGTCTGTTCATGTGCCGAATTGCAAGTCTTTCTTGTTACAGAGGCTGAAGGGAAGCATGTCAGGCAACGCGCGCGATTTCAACAACATGGAGACGCGAGCTGTCAAAGTTACCCCCCCCCCCCTGCAAGGCAAGGCGCCGAAGAACATTCACGCCATTCTGAAAGAAACATTTGGGGAACATGCACTATCGTATGCCACCGTCAAAAACTGGGTAGCCCAATTTAAACTTGGTGATTTTTCCACCTGTGATGCGCCTCGTCCCGGACGACCCAAAACAGTGACCACCTCGGAGATTATTGATCAAATTCACGAGCTAATCTTGGAAGACCGTCGGTTTTCGGTTAAATCAATAGCTCAGCAACTGGACATCTCACGTGAGCGGGTTGGGTCCACCATTCATGAAGATTCGGACATGCGGAAGTTCTCCGCGAAGTGGGTCCCGATATGCCTGAACGCGGATCAAAAACGTCAACGCTGCCAGACGTCTAAGCAACTTTTGGATTTTTTTTTCAGCGCGATTCAAATGATTCCTTTCGCGATTGGTGACCATGGACGAAACCTGGTCATATTACAATGACCCGGAGGCAAAGCAACAATAAATGGAGTGGCGGCATAGCGGCTCACCCCGCACGCTCCAAAAAATTCAGAGGGGAAAAATCCGTTGGAAAAGTTCTCGCCTCGATATTTTGGGATCATGACGGCATCCTCCTCACTGATTATCTTCCAAAGGGCCAAACTATCAACGCTGAGTTTTACTCGTCTCTGCTGGTGCAATTGAAGGACTTTTGAAGGAAAAACGCCGCGGGAAGGTCACCAAGGGGGTCCTGTTCTTGCACGACAATGCCTCGGCTCACCGGGCACTTGCAACCCAGAAGAAACTGGCCTACCTGGTCTTCCAATGTCTTGATCACCCACCCTATTCTCCGGATCTGGCCCCGTCGGACTACCACCTGTTCCCTGACAGAAAAAACGATTGAAAGGTCGACATTTTTCGCCCGACGCGGAGGTCATTGTTGCCACGGAGACCTGGTTGGACGGACAACCTGATTTTTTTTTGAGTGGCTTACAAAAGTTCGAGCAACGGGCTAAAAAGTGTATTGAGCTTCGTGGGGAGTATGTTGAATAAATCCCGAGTTTATTCCCTGTAGCTTGTTTCCTTCCTGGTCGGGCTATGGACTTTTCAGCACCCCCTCTTATAAAACACATACACAGCTTGTGTCAAACCCAGTAACTTATGCTGCATGTCTCTATGCAAATTCTACTGAAGGAACTAACTAAACTAATTTAACTGAAACAGTAAAGTCTCAACACTGCTCCAAAAGGACACACACATCTGGTACATCTTATACAAACTCATAATAAAGATAAGACTTGAAGATGCACATGGTTTGTCATTAACATGTACCTATTATATCAGTCATTAAAATTTACAGTGCCAAATTTTTACAAACATCTAATTATTGGCTGAACCTGAAGTACCATCAGCACAAAATGGCTCAACCCACACACTTTAAGTTCAGTGTGCTGAACTGTCAATGTGTTTGCATATACAATGATGGGTTTAAAAGATATGTCTTGGCAATACAACATGCTTTCTTCTAAATCAATATTTATCGGAGCTTTCTATTACAGCTTATACTGTATTAATAAAACTATTTAATGCACTTGAAAGTGTACTGTAATGGATAATACAAAACAAATAGCACAATGAGCTGTCCTCACAATAATAGAAATATGACCTTGTAAATATATCATACCACAAGGAGTCTCTTTTCTTTCCACAATAAAACAAATTAACAATAATAAAATATTTAAATGATATGCAGTTAAAGTACAAACACATTAATGAAAAAATTTACGATCGGTACACAAATGGTGCAGAGCTACTGTCAAACTAAGGCAAGAGACAGAGGTGTAAATGCAAGAAAACCTGAGGGAATACAACAAACTTCTGTTCTGGTAATATTTTATGAGCATAATGAGAAAAAACTTGGCCTCTGTTCAGTACCTGTGGCCCTCCACTTTCATTCAAATTTGAAAATAATGCACAAGGTTTGTGCCATTTCAAAAGTCATTATTTTGCAATATGAAGCAAACTGAATTGCACCACCGCACATTAACGTTGATGAAATGCTGCGCATTCACTAATTTCAGCACATAATACCCACATGAATAATAGATGTAATACAGAAAGGTAATATACTGCTGGTATTCCTACGGCATGTGCACATTCTAGGACTACAACATGCAAATCAGGGGTTCACCAATTGCTCCCTTTCCAACCAACATTAAGAGGATAGTACAAATTTTGGAACATAGCTCCTATTAAATGTACTTTCCATCTCCATACAATCATCAGATAAAATTCATAGCAACTTTATAATCTAGCATTATGCCAAAGTACATGCCCTTTTCCAACTTAATGTTCTACAGTGAATGCCAAATGTTTATTCATGTGGCCATACTGTTGGTATTTACGGAGGAATGCATTTAAAAAAGCAGAGCATAGGAATGCTTATGTTACCCAGACACTACCCCATTTGTTTGAAAGTCATACAAACTAAATGAACACAAAAAATAATTCTACATCACACTTTTTACTTTAAAAACTAGTGTCATTCAATTCAAATTAAGTGCTCATATGTCATCTAATTTAATGCTTGTCATTTTTAAGACAAAACAGGATGATAAACCAATGCCTTGCCCAATCTACATTCTGTGTATTGCAAGATTTAACTTTTAAATGACCACTGCATCTTTTGAAGACATGGCTATGGTATCCCGAGCTGGCCCACTGTAGATTAAAAGATACAGCCTAGCAGGGAGTACAGCTTCTAACAACTGGTGCTTGAAGAATTTAGGTTCTCACAGATGTGGTGACAAAGATTCAAGTCTTCTGTGGTGTTACACTACGTCCAAGACAAAGGTATGCTCCTGAGGATGACGATACTACACTCATTTGAAACACAGTAATGACTACTAGCTAGCACACTGTAAAATCCCAGGAGCCTTAAATATTCTTCTGTGTATTGTTTCTAAAAGTTATATTTTAACTCTGTCTGTTCTAACCATTTTGACGATTTATGTCCTAACTCTGATAGAAGATGTACCAAGGAAATCAACTGTTCACTGTAGGACACATTTCTATAATCACATATTTATATGTTTGTATTAAATTCTATCACACAGTGTTTTTCAGCCAGATTTAAAATTTGATAAACATATAAAATTTTATGCTCCCATACCTCGTTAGGAATTGCACTGACATACTGGCATAAATTCTAGAGTTTTAAGACACATGAATGAAGATTATTTACATGTGAACTTTTTTATCTGAATTCTGATCCACTACAACAGTTCTACAGCTCAACAATACATTCATCCATGCACAATGTTAGGAGTATGCTCAATAAATTATTGTTATATTTTTATCCTCATTACTATATCAGAACTATCAAATGGTGTAAAGTACATCTGAAACTGGACCACCCACCCCTAATTTAAGAGACAATATAAAAGTGAATTGCTCTACCTTTTACATATTTAGATGCAAGGGAATCTTGACATACCGGAGAAATGGAAAAGGGTCAACACCAATCCAGTCAGCAGCTAGTGCCCTGACCTACAAATGAACCTGGCACCACCTGAATGCAAGTCCTGTGTGTCACAGCTGCACAACAAAGTCTACAATGCCAAGCCCATTTTCACTGATAGTGTCAAGTAAATTGCCTTTCCTAATTTTCAGTCTGTCTCTCCTATTTTCAAGTTAAAAATATCACCTCTTCATACTTCTGCACTGAAATCTCCCATGTCATACTTGAACTGCTCAAACATGCACCTTAGTTCCTCATAAAAGCTGCCCCATGAACCATAATTTTTATTCTCTGTTGTCACATGCACATTCAGATCACCAACTTCTAACTTATTATAAACAACACAGTTAACAAACTCTAGCTGTCCTAACTGCACATTTTATTCCTTCATGTACAAGGAGGCCTGTCTGTATGTCATATTAGTATTCCTACCTCCACAGACAAATGTAATAATTGCCTGCTGTTCCATACCACCCTTGTCCCATCTGACCAATGGTACTCCTGCTAAATCGACTGGTAATGTATACTTTGCTAATAATCTTCCTGATTTTTCCCCAATAAACCTGACCTACATACTCCTAACATTAAGTTCCAAAACTGATGTTCAGTTTTTGCTGCTTATGGCATGTCAAGGAATCCATCCCCAAGAAAAGTTCTGTAACACTATCATGTTACAAAGGCAGGAGCTGTCAGCCACCCTGTCAACTGCCAAGCTACAAGATGACCCCTTTTTGGCTGTCTGTGACTGGTTATTTGACAAATTCACAATTACTCCCCATATCTGGAGGATGCCCCTCCCACCTACAACCTGCAGACACCGAGGTGACAATGGTCCAACATAACACACAACACTCAACAGTTGTGTAATGAATGTAATACTGAATAAATAACTGTAAGTACACATGCATTACTACATCATCCAAGGTTACACACACACACACACACAAAACAAACTATTTAAATATTACATTTTTATATGTTTTCAACTACCAATGTCCTAACAGCTCCAATAATTTGTGTATGTCTTACAATAATGGTGTCAGAGACAGTCCAAGTGTTCACTAACACTTCCAAAGTCCTCCAATGCAAATCAAGACATAATACGAAGCTCCTGAGATGTACAAGTGTTGTTCCCACTTCATAAATTCACAAGACAACCATGAAGGTATTGATGTCTATGCCAGGAAGCAAAGAAGTACTAAGATGCATTGTTGTCAGTGGCACACTAGTTACACGAAGTTTAATTAGAAGTGCAAAATTCATATCCATAGTAGCAATGTCTCAATATTAAACTCAGAACAGTCAGATGGGAGCATGGACGTGTGGATCAATAAGACACATGTAGCAAACTACCAGTGTTCAGAAGACAGATCCATAGAATTTCTTCTTAATTCTAAGTGAGTAAACCATAGACTGACAACTTTCTTCAGTTAGCTCCGCAGTATTCTGGTGGTTGTGGGTTTGAGAGCTAGCAGAGACAACAAAGCAGTTTTCAGCTGGAGGTTAATCCAGTGTGCATGGAAGGACATGCAGTATCCTTTAACAACCAAGCATAACAGACTACAGAGCTCTTACATGCACACTGCAAATGTACTTGATAACACATGCCACTACTATTTGTCCAACATAACAGCTCCAGTTCCTGCAACCTTCACCACAAACATGTTATCAGAATTAATTCTTGTCTTACCTGGAATGACCGGGGATGGGGATGATGGAACTGTGCTGTCTGAATCATGTTGCTCAGAATTCCTAGCTCTTCATCCGAATTATCCAACAGTTCGTCTGGCTCTTGCTTTAAATCTTCGATGCTAGAATCCTTTGCAGGAGATGAAGCCTCTGGCACAGACTGGGACACAGGTACACTGTCTTGCTTGACAGGTTTCACCTGACACAAAGAAGTGCAGACATCGTAACTGAGAAGTTTGGACATTGCCTTCAAAACCACTGTGTTGATGCAAGCTTGGTTAGAGTATACAAGCATGCTGGAAACTGTTACGGTCACAAGATACAGGTAGAGAAAATGTCTCTATCAAGGTACATACAGCATCCGTAAATACATATAATTGAATTAAAATCTAACACTTTTAAATTCAGGAGTTAAGCAGCACATTCTACATTTCCAAAACAGTGTTAACGACGGAGTTTCAAAGCAACTCAAGGAAGAGTGAGAAACACTTCATGTTGTCACACATCAGAAACACAAACTATTCAGTAGGAGAGAATATGAAATGTAGGTAAAATACTCAATAATGGCATCAACTTTTAACAACAATGCACAAGAGCCTTGAATGATGAAGTGAGAGCTCCTTGTTGTATGATGGGAAGCACAAGTATTCACTACCAATGTGAAATTATTTTCCACTGACAATTATCAAAATAATGTCTACTATATTTATACATATATTTTTCAAGGGCTACCCTCTCTTCTGGTCAGTCACATAATGGAGGCAACTGAGCAATGGGGATCCTACAAAGAAAAGAAAAAGGGACTCAGCAATAATTAACAGAAGTTACAGACATATCACAATGTCTCACAAACAGTAACATTTACATTGCACACTCTGCCATTATTACCTGGCCATAACAAAATTTCATGCCATGTTTTTCAGCATGGATTTGGTCATGCTTCATCACAAGTAAAACTATGACACACCCAAAAGATGTCATCAGCTTCGGGTTTTATCCCTTGCTGTATGTGCTCACATAATAAAATGAATGACTTTACAGCTGGGAACAAGATTTTGGTCAGACGGGGAGCCAACTTCCAGAGAGTTTGGTACATTCATATCGAACACTTTTACCAGTTCCCTCAGAACATAGCCTACCAATATAGATGGTTCAATCACAAGCATTAATCAAGAATTCCGTAAATTACTAAGACACCATAACCCTTCTTGAGCAGCTTATATAACATATGAGGTTTAGATGAATCTGAAGATTTGGTTTGTGTTCTTCTCAGGTATGACACCATGCAGCCTGGTAAGAGGATACAAAATTTTTAGAGAAACTTGCTACCTCCAACTTCAAAGTAGAAGGCAGAGGCAGCTTCACAGTAGACAATGGAAGCAGCAGTTTATACCAAGATGCTGGTTATCATTTACCAGACTAAACTATGTTATCACAGATGACCCCACTACAAGGCCAACAGTCATAGAGCTGGTAAAGAAATTCCTCCTCATTTTACAAAACACATAATGTTATTTTGTTCAAAATGGCCCACTACTGGTCACCATCTTGAATCAGACAATTCACTCCACACCCTCACAAACTATTTTTCCAAGACCCAGCTAAATATTATTCTAGGCCTTTCAAGTCACCCCTTCCATTCTGGTTTCACAATTAAAATTTTATGTGCAGTTCTCATCTCTCCCATACTAACAAAGAACAGTAAGAAATCAATGAAACCTAACATGAGTAATTCATAAGTTTCACTAATCAAATTCCCATTGTAATGTAAATATGTTGCAGATTTACAACGTTTGTGGTGCAGAAGCACCATCTTTCTAAGCAAGTGGAGTCATAATTGAAGATGGATCTGGGCATGACTAGATAATTGTTCACTCTTTTGCTCTGTTGAATATCCTCTTATAACCATCACTGATTCCTAATGTTTTTATTCATCACTGTCACCACCACAACAACCACAACCACCACCACTGCCATCGCCATTACCATCATAACAACAACAACAATAATACACAATGACCCTGACAGGCATTAATTTCATGTGAAACAAAATTAATACATAGTGAGAAATAGATATCAACTGGCTGCAACCCAGACATGCTACAAATGTGCCTATGATTTGAACATTACAATCACATTTTGAGACAGTTCTTTCTGTCCTTAAACCACTTCCAGAATAATAATTCAGAGACTGCATGTTGCTTACCTCTGTGGAATCTTCATCCAAGCCAACAAGTTGCAGTGCTTCTTCTAAGGAAAACTCTGGTAGATCAATGAGAGATGATGGCTCTTCTTCAGCCAGAGCACTGCCACTGCTGCTCAGCTCATCAGCAATACCACCGGTCTTGACAACATATTCACCTAGGATGGACAAGAAACACGACACAATGTGGTGATAAAAACTCCTGATATTAGTGGCAGAAAATTACAAATTCCTTTATGATTTTTTAATCTCATCCTTGTACAAATTGCATTATAGTCCTCTGACACTGCAATATAGAAGAAAGAAACAAGCCTTGAAGCAATATTTCTGTTCATAAGTCTTACAAATGACATGTTAGACATAACTTCAAGAATCTGCCAAAGATGAACCATTGTTTTTTAATGCAATACAGCTCTCATAATTTCCTAATTTATTTGTTCTTTTATATTACAATTTATTGTGAAATGTGTTACTCGAATTGCACAGACTTCTGCACTCTTTTCTACAGCAGTAATCATTCAACAACACAGCTGCAACACCATCAGGCAATCAAGAAGAAAATGGAATTTGAGCACTTCTCCTCATTGCCAACAAAACAACAAAAAAAGTAATTCAATTCTATTTTCACAACCTTTGTTATCACTCCATAAAAATACATCTTATAGCCTGACTGAAGAAATTGTCCTTCATTACTTATGAATGGCTCCATTTTGAATGACTTTTAGATAGTTATGGGTGGGATGACCTTGGATTCGATTCCCGGTAGAGGCAAGAATTTCTGCTCTTCTCCAAAACCCACAAATGACCTCTGGGGCCCAACTCAGCCTCCTATTCAATGGGTAATGGGGTTTCTATCTCTGGGGATAAAGAGGGTGGGGCGTGAAGCTTCATACTCACCTGCATCTCATACAAACATTAAAAATGAGTGCACCTATATCCCTACTCACCCTATATGCTTTCAGGGCATGTCTACAGACAACTTTATCTCCACCTTAAAGGAAACTTAAAGACCAAAACGATTATGAAACAAAGCTGACATTTTATAAGGAAACAACAATACCAACTGAACTACATGGAAGAAAATACTGGACAATTTAAGTAGCAACAGCCATAAACAAAATACAGTCAGCAGACAGAAAGTAATTAAGGCTGCATTAGACTACACCACATGAAGTATGAAGACAGGAACAAACTGATAATGCACACAGTAACAAAATTAAATATATGACCCCCCCCCCCAAAAAAAAAAATTGGATAAACCTTTTGGCGGGAACAAGTGATGAAAGAATGCCGAACATATTCTACAGTATAAAACTAAAGTCAGTCACTGTGGTGAAGATCTTAAAAAATGAGACTTCCTGTGCATTAAAGAATCTGATGCAATGAGACTGTCGGCACACACTTTGCGAACAAACTGTAATTGCTTTAGCTTTGCTGATTCTTTCTGTAATTCTATACACATTTTCAACATTTTTGATGAAAACAGGTACGAACTTTTTGTACGTGTTGTAAGATAATCTGTGTTCTGAAAATGTATGCTGTGCACCAATCAACCTTGCACAAAATAAAAGTACCCCATGCCAAACAAATTAATACAATAAAGGAAATGGCATTAAGTACCAAAACAAGATCGTGCTCTAGGCAAAATATTCAATTTAATCAGTCACAACATAAGTTGTAGTCCTTCTGTCTAACATTCAAGACAAAAGCTCAAGAAGTTACAGAAATATGAAACAGAGAGTGATGTGAAATTCTGGGGTTGGGGGTTCAGTATCAGATATGTTAGCGCATTTGGTTCTGCTGTGTCATGTTTCCCATACCAGCAGAAATGTTTTCTGTTCTCCCCTGAATTAACAACTGGGGGGGAAGTTGGTTGCCAGCATATGCGGCAGAAATAAATACAGTCCAACAGACATTATCCAGAGGATCTAAAACTGTAGCAACAGTCCCAGCTTTCAGCACACTTTCTAAACAGTCTCTCCTCTCTCTCTTTTTTCCCCCCTAGAATTAATTGCTTCCTGGGTTAGTATCCCCCAACCCCTTGACCACACCTGCCAAGCCAACCTGAGTCGGCATGTCGGTCTACCTTTGTTCCCCCTGAACCTCCATCTTGTTTCCAACTTCCATTAGGTGGAAATTTATTCAGGACCAATCTTGCTCCCTCCTACTACTATTGTGTAAGACATTTGCCACCGAAATTTTAACAAAAGACTCCCACTTCACAGTCTGCCTTCAAGTATCAGCGAAGGGATGAAAACTGTTGTTAATTTAATCCCATGTCTTGACAAAGCATGAGAGAGATGAAGGGAGGAGGGAATAGGAGGAAAATAACACTGCAAGCAGTGTTCATTGGAAGTATACCAGCACATCACATCAGAAAAATGTGTATCTTATACAAAATACATGCACATATCTCATATGCATGGAGCAAGTAAATGATCAATGCATATGATATACAGTGCTTCCAGTCATATTATATTGCCTGTGCTTTACATGGTCCCTGAACATAAAAAAATGTACGTTCTACCCTCAAACTCCTTTCTGCATAACATATGAGCCAAATCAATCAAATTTACAGTTCTAATGGGATATACAAGTCATAATCAGATGGTCTGTAAACTGGTAACTGGCATCCACCACACCAATAAACGCTTTTGAATGAGTTTTCAAATAGCTCCATGATATTTTCCCTCATCTTTATAAACTCACTACTCATAATGACCCTACTAAGCATACTGCCACAACAGAACTTCATATGCCTTCAACTCAGGAGCTGCATGGCACAAAATCTAGTCAGAACCAGTCATTCTGATGTTTTTCATTATTCGTATAAGGAAGAAGTTGGTAAGGTAGTAATCACATCCAACTACACAGAAAGAAGAGCTTGACCAGAGTTGAAAAACAGTTTTAAAACTTTTTTTTAATCCATTCATACAAATTAAAGTATGGTATCATGAGACAAGTAATGATCACATTTCAAATTACTGTACCACCTGTCTGAACTTAGCAACTGCTGTGACATCATGTGAACTAAAATTATGGAACAGAGTCCTTACTGAAAAGCTAACAGTCACACAGCTAGTCAAGAAATTCCCTGTATTATATGGGCCCTCTAAGTTTCTAGAAATCCATTACTGATCTCTATAGCCAGCCAGGTGAGTCCACTTAATGTCACATCCTATTTTTATGTGATCTATATAAACTTATCCTCCAATCTACACTCTAGGTCTCTGAAGTTTCCTTGTTTTCCGCATTTTCCAAACTACATGCAAGAAGTATTTCCTGTCCCTCACACGTGCGCTATATCCTGCTAATCTCATCCCCCTCCATACACTCAGCATATAAGTACAAATCAAAACACAACTGTATTTACGACTCCATTTTTAAGTATGGCACATGAAATGTAATATAAGTATATAATCACACAGAATGTAAATATAATACTGCTCAAGATCATGGGTATGATAGTAAGAATATTAAAAATTTACTATAAAAATATAACAAAGGAGAAAAAGTAACATTTTTATGGTATCTATTATTTGTACATAATGCAAACACCAAAGTGTCTTCAAAATATTTCCAGAAGTTCTACGTTTCTTATTCAGAGAAAGAAAAACCATCAATCATACAAGATTTTTGACAGTCCTCAACTTTTAGCTTGAAAATATCCCAAACAACTGATGATTAATAATACCATGCTTAGTGGTTTGCTTCACACCTGTCCCTGGCCAGGCTGTGGCAGAATAAACAATATATCCATCACATATCAATTTATTTTGTTTCATTCTTCAATGTAACTGCATTTTGACATGCAGTGTTATACATACCTCAACTTCAAAATGTCTACTTCACTGCACAGTATTCACAAGCTTATGTGCATGCTCAGTTTTAGCACTTCTTACAGGTATTCCAGTAACCCCATTCTATTATGAGAGAGCACATAACACACAACAATCACAGCAGTTCACAAAATTTACGTACAACTATTCCTTTTGACAGTCAATGCTGCTATTCAGTCACCACAAGAAAGGAAGCCGAGGAGTGCTGGTGTGCACGGCTGGCCTCCACGCAAACTGTTTTCTGGGTTGCGTCCTCCATCCAGTCGACAACTACATTACAGCAGTCTTTCAAGCCGAATCAAGCCGCTTACAGCTCTACAGTCTAACACTGCTTGGTACCAACACTTCCACAGCAAAAACCAATCACAATCCTTGAACCGAGGAGGCAGCGGCAGCAGCATGCAATATGGCTGCCGTGTTGCCACAGCAAACACCAGAGATGAGACAATAGTTTGGCCTGGGGTTGTTCAAGCAAGGGTTGCCAAGAAGAGACCAAGCGTTCAATGCTTTATTTCCCATAATCCCCTGCGGCAACAGTCGTGATACCCCACTGGGATGACCGTCTCGCCCATGAATACTCCAGACAACCAGCACAGTCCGCCCTACTGCCCGTCACGTTCCAGGCTTTCCAAGGCCTTCCCACTAGTCACACAATTGCACTGTTGCCAATATGCAGTTTTTACATCAAAGAAACAGACAATTTACATTTATCTTCAAATTAACACTGAAACAATTATTCTGCTTGTCACCAAGTGCAAGCACCAACTGTCTAAATGTGTGACAGACTGAAACGTTGACACCTGACGACTGATGCAGCATAACGCGTTTTACAAACCACCAAGAAGGCAGTCAACTTCGGATGTGGCAACAGCGGTTAACAAGTATCGAAGGCCTCTAGATTCCTCCACCTCCTCTTCCTCCTCTCCCCTTCTCATCTCAACTGAGCTTAGGCTAGGGGAACCAATACCTGCAACTTCTGACAGCTACAATAAATGGTGGCCAATTTTAATGATATGACAACCTTAAGACCAAGCATCTTTATGGCATCAATGAATATATCGAGAACCTTAGCGGGAAGAATCCATTATTGTCAGAAGTGAGACTTCCTAACCCTCATCCATTGGTCATTGTTTCAACAGGGGGATGGGACCATAAACTGGGAACCAATCACTATCATGAACAAAGAGCAGACAACAAAAGAACACTCTCATCCAAAACATATGATACTGTAGATGGACTGTTAAAGACACAAAACACCTAACAACAAATTACCTTGTGCATACTTATGATAATGAAATGTATCCTACTTAAAGGGATACCAATCACATTCTAAAGAATGTTCTTCAAGGGTGCACAGTGAAGATAACAATTCTGTGTCTTCAGGAGCAACAGGCACCAACTGTATTCACATCCCATGTATCTCACATTTTAAAACATTCACATTTTGATGAGAACTTGTAAAAATCTTCATTATATATGCATTAACATAATTCACATACATATTACATTTACATCCCTGTCTATTACAGTACTTTATTGTGTACATCCGATATTGTATCCTATACACCTTATATGTAGAGCTGTAGGTTTCTCTTTGAAATAAAGAATAAGTTGCAGAATAAAAGCAAACAGTTACGGCAGTCAGCAGAATGTACGGGGTTTCACTGGTCATCTAAATGCAATACTGATACACAAACAAAAGCATCAAGAAATTGAACATCTCAATTACTTTTTAGGGAGCCACAAACTTCATACTGCCTTGGGTGTAGGTTGTCCCACAACTCTACTTTTGAGGTCAGAGTAAACAGAATAAGAAAGAGAGGTGGGACATTATCACAGCAGGGACCCACAGCCACTAAATAGGAGATACTTTCTGCCAAGTTAAATTTATCAATACATTAATAACAGCACACTTAGTTTAATACATTTAAAAGTCTTATGATTCCTGTAGTCCTTATGACCCCGACTACATGACAAAAATTGGAGCCTGCTGCCAAAGACAACAACAATGACATAGACCTAAACCAGAATATACTCACAGCAAGAGGGAATATTTATGCAATTTTGAAATGGATGCTTTGAAACATGTGAGCAATGGGTATGGGGGACCAGCCCACCTCCTATTTTACAGGTACCAGGGGCTCTTTCCCTAGTGGTAAAGCAACCAGGGCATGAAGCTGACCAGTCACCTCCACCTTGTGTTGAGGTTAAGAATGAATGGAGCTGTACCTCTACACCCCCTGTATCTTCGTGGCATGCACAGCGACAACTTCTATACAGCCCAGAGGACAGTAATATGACCAAAGGACACAAACGGCACAATTTTTTGAAACAGGCACACATACTATAAATACAAAGTAAAATTAGCATACTGGGTGGGGTGAAATAGAGAGGGAACCCAAACTTAGAAACTTGTGAGAGTTCTGTGAGGTTTAAATGGAATAACTGTGTGAATGCAGGTAAATGCTGAAGATTTTAACACACTCAGGCATAAAAGTTACTTACAACATGCAAAAATTCAGTTCATACCTCAGAGAAAACAGACTGTTTCTCCAAGACAAAGACCATCTGGTTAACGTCGTCTTTTGAATAAATGATATTCTGAGAATCACATGGAAAGCATTATGTGGGCAAAACGCAGTTTTTTGGCGCTCTCGCAAAGCAGTTGCGAAAAGCGATTATTTGCCTCGTCATGCATCTATGTCTTCTGTCTGTCCGTCCATCCGGGTGGAACAGCGCAACTCACACCGTACGGGTTTTCGTAAACTTCCATATTCGGGATTTCTACTAAAATTCGTGACATATTCTGATTCTAGTTACAAATGTACAAAAATGTGAAGCTCTTTACATGACGATCTAAGTACACACATGTGATTCGTTGTTATGATTTTCTCTGTGAGCAACGAGCCAGGCGGGAAAACCTGGTAGTGATCACAGATCATCTAGTTTGGTAGTGATAAACAACTGCGGCCAGGCGGTCAGTCGCCGGTCTCGCACCGCGGAGGCCGACATTCGATCTTCGACCAGTCCTTATGAAATGTGATGGGCAAAGTGGTACTGGGGCACGTTTTCTCCGGCGACCTCGGCTTTCCCGTGCGATGTTATCATTCTACCAATGTTCAGAGCAACGCTCCTTCGGATATCGGAAAGCACTAGAAAGAGAAACAACCACTTCCCAACAAGAGTCAGGTATGATCGATTGAAAATCTCACCGTTTACGAGATAAACAAGAATTAGGATGTTTCTCATATATCGATTATAATCGACTGTACATCTGTTGTTAAGAAACGAAGCGTCTGTGTGTAAAAGAAGGGAAATCATTTCAAATACTCGCATCGTGTTCCTCTGAAAACAGTGATTGATTTAAGGGGACTGGGCCACTGGCAAAGCGAACGTGCCAACAAGTGTTACCATCTGCGGACATTTCCTAACAAGTATAATATTAAAACAGTTGGTACATACAGTCTGAACTAAGCTTTACAAGTTTTAACAGCAGTAAATGGCTGCCAAAACTTCACAGCGTTTTATATCAAACATATATTCCTTTACTCATCCACCGGGGCTTGTAGTTACAGTAGTATTAAGTTCTTCTGCATTCCTTTTACTAAGTGGAAGAATTTGTAGGTTTGTAACTATGTAGCTTCATTAGCTCTGTACCTAATTTAAGTTTCATTACACTGTATATAAACGGTTCTGAAATCATTTGTAGAATACTATGTTCGTTGCTATTGGACTTATCTCACTTCTTGTATATTGCTAGAAACTGACGAGTCCACTATCATGTATGATATTTTGGACTAATAAACTAAACTAAACCAATGTGTGTTTGTATGTTTTCGCACCAACACACACAGCCTTCAGATATGACCTTTAATATCTAATTATGGAAAATAATCTTTCCCAATTACACAAATTCAGATCAGTGAGCTCATACAGTATCTTCAGCCATGCTAAATCGTTCAGAAATGCTAAGCCATTTGTCTTTAAGTTTCATATGTGAGAATGCCCTACAGCAACAACAAGGTTTCCACAAGTTAACGTGCACTTTCACTGACTAGTACCAAAATATAATTAAACGATAAGCACTGTAAAGCTAATGAGATGATGAAGAGAACTTGTACTATACCATAAAAGTTGTGGCCTATGAAAAGTTATCGTTTACTACAGTTCCAGAAGAATCAAACCACTTATACTTAGTCCATCTTCTACTATGTGTAGGTGTGCTTTCACTGACATTACTATGAACCAGATATCATATATGAACTGAATGACTGGAAGAGTTTTATTTCTTCATGCTTGCATCTTAGTGGACTGCTGAGTGGAACAATATTTGTCTCTCAGAATAATCTGAGTTATTCAGTACATTTAGGAACTATGGAGGAACAACATAAAATATATTTGTTTCATCTAAGAACAGACCCAACATTTGATCTTAAGAGTGTACACCGAGAAAGACAAAATTTTAAGGCACCAACTATTACCTACACACAATATGAATAAATTTGTATCTGTGTACATCATGGAAGTGCTACATTTATATGTATTCATCCAACTACTGTACTTTTAGTTTACTCTCATACTCCAGGAAAAAAGTATGCTTGTTAGACCACCATGCCATTCGTCTCACTGATCCCGCCCCCCCCGCCCTCACATACTTTTTTTCTTCTGCTCCCAAGGCGATTATATAGTATGAGGTATCCGC
>Ga0131853_10008044_pt1 | contig 19166 bp, 21 predicted proteins | sample TergutLab28metaG_FD_92764 | JGI IMG/M metagenome (GOLD analysis project Ga0131853, IMG submission 92764) | Labiotermes labralis P1 segment gut microbial communities from Petit-Saut dam, French Guiana - Lab288 P1 (version 2) (version 2) | ecosystem: Host-associated > Arthropoda: Insects >...
AATATGCCCCACATCAGATTTCATGACCTTCGACATTCATCAGCGTCATATCTAAAGGCTCTGGGCTTCGACCTTAAAGATATTCAGACTTGGCTACGTCATAAGGATATACAGACCACAATGAATTTGTATACCCATCTCGACATGGAAGCCAAGGAAAATATTGCAAATAGTCTTGATGCTAAATTCAAACTTCTTGAATCGAAATAATTTCATTCAAAGCTGTGGTGCAAATGGGATACGAGCGAAAGTGTTAGACAAAGTGTTAGACAGATGGGGTAAAAAGAAAATTCATGGGTTATCCTCAACCGAGGAAAGCCCATGAATTCAAGGATGCAGCTGACAGGACTTGAACCTGCACGGGAGTGATCCCACAAGATCCTTAGTCTTGCGCGTATACCAGTTCCGCCACAGCTGCGACAAAATGAATTATACATTATGTGCAGCAAGATGTCAAGGAGAAATTTAGGCGGGCGGTATTTTGCTTTTTTGTAATGAATTTCGCAAAAAGGCTTGCAAAACGCGGCGTTGTATGGTAGAATGGGTGAGCTATAAAGCCGATATTAGGAAATTGGGGATTCCTCAGCCGTTTCTTGATATGCGGGATAATGATGAATTTGAGAGGAGAAAGAAAATGGCAATCGACAAAAAGGCAATTATTGAGAAGTTTGGCAGAAGCCCGGAGGACACGGGCTCGCCGGAGGTACAGGTGGCAATTTTGACAGAGCGCATTAACCATCTGACAGAGCATTTGAAGATTCACAAGAAGGACCACCATAGCAGGCGCGGGCTTTTGATGATGGTTGGCCAAAGACGCGGGCTTTTGGATTATGTAATGAGAAAGGATATCGAGGGGTATCGTAATTTGATTGCGGCTCTTGGAATTAGAAAGTAGGGGGAAGAGAAAATAAAACACAAGGTTTGGTTTAAAACTGTTTTAGGCCAGATACAATAGGAGAAAAACATGCATAGAACTTATGAATTAGAACTGGCGGGCAGTCCGCTAAAGGTCGAGATTGGCCGCGTGGCCGAGCTGGCTGGCGGGGCTTGTGTGGTGCATTATGGCGAGACCACGGTGCTTTGCACGGCCACGGCATCCGAAAAGCCGCGGGCGGGTATTGACTTTTTCCCGCTGTCTTGCGATTATGAAGAGAGGCTGTATGCTGTGGGCAAGATTCCCGGCGGCTTCATTAAGCGCGAAGGCAGACCTACGGAAAATGCCGTGCTTACCTCGCGCCTGATAGATAGGCCTATTAGGCCGCTTTTCCCCGACAATATGCGTAATGATGTGGCGGTGGTGGCTACGGTTTGGTCTGTAGACCAAAACCATGCACCCGAAGTTGCCGCTATGATAGGCGCGAACATCGCCCTTGCTATATCTGATATACCTTTTAATGGCCCCGTGGGTTCTGTTAACATGGGTCTTGTGGACGGCGAACTAGTAATTAATCCCAATGCCGAGCAACGCGAGAAGAGCCAGCTTGCTCTTACGGTTTCATCCACCAAGCACAAGGTAATGATGATAGAAGCCGGTGCGGACGAAGTGCCCGAAGACCTGATGTATAAAGCCATTATGCGCTCTCATGAAGAAAATGTGCGCATAGTGGAATTTATTGAGACCATAGCAGCCGCAGAGGGCAAGCCCAAGCGCGAATTTGAAAAAATCGAAGTGCCGGCAGAGGTTTATGCCGCTGTTAAGGACTTTATCGGCGATTCTCGCATGGAAACTGCCGTGTTTTTCGACCAAAAGCAACTGCGCGATGCCGCTGTTGGCGAAATAAAAACAGAGGCTCTGGAGGCTTTAGTCCCTAAATTTACAGATATGGAGTCAGAAGAAGCCGCAAAATGGATTGGCGAAGCAATATATAAATTCGAGAAGCAAACCGTGCGCCGCATGATTTTGAAGCAAAGCAAACGCCCCGATGGGCGCGGGCTGGACAAAATCCGCAGGCTACATTCAGAGGTGGACGTTGTGCCCCGGGTGCATGGCTCTGCTATCTTTAGCCGCGGCCAAACCCAGGTTATGACAGTAACCACGCTAGGCTCTATGAGCAATGTACAGCGGCTGGACGGCCTGGATTTGGATATGGAAATGAAGCGATACATGCATCATTACAATTTCCCAAGCTTTAGCGTGGGCGAAACCCGCCCATCCCGTGGGCCTGGCCGTCGCGAAATTGGCCATGGTGCCCTGGCGGAGCGCGCTCTGCTGCCTGTTTTACCATCAGAAGAAGATTTTCCATATGCCATCCGCCTTGTTTCCGAGGTTGTAAGCTCCAATGGCTCTACATCCCAGGCCAGCGTATGCGGCAGCTCCCTTTCGCTTATGGCTGCGGGCGTACCCATAAAGCGTGCTGTGGCGGGTATTTCTGTGGGACTGGTTACAGATGATAACAATGTAGACGACTTCGTGCTATTGGCCGATATACAAGGCATAGAGGACTTCTTTGGCGACATGGACTTTAAAGTCGCCGGTACAACCGAAGGCATCACCGCCATTCAAGTAGATATCAAACTTGACGGCCTAACACCCGAAATCATCAAAGCCTCCCTTGAGCAATGCCGCGATTTGCGCATTGACATCCTAGAAAACTCCATGAACCCGGCTATAGACACCCATCGTCCGCAAATTTCCCAATACGCACCCAAAATTGTTATGGTGCAAATTAACCCCGAGAAAATGGGCGAGGTTATTGGGCCGCGCGGCAAGGTTATCCACCGCATTATCGAAGAATGTGGCGGCGACAAGCTGGAAGCAGGCGGTATAACCATAGACACTATGGACGACGGCAAAATCTACGTGGTGGGCTATAATATGGACAATATCCAAAAAGCTGTGGACACCATCAATGCAATAGTGATGGAGCCAGAGGTTGGCAAGATCTACCAAGGCAAGGTTGTTCGCATAATGGACTTTGGTGCTTTCGTAGAGATTGCGCCTGAAAAAGACGGTCTATGCCATATCTCCCAACTATCCATGCAAAGGCTTGAAAAAGTCGAAGATGCCGTGAATTTGGGCGATATGCTGGAAGTAAAGCTAATGGAAATTGACGACCAAGGCAGGTTGAATTTCTCGCACAAGGCTACCCTGCCCGGGGTTAAGCCCGAAGACCTAATTGTTAAGCGTCCTGCCAGACCACCCAGACCCGGTGGCGGCAGACCCGGCGGCAATGATAGAGGCGGCAGACCCGGCGGCGGGAGAGACAGACGATAATGAGTTTTTATATCCAACAACTAGATAATGCCAAAGACCTGCCGCCCCCGAGGTATATGACCCCGGGGGCGGCAGGTATGGATTTGTGCGCAAATGTGCCCGCCGATGAGCCTCTGATAGTAAAGCCCAGACAAAGGCTGGCTGTGCCATGCGGCTTTAAAATGGCAATGCCCATGGGATATGAGGCACAAGTGCGCCCCCGCAGCGGCCTCGCCCTAAAGCACGGCATATCCATGCCAAATTCCCCCGGCACTATAGATGCGGACTATCGCGGCGAAGTATGCGTGCTACTGATAAACCTGGGCGATGCTGATTTTGTGATACATAGAGGCGACAGAATCGCGCAGATGATTATTAACAAAGTGGAGCTGGTGGATTTTGAGGCCGTAGACGAACTGCCTGAAAGCCTAAGAGGCGAAGGGGGTTTTGGGTCTACAGGTGTGTCACAAAGCTAGGGGGATGCCTATGTGCAGACGATTTCTATCTCTAGGGTTGGGGATGCTACTTATAACCCTGCTAATACTGGGCGGCTGCGGGTCAAACAGAAGGTTTTCCGGCAGCATATTTGTTAACGAAAACAATCCAAATGAATATCTGCGGTTTATAAATGCGCGAAGCGTTGTTTTGGTGCGTAATGACGAAACTATTACCGGCTTCTATACATTATTGGATGACAACAGCCTGCGTCTCGACTTTGCCTCTACCAGGCAAATTGCTACAATTAATGATAACCGCGATACCATTATTTACAATCATATCACCTTCGTTAGAGAAGGCGGCACAAACATATTTTTGTGGGCACTCGGGCTTCTGGCTCTCTTTGGGGTAGGGCTGCTTACACGGCCTAGTATCATAAAAGTAAAGAAGGGATGAAGAAAATCATGAACGAAGACAACAAAGGGAAATTACTGGCTTCTGCTAGATACCGTCAACCAATGCTAACATTTTTTGGCATGATACTGATTGTTGTTGGTCTCGCATTGCCCTTAATTATTGTACTGATAGTTTTTGGCGACTTTACGACTTTCCTAAACTACCAGGGCAGCAGGATTGACAGTATAATGGCCGATGAGGACGGATTGATTTTTCTAATCTTTCCCGTATTTGCACTACTTATAGGGGTTTTAGTCATGCGTGCGCGCATAAGCATACATGTGTACGATACCCATATTATGTGCAGATGGGCCAGCTTGGTTAAGGCGGCAAGGGTCGAATACAACGAAATTACAGATGTTAAAATAGTCAGGGACGAAACGCGCTGGTCTATGATTGGTGGGCTTCTAAGCGTATTTAGAACAGTAACTTACGCCTTAGAAATCCATCTGGACAAATCGCGGCGCGGCCCAAAAAGCATTACATACGTAATTGCCGGTAAGAGATCACAGTTTAACAAAGAAAAAGCGCAGCAAATAATGGATATTATTTTGCAAAAGACAGGAAAAAAATCTTGACAAACCAGGCAAAGTATGATAGAATAACTCTTCGTGTAGTAACCGCACGGAAATAGATGGGTCATAATCTGTGGAGTATAAACAGAACCTATCCCGGCGAGTATAATTGAAAGAAGGTAGAAAAAATGTACGCAATTATTGAAACAGGCGGCAAGCAGTATGATGTGCGCGTAGGCGACATCATTAAAGTAGAGAAGCTAGAGGCCAATCCAGAAGAAAATGTAACCTTTGACAAAGTGCTGCTGGTATCCGGCGGCGATGCCCCAAAGGTAGGCGCGCCATATGTTAGCGGCGCAACAGTTACAGCCTCTGTGCTAACACAGGGCAAAGAAAAGAAGGTCATCGTCTACAAGTATAAGGCCAAAAAGGGTTATCACAAAAAGAAAGGCCACAGACAGCCCTATACCAGCCTTAAAATCGAGGCCATAAACGGTTAAAAATCAAATGATTAAGGTATTGCTGTATCACAACAAAAATAAGGATATCTATCGCTTTAAGGTGCTAAACCACGGGCAGGACATTGTCTGTGCCGGTGTTTCCGCCCTTGTTATCACTTGCGCCAATTTCATTCAAAGCCAGTTTAGGCTAGATGTGGTGCAAAAACACAGGGACACGGGCTATATAGACTTTGAAATTGGCGAGATAAAGCGCGGCGGGCGCAACCACGCCGCAAATCTCATCATAGAAAACATGGTCTTTGGCCTGCGGCTGATAGAAGAAAGCTATAGCGACGATATTCAGATAAACTCCAAGTATGAATAAAGCGAGGTGCATATCAATGATTAAAATGAATTTGCAATTTTTTGCCAGCAAAAAAGGTGTGGGCTCTTCCAGAAACGGCAGAGAATCCGCTTCCAAGCGTCTTGGCGCAAAGCGTGCCGATGGCCAAATAGTGCGCGCCGGCAACATACTCTACACCCAGCGCGGCACAAAAATCCACCCAGGCAACAATGTGGGCCGCGGCAATAACGACAATCTCTTTGCCCTGGTAGATGGCCGCGTGCGCTATGAGCGCATGGGTCGCGATAAAAAGAAGGTTTCGGTTTATCCGGTACCGGTAGCTCAATAACTCCCAAGGTGTTGCCACATGGCGACACCTTGTTTTCTTTTGAGGATGAATGATGATTTATTTTGACGATGGCAGTATTTTGATTCGCGATATGATAGAAACCGACCCGGCGGCAATTCTAGAAGAAGAGCTGGCCATGGGTCATCATCGCACCCTAGAATCCTTTTCGGGCCGCCTAAAAGACCGGCAGAAGGGCATTGCAACACCCCTTGTAGCCGAATATAAAGGCTTTATTGCCGGATATATCAATGTGTACTCATGCGAAATAAGGGATCTAGGCGTTTTTACCAAATACAGGAATCTCGGCATCGGCGGCAAGCTTATGGATATCGCAGAGCAAATAGTGGCCGAGCGTAGTAATGTTGCCTGCCTAAGCGTCGGTTTGCACAGCGGCTATGGGGCTGCCCAGCGCATGTATGCCAGGCGAGGCTATATGCCCGATGGCAGCGGGGTTTGGTATCATGGCATACCCCTTACCCCCTATGCCGATTGCAAAAACGACGACGACCTGGTTTTGCGCCTTGTAAAGGAGTTGAGATAAATGAAAGATTGGGAGATTGCTGCAAGAAAATTTATAGATGAATGTGAATTCAAGGACGACATAGACGCTGTTTTCTTGACCGGCAGCTATGCCACAGGCAATGCCGATGAATTTTCCGATATCGACCTATACATCGTTTTAAATGACGCCGTAAACTACCGCCAGCGCGGCAATAGGCGCGTGGATGGCTTTCTTGTGGAGTATTTTGCAAACCCTATGCGCCAAATCAGAAAATACATAGACACAAACCACGAAAATGTTCGCACAACCGAAGTTAACATGATATTGGGCGGCAGATTGATTTTTAACGAAAATCCCACCGCTGTCGAAGAACTGATGGACTATTGCCATCGAAAATCAGCAACCCCATTTCCAAAAATGGCTGAATTTCAGATAAAAACCGGCCTGTACCATTTTTGGAACAACTACGACGAGCTAAACCTCTCCTACGCCTACCAGACACCCGACTTTGCCATACAGTTCTATCGTTTCACCCAAAACGCTTTAGAACTATATTCCCGCTACACCTGTTCGCCCATACCCAGTTATCATAACCTGCACAGATGGCTAACAGATGCCGAATACTTCGCAAAATACGGCCTGCCGACCCACAATGACCCGGACTTTCTTGAAATCATCAGAAAATCCTACAACTGCGGGGATGCGGATACCATGCTGGGTCTATCAAAAACACTCTATGCCTATGTTACCGACAAAATGGGCGGTTTCGATATTGATAATTTCATATTGCGCAGCCCATGTGATTAATACCCATGCTTCTTAGCAATCCTAATATCCTCCCCAACAAACCCAAGCAGCATATACTCCCCAAAAATCCGCGAAGTCACCCTATCCGTATAATGCTCCTCAAAATCCTTGGGCGCAAGATTGGTAGAGATAATCGTAGATTTTTTGTTAAGCAAGCGCGTATTGATGATATTAAACAGCTCTTTTTCCGTAATACTGGTAGGAAACTCCGTGCCCAGGTCATCAATTATCAGCAAATCCGCCTCGGGGATCATCGCAAGATGGGCCGCGCCATCTGCCGCACTCACACGGTTAAAGCGCACATCCTCCACCAGTTTAAACAACTGCCCGGCCGTGGTATAAAGTACTGTTTTGCCAGCATCCAGCAGCTCCTTGGCAATGCAATTGGACAAAAAGGTCTTGCCAAGCCCCGTGGGGCCATAAAAAAGCAGATTATCAAATTTCTTATCAAAATTATCAACAAATTTCAAACTTGCCGTCCAAACACGGTTTATGTTGTCCCTGGGACTTATGCCATGGGCAATGTCGATGATATCTGAGTAGTAGTTGAGATTGAAAGCATCAAAATTCTCCCGCTCCAGCACCTTGGATAGGTTTGACATCTCGTAACACTTCGTAATAAGCCGTTGCTTCAAGCAATGGCAATGCCCACCGCCTGCAAACCCCGTGTCCCCACAGGCCACGCAACTATAAACATCCGAAAAAAACGTGTCGTCATAGCCATTGTCATACAAAAGCCTGGCCTTTTCGTCTGCTAGCTCCTGATTTTTTATACGCAGGGTCTGTGCAGCTGTACCGCTGTCTCTCTTTAGCACCAGCTTTGCCAGCGCAAGCCCTATGTCCGCCATTTGGTCGTCAATTTCCTTCACCCTTGGCAGCTTTGCATACAAAAAAGCCTGCCGCCCATCCAGGGTTTTTTGCGCCTGCATCCGCTGTCTTTCCAGCTCTCGCATGGCCTCTTTAAACATTTGTGACAAAGCCCCTCAACCCCTATTCCGCAATCTTCCTATCAATATATTCCTGCTCCATCTGCGCCAGCTTTTCATAATCCCATTTGCGACCCTCATAATTCTGAACCCTCACCCGCCGGCCCTCGCTTTTTGCCGCTGGCCTGCGCGTGGACTTCACGCTGTCATAATAGGTCTTCTCCAGGGCCGCAACCTGCTCCGCCGTATGTATATTGTCATTTTTCCATTTACGAAAAATACCGTCAGTATAAGCAAAGCTGGCAGAACCCTTGTTCATGATAGTCTTTTCGCAGGCCAGCTTTATCATGGGCATGCCCCATGCTTCTTCCTTCAACCAGCGGTGCATATATTCCATCTCTTTTTCAATAGGGTCGCGGCCGGAAATTCCAAGAGACCGCAAAATCTCGCGATACTCGTTGTTAAATAAGGCTATATACTCTTCGGCCTGCTCCTCGGTAGAAATCCCTCGCGCCGACCAGTCCTTGGCCACCGCCCGCAGATAATTATTATGCGTCTTGTTCTTGTCGATGCAATATTCTAGCAAAGCACTAATAACATTAACCGGCAGCCCAAGGTCGTCGTAAAAACCCAAATACATCTGCCGCTCTACATCCGTCAGCGGCTTGCCCGTCAGTATATGCACCACCTCAAAAAGCCTCTGTACCTCTTTGTCTTTCAAATGCAGCTCCACATCCGCCAAAGAATATTCCGGCAAATCTCCTGCGATATTGGTCTTTGGTTTCTCTACAAAAGACTTCGCAAAACGCATATCAATAAATGCCAACGACAAAACCCCATCCCTTTGCGATAAAATCTCCACCAACCCGGCCTTTTCCCAATATTTCCAGGCCTTCTCCACATCTTTGATAGTAATATCAAAAACCTCCGCCATATCTTCACAGGAAATCTCCGTAGCTCCCTTGGAATATTGGCGATAGCCATAAATATATATCACGCTGTACACCGGGTTTGCCCCCGGCATATGCTTGTCAACAAACTCATTGGGTATATCCGTTGTAAACATAATCTGTTCCATCAATTGCCCTCCAAAATCCTGTTAACCTCTTGCAAAATAACACTCACATCCGCCATAGCCCCCCGCCCAACATCGCCACAGGCCAAAAGTGACTCCTTGGGCTGCACAAAATGATACCCCAGCCCGGCAAGCTTCTCCAAATTACCCTGCACAACAGGATTTTCATACATGGCGGTATTCATTGCGGGACAAATCAAAACCGCGGCTTTGGTAGCCATCACCACAGTCGAAAGCATATCATCCGCTATACCCCCTGCAATCTTGCCAATTATATTGGCCGATGCCGGCGCAATCACAAAAACATCCGCCCGCTGTGCCAGAGAAATATGTCTCACGTCCTCATAAACAATCTCCTCAAACATATCCGCATACACCTTGTGCTTAGTCAGCGTTTGCAGCGTCAATGGCGTAATAAATTTTGCGGCAGCAGATGTCATTATCACATGCACATCCGCCCCGCCCTTTGTTAGCATATTCGCCAAATCCGCCGCCTTGTATGCCGCTATAGAGCCGGTAATTCCTAAAACTATCTGCTTTTTCATTTGCCTCTCCTATGCTCCAATGTCGCTTCTACTATGCCTCGCGCAATCTCGGCTTTGGTCTCGTATTCGCTATACTGCTTGTTTTTATCAATCAAATACCCCTTGTGCTTCTCCCCCGCAATTTCTGCGGCATCATTTGCCAACACAAAGTCGCAGTTATTTTTTACCAATAGCGTGTATCCCACATCCAGCAATGTTCCACGTGGAACATTGCTTAATAGCTTAAACCCCACAATGGTAGATTTTGGCGAAAGTCCACGCAGCATACCAATTATTTTGGGTGTCTTTTCCAGCCGCAGCACAATCTCGTCATGGCCAGAGCTAATCTTGCTGTCCGGCTCTAGCGCGCCATCGGGCGTAGAAACCCCTTTTACACGATAATCCGAAACAGCCATGGCATGAACAATAATGTTAATAGAATGTTCCCTTAAAACCCGCGATATAGCATTTTGCGCACTTTCTGCGTCGTCAATTTCTATCACATCCACGTCGGCCTGTGGTTTCGCCGCATTTTTGCCGCATACATAGAAAATCTGCGCCTTGGGCGCAAGATTAACATAGGCTTCTGCAATGGCAGAGCCCAGCCTGCCTGTGGAGTTGTTTGTAATACTGCGTACGTCATCAATTTTTTCGGCCGTGCCACCGGATGTTATTAAAATCTTCATGGGTAGAATATAACATAATTTTTGGGCGGTGTCAAATGGCCTAAATTCGTACAAGCCGCATATATTGCTATATCAGGAGGTGGTTGTGTGAAAAAAATTTTGTATGCGATTAAGGTTGGGTTGGGTATTGCTATGGTGTTGGTGGCGGCGTATTCGCTGGGCTCTTTTGGGGGCTTCTTAGAATTAATTTTTGGCGCGGGGCTTATGTTAGCCGGGGTGTTGTTGGGCATATTTCTAGAAAAGCGGGACACCCGCCTTTTCCTTTTCTTCTCTTTAATTTCTTTTGTCCTTACTTTTTCGCTATATTTCCTGCCTTTTCTTTCTTTTTTTCAGTATTTTGTAGGCGGGTTTTTGATATATTTTGCCTGCACCATGGTGTTGGTCAGAAAAAAAGCTACGGCAATCTGATTCGTGACAGTAATTACCAAATAAGCGCAGGGACACCCCGGACAGCATAGAGCTGCCCATACGAATTTGTTTGCATGAAATATCACGAATTAGATTGCTGTGAAAAAAAGCTGTTATTTCTTGAAGTATCGGGAAAAATATGCTAAAATAGTTTCAATAACTTTATGGAGGTACGCAGATGGCATTGAATAGCATGTTTACTAAAGAAAGGCTGAAGGAGAGGCTGGTTGAAAATGTTAAAACCCTTTCTAGAAAGACTATTGACACGGCCTCTAAAGAGCAGCTTTATGAGGCTTTGGTGTTTACTATAAGGGATTTGGTTACGGACAAATGGATTGCTACGCATGATGTGTATAACAACAAGGATGTTAAAATTGTGTACTACTTGTCTATGGAATTTTTGATGGGGCGTTTTTTGGGCAATGCTGTTATCAATTTGGGGTTGGATGCGCAGGTGCGCGAGGTTTTGGACGAGCTTGGCATAGATTATAATACCGTGGAAGATGCAGAGCGCGACCCCGGCCTTGGAAATGGCGGCCTTGGACGCCTAGCGGCCTGTTTCTTGGATTCCCTTTCTACATTGCAGTTGCCAGCCTATGGCTGCGGCATACGATACCATTACGGCATCTTTGAGCAAAAAATCGAAAATGGTTTCCAAATAGAACGGCCTGATCATTGGCTGGAAAATGGCGACCTATGGGGTGTTAAGCGTCAGGAATATGCCGTGGAAGTGAAGTTTGGCGGCGATGTTAGGGCTGTTAAAAAGCCTGATGGGGAGTTTACTTTTGTGCAGGAAAACGCCCAGTCCGTGCGTGCTGTGCCCTACGACTACCCTGTGCTGGGCTATGATACAAACACCGTAAACACCCTGCGCCTTTGGGATGCCGAAGCCATCAATAAATTCGACCTTGGGTATTTTAACCAAGGGCAATACCAAAAGGCTGTAGAAGAGCAGAATTTGGCCAAAACCCTGTCGGAGGTGCTGTATCCGGCGGATGATACCGTGGCAGGCAAGGAACTGCGCCTGCGCCAGCAGTATTTCTTTGTGTCAGCAACGCTCCAGCGCATAATTGCGCGCTTTAAAGAAAATCACAGCGACTTTGCCAAACTGCCGGACAAAGTGGCCTTGCAGCTTAACGACACCCACCCATCTGTGGCTGTGCCGGAGCTGATGCGCATTTTGGTGGACGAAAATGGCGTGGATTGGGATGTGGCATGGGAAATAACCCGCAAAACATGCGCTTATACCAACCATACCATAATGTCCGAAGCCCTGGAAAAATGGCCTACAGAGCTGTTTTCTCGCGTGCTACCGCGCATATATATGATTGTAGAAGAAATTAACCGCCGCTTCTGCGCGGATTTAATAAAATGGTTTGGCAATGACCCCGAAAAAGTGCGCAGTATGGCCATTATTGCCGATGGCTATATCCGCATGGCCTTCTTAGCAATTGTTGGCAGCAATTCTGTAAACGGTGTGGCGGCTTTGCATACAGAAATCCTTAAAAATCAAGAACTAAAGGATTTTTACGGAATCTATCCAAATAAGTTTAACAACAAAACCAATGGCATAACCCAACGCCGCTGGCTGGCCCATACAAACCCCGCGCTGGCAAAGCTTATAACAGAAACCATCGGCGACAAATGGCTTAAAGACCTATCGCATCTGGAAAATCTTATGCCATTTGCAAAAGACGCGGCCTTTGCCGAAGAATTTATGAAAATAAAGCATACCAACAAGGTTAATTTGGCCGGCTATATTAAGCAGACCACAGGATATGTTGTAGACCCCAGCTCTATTTTCGATATTCAAATCAAGCGTCTGCATGAATACAAGCGGCAGTTGCTTAACATCCTCCACGCGCTGTATCTGTATAATCAGCTTAAAGTGGCACCATGGATGGATATTGCGCCGCGCACATTTATTTTTAGCGGCAAGGCGGCGGCCAGCTATCATCGCGCCAAACTTATCATCAAGCTGATAAACTCTGTGGCGAATCTGGTTAACAACGACCCTTCCATAGAAGGCCGCCTAAAAATCCTTTTCCTGGAAAACTATCGCGTGTCCTTAGCAGAGCGGCTTATACCCGCCGCCGATGTATCCGAGCAGATTTCTACCGCAGGCAAGGAGGCTTCCGGCACGGGCAATATGAAGTTTATGCTTAATGGCGCGATAACGTTGGGCACAATGGATGGCGCCAATGTGGAGATTTTTGAAGAGGTAGGGCCGGAAAATATCGTTATCTTTGGCATGAGCGCGGAAGAAGTGGCGGCCTTGTATGCCTCGGGCGCATATAACCCATGGGATGTGTACAATATGGATACCAGCATACAGCATATACTCACCCAGCTTATCAATGGCTCGTTGTCTGATAATCACGATCTTTTCCGCGAACTCTATGAGGCACTACTTAACGGCTACCACGGTCAAATACCGGATGAGTATTTTGTGCTAAAAGACTTTGCCAGCTATGCCGAGGGTCACGAAAAAATTGGTCAGCTTTACAAAGATGCCCAAAAATGGCGTGAAATGGCTATTATAAATGTGGCCAAAAGCGGCAAGTTCTCCAGCGACCGCACTATCCAACAATACAGCGATGAAATTTGGAAGCTTAAACAAGTTAATATCAGCATTTAAGGGAGTTCTATATGAGGATAAAGATACGCTTTGCAACGTCAATGTTTTTGGTAGCATTGCTGTTTAGTATGTCTTTTGCGCATAATACACAAGCAATACCGCCCACAGCATTCGACGAAAATGCATCAGACACCAGCTTTGTCATACGGTACGATGGCAGCCTTTGGGGCTGGGGCAACAACGAATTTGGCCAGCTTGGCGACGGCACGCGGATTAATCGCCACTATCCAACGCATATCATGGATGGTGTAATAGATTTTTCATCCAGAAGGACTCGCTCTATGGCTGTTACAGATGACGGCGGGCTCTGGCTTTTGGGCACAACACCCACACGGGTTATGGATGATATCATCGCTGTTTCTGTTGGAGATTCGCATGTAATGATAATCAAAGCCGATGACAGTCTTTGGGGTTGGGGCGATAATTCCCGGGGACAGCTGGGGGTTGCTACAACAGAATCCCATACCAGAGAAAACCCTGTGCATATTATGGACGATGTAGCCGTGGTTTCTGCGGGAGGGTTTCATACACTAGCTATCACAACCGATGGAGGCCTTTGGGCATGGGGTTGGAGCAACCGTGGCCAGGTTGAGGGCGACTATACTGTTCGGGGTTGGGGAAGCAATCCTGATTTGATGCACCCGGAGCCAATGCAAATACGCTACTGGCAATCCTTTACTGCCATTTCTGCGGGAGATCTTCATTCCATGGCCGTGACAGACGATGGCCTCTTGTTTGTCTGGGGCAGTAGCAGCTCGGGCCAAATTGGTGATGGACAAACAACCAACCGCCGTATGCCCGTAAACCCCATCATGGAGGATATTGTTGCTGTTTCGGCCGGGCGTTTCCATTCGGCGGCTATAACATCAGACGGCGCACTATGGACATGGGGAAGCAACCAAAACGGTCAGATTGGCAATGGGTTGCCCAATGAAGACCATGGCCGAGCAACGCGTGTTCCAACACATATTATGGATGATGTGGTATCTGTTTTCGCAGGAGAATCTAACACACTAGCTGTAAAAACAGATGGTACCGTTTGGACATGGGGCAGCAATAGATCCGGGCAAATTGGTGATGGCACTGCTACCATAACCGGTTGGGTGCATGATGATATACAGCCCTTTCCTCATTTTGTTGTTCATGAAGACAACACCCGCCGCTCGCCTGTGCGCGTAATGGATTAACCCATGAAGAAATTAGAGCGTTTTACCACAATCTACAAACCCGTCGAAACCGAGATTTTTGAGAAAAAGTCTCGGTTTATCGGCCATGCCTTTCCTGTGGAAAGCGAAGACGATGCCCTGGCCATTTTGGCCGATGTGCGCAAGGCACATGCCAAAGCCAATCACAATTGCTTTGCCTGGCAAATTGGCGAAGACAACCGCTTTACGCGCCAAAGCGACGATGGCGAACCCAGCGGCACCGCGGGCATGCCCATCCTAGACCTGTTGCGCAAAGGCGGCATACAAAACACCCTGGTTATTGTTACCCGCTATTTTGGCGGCACGCTGTTGGGCACGGGCGGGCTTGTTCGTGCCTATGGCCGCGCCGCCAAAGAGGCCGTAGAGGCCAGCCCCATAATAGAAAAGATATTGCACGCAAAAATCAGCGTAAAATGTCCATATAATTTGCAAGGCAAATTGCAATACGAAATTCTAAACAACAACCATATGCTTCACGACACCCTTTTTACCGACAATGTAGAGTTTATTGTGCTAACAGAAGCCGTAAATGCGGACAGGCTTGCAAAAGCCATGGCAAACGCATCGGCTGGCCAGGCAGAGGTACATATTTTACAAGAGCTTTATTGCGCCCATGTCCAGGGCGAATTAATACAGTTTTGAAAAGGAGAGAACCAAAATGGCAGGACATTCCAAATTTGCAAATATCAAGCACCGTAAGGAGCGGCAAGATGCCAAGCGCGGCAAGATTTTTACCAAGCTGGGCCGCGAGCTGGCTGTGGCCGTAAAAATGGGCGGCCCGGACCCCGGCAGCAATGCGCGCCTAAAAGAGGTTATGGCCAAGGCCAGAGCGGCCAATATGACCAACGACACCATCGAGCGCAGCATAAAGAAGGCCGCGGGCGAGCTGGACAATGTGAATTACGAAGAAATAACATACGAGGGCTATGGCCCCGGCGGCATAGCCGTTATTGTGCAGTCCCTTACGGACAACCGCACCCGCACCGTTGCCAATGTGCGCCACGCCTTTACCAAGGGCGGCGGCAATATGGGCACATCGGGCTCTGTGGCCTTTCAATTTGACCATGTGGGCCAGATTGCTGTAGAAAAAACCGGCGGCGTAGATGAGGACGAGCTGATGATGACTGCTCTGGATGCAGGTGCGCGGGATTTTGCCGCCCACGATGAGGGTTTTGAGATTATAACCGACCCTACGGATTTTTCTGCCGTGCGCGAGGCGGTGGAGGGCGCGGGCTTTCCTATTCTTTCCGCCGAAATCACTATGCTGCCAAAGCTAACGGCCACGCTTCAAGACCCCGAAGATGTAAAGAAAATGAACAAAATTTTAGATTTACTGGAAGAGGATGACGATGTTCAAGACGTTTACCACAATTGGGAGGTATAGCCTAGGCTCTGCCATCGTTTCTTTGCTGCTTGTTTTTGCGGCATGCGGCGGGGCGGGTTACGAACCCTTGGAAGAATATGTAACTGCAATAGAGACCCCAGAGGAAACCCAGCCGTACATAACCGAGGAGGCCGAAAACCCTGGGCAAGCAGCTGAGCAAACAGAGTTTACAGAACCCGAGGGGTCGCCACCCGCGCACTATTTCGATGCTCTAAGCTCCGGCCGCCTGCGTATTGAGTACCTGGAGGATTTTGATTATCTATACAACACCTTGGTCGCTAATTTTCCGTTTTTCGGCGTTATTTATCGCTCGCAGGGCGTGGATTTGCACCAGCTATACTATGCGGCTCGCCGAAATATCGAGACCATACCTGATATTTCCAACGACCATCAGTTTGCTGCCATTTTGGATAGCAGTTTTATCGGCCCAGCCCATAGTGCCGGGCATTTCAACATGCTTGCCAATGACTTTTTGCGGCTGCATATAGGGGTTTTTGCCAATCAGGTGGCCACGGGCAGCGACCAATTTTTGTATTTTTTGTACGAACTTGACAATCCCGCTACTAGAGCCCTCCATCGCCTGGAGGACGAGGACTATCTGCCGCCGCCGCCCGGCGAAGCAAGCGTTGTGTTTGCCACTTCATCCAACAATATCGAAGCGAGCATTATACAACCCGGCCATATTGCCTATATCAACATCTTGCAAATGAACTGGGCCACAGCGCATTTGGACAGGGAGAAGCTGCTGAACTTCTACCAATACATAGCCGATTTTGACCATCTTATCATTGATATCCGCCAAAACGGTGGCGGCGATTCGCGCTTTTTTCCGCAGCTGGTGGTTGCGCCAAATATCCGGGAGTCTCTGGAATACTATTTCTATATGTTTCTGATGGATGGAGAGCACAACCATCGTCTGCTTGCGCCGTGGTTTGAGAATTGGTGGGATGGGACAACCCCATATCCCGTGTTTATGCCTGTTCACGATGATTTGCTGGCGCGTCTGATTTATTTGGATGCGGACGACGCCCTGCTGCTGGATTCCTACTGGATACAGCGCGAGGCCATACATCCAAGCCACGACGAGGCCATTTTTGGCGGCAAAATCTGGTTGCTTGTTAGCAACAATAATTTTAGCGCATCCGAAAATGCCGCCGCAATCAGCCGTCAAACCGGCTTTGCCACCCTGGTGGGCCAAACCACCGGCGGCGATGGCATAGGCATAAACCCGCTGGTGCTGGCCTTGCCAAACACAGGCGTGGTTGTGCGCTATTCCCCTGTTTATGGCACAGACCCCCTGGGGCGCAATAATCAGGAGTTTGGCACAGACCCCCATGTGTTTAACCGACCCGGGCTGGATGCGCTGCAAACGGTGCTGGAACTGATAGCAGAAGGGGATTATTAGGGCTTAGTCAGAAATAGACCATTAACCACGAAAAACACGAAAAGACACGAAAAAACCAAAGGCAAAGTTCCCTTTCGTGCTTTTTCGTGTTTTTCGTGGTTAAATATGTGTTTGAAATTTTTTAAAAAAACTTTGTAACGAAACTGTATTTACGCCGTCTAAGTTATGAAACCAAGAGAAAGGAGGGCAAAAAGATGGATGTAGATTTCGAGCAGCTATACAACACCTATTATATGAAAGTATATTCATATGTAATGACCCTGGCCAAAAACCAGCACGATGCCGAAGAAATCACACAAAAGGCATTTTTTAAGGCGATGACGACCGCGGGCAGACACCGTGGCGATTCTTCCGAATTCACTTGGCTATGCGCTATAGCAAAGAATGTGTTTTTGGACGAAACCCGCGCAAGCAGCCGCAAAAGCGAGTTGCATGACGATGGGATTTCTGACACAAATCTGGAAGCCGCGCTTGTAAACGAAGATTATGCATTTCGCATACATCAGGTGCTGCACAATCTGGATGAGCCATACAAAGAAGTGTTTGGTCTACGGGTTTTTGGCGAGTTATCATTCAAAAAGATAGGTATGTTGTTTGGCAAAACAGAAAACTGGGCTCGTGTTACACATCATCGTGCCCGCCTAAAAATAATGGAAAGGATGGAAGAAAATGAATAATATCTCATGCGACATCATAACTGATTTGCTGCCCCTTTACCACGACGGCGTTTGCAACGAGGCAAGCAAAAAGCTTGTGGAGGACCATCTTACGGCATGCCCCACATGCGCGGCCATGCTGGCAAAATTAAAGGACAATACCCTGGACACAAGGCTTACCGCCGAACGGCAGGATGTCGTCAGTCATCACACAAGAGCCGTTAAGCGCAAATCCCTTATTGTGGGCATTAGCATCGGCGGGGTTCTCCTAATCCCTGTGCTTATCACCATGATAGTCAACCTAGCTGTGGGGCAAGCCCTGGACTGGTTCTTCATCGTGCTAACAGCACTAATGCTAACGGCCTCCTTCACCGTAGTGCCGCTGGTTATCGAAAAAAACCGCGGCCTCTGGACGCTGGGCAGCTTCACCGGTTGCCTGCTGCTAATGCTACTTACAATCCGCATATATCATGGTGGCGACTGGTTTTTAATGGCCGCAATCCCCATTATATTCGCATTTACCATCATATTTGGACCCTACCTGCTGCACAAAGTGCCGCTAATAGGCTGGCCCGCCCGCCACAAAGGCTTTTTGGCCATGGCCGCCAACACCATTTTGCTGTATGCAGTCATCATCACAAGCGGCATATACACCCAGGCCGGCCCGGGCTTTTGGGGGCAATCATTCTCCATCGCCGCCATATCCCTGCTGCTACCGTGGTCAATGTTTTTAACAATACGCTACCTAAAGGCCAATGCACTAACAAAAACCGGCCTGTGCTTTATCCTGTTTAGCACATTCACTAGCATAATTCAAGTTGCAACAGACCGCATTATCACCGGAACATGGGAAAATAGATTCGCAGATGCCAACCTCCTCGTCTGGAACGGCGGAATAACAATAACCAATGCCAATGTCCATTTGCTGGTTTTGCTGACAGGTTGGGTTGTTGGCGGCATCTTGGTGGCCATAGGCATAGTACGCAAAAAGCAATCACTTCACCACAATTAATAGAACAGCTTAATTTGCCATGGATTGCAAATACGAAGCAATCCATGGCAAATTAAAAACCCTATCGTATTACAATTTCATTACAATTCTCTCCGCACAGTTGCGTTTTTTTTTTTTTTTTTTTTTGTTTTAATGGTTGGATAATTTTTTAAATTAATAGGGGGGTTTTTTGTTTTGGTTTTTTTTTTTTTTTGCAATAGTTGT
>Ga0131853_10008045_pt1 | contig 19166 bp, 9 predicted proteins | sample TergutLab28metaG_FD_92764 | JGI IMG/M metagenome (GOLD analysis project Ga0131853, IMG submission 92764) | Labiotermes labralis P1 segment gut microbial communities from Petit-Saut dam, French Guiana - Lab288 P1 (version 2) (version 2) | ecosystem: Host-associated > Arthropoda: Insects >...
ACATGTTTCGAGCACATGTGCTTATCATCAGGAGGTCAAAATTGCATTACACAGCCTCTGGTATCATCACACCTATAGGTGTGATGATGAGCACATGTGCTCGAAACATGTAGAGGCATGAAATAAGACTTTTGTGAAACAAATTTTGTGCATCAAGTTGGTTAAATACTGAGATAAATTATTGATACTGTCAAGTACATAAAGAAGAAACAGTCTCTGGTATCATCACACCTATAAGTATGACGTTAATGCAATTTTAACCTCCTGATGATGAGCAAATGTGCTCGAAACATGTAGAGACATGAAAGAAAACTTATTGTGAAACAAATTTTGTGCATCAAGTTGGTTAAACACTGAGATAAATACACTGAGATGCACGGTCAACAAAGCGTCAAAAAATACCATGTTTTGTTAATTACTGGTAACATGGCACACTTCTAAGAAATTTCATGTTCTTCGAGTATCAAGTATGTCAGGGATACAACTGACAGATCCGAACTAAATTAAATCTGCCCGACGAAGTTTAGTGCTGAACACAACTCCCTCCTACCAGTTGCTCAATATTTAGCAGTTCCGCAAATGAAACAAGCGAACAAAGAGGCGCACTTCCATTTCTCTCATGAATGTTGTGTGTGTGTGTGTGTGTGTGTGTGGGGCGGGGGGGGGGGGTGGAACTTACCAAACCGAACTCACTGATAACGTACCACGTACCAGTGACTTTGAGCCGTACCAAGTTATGTTCTTGTTGCTCCCCAGACAGGTCAGAAGTTACACGGACGGTTACATTATACAAATTTCGTGTCACGTCAGAAAGAAAAAAGGCATAGCTTTGTCTAATCAAGAAAAAAGAAATAACACGACAGTTTGCTACATAACGTCATTGGCGCATGATCAGGTATACACGTAGAATGGGTACGAACAGTGAACTGATGACACGCTGATGACCCTTCTTCAACCTACGAGACTCGAAGAACCGACACTGGGCGTTTTGTTAACTATTTCGCCTAATTCCGCCACCAAAATCACGCCATTTTAAGACGTCTTGTGTGTATTGTTGTTAGTTGTGTGTATTGTTGTAGTTGTCTTGTGTGTATTGTTGGCATCTTATATGTATTTGTTGTACTGTGTGTGCATTGCTGTTTTTACTTTAGATGCCGGACTGGTGGCTAGAAGTCAGTATTCGGAAGATCCTGCGACCGGCCACCTTCGCACAGGTTCTTCTTGGTTTCCCTGTGTCTCTAAGCGTATGCTGAGATGGTTCCCAAGATTCAAAGTTGACACTACATGTTTCTCATGTAGCCCTCCCGACTTAAATTTATTTGTAACCAATTTTATATTTTGTCTCCATGTCAAATAACCACTGCCACCGGGTGACAATGCAACTGCAGTTTATTATTATTATTATACACTTACAGCTTCAAGACCGACCACAGTGAGAGGTACAAAAACTGAAATGATCCACTGTTCATAAACGATATACACAGAGTCTGTAACATAAATTTGGCTCTTTCATTTCGAAACAAAATGCAATACATTAAATCCATACCAGAACAAAACAATGCCTTAAGGACGCTAGGCGTCTGAAGGCTGATACTAAAAGAGTACACATTGTTCTTCACGTGTGTGTTATGGTGACAGCCATAAACAGCCAGTAAAACTGTGCCAACCTGAACCCCAAAAATCAGTGTCGCCTGAGGCGTAACTCCCATACGAAAGACTGTATTCTGTATTACGACTTGAGCGAGATGAATAGACCGCTTACGTATACAAGGCTGTGTTGCGTGAAGCCTATTTAAGAAGGGGTCTGTCTCAAAATAGACCCAATAAACGAGACGCTCAGTCGATAATTCCTCGGGCGACAACCGCCATCGACTTCACCTTTAATCTCCATCAAACAAGCATCTCCTCCCGCCATGAAAGCCGCTCACGGGAAATAAAATAACAAAAAATGAAAGCTCTATTCCGCATACACCTTCACTTCAGGACTAAAGGGTGTTTAAAAAATATGTGCAGTACCGAGTGCGGACCAAACCAAAGTATCTTAAACATAGTATCTGTTAGGAGCGAACTTCCAGGCAGGAATAGTAGTCCAACGTTCGACTGCTACCTCTGCCGCGGACTGCAAGCTTTTAATTTTCAGTCTAGATATGGACAATTAATTAATAAAATTCAATTCAATAGGTCTCGTGCGCAAGCAGTCACAGGATACCAACTCCGAAGGTAGATTATTGGTATTTACCGCAATTCTAAATATGCTGCTACCACCAATAATAATAATAATAATAATCGCCGCTGCAGCCACATTCACTACTACACAATCTTTCTATGCCGAATAAGTCAAAATAAATTAGTCCGAACTTTTTCAAAAATTTATGAATGGTAACTGCTGACTGAATATTTTGCGCATCTTTTGTACAATTTTCTAACGTTTCTCCCCCCCCCCAAAAAATCCACATTCCTTCACAACACCAAACAAAACACAACTGTCCTCGCAAATCACAAATTCATGGGCCCATGATCTTCTCATCACTGATGGTAGAACATATAAAACTTGCAGGTTTGATTGGACTCAAAGGCAAAATACCCATACCAATTTCGTAAACACTAATCAACAGACCCAAAACTGAAAACACAATACACACACAAGATTGCGATCTTTTATTCCGCCCTCTTACCTTGACACAAGAAAGCAGGTTAAAAACGGGCATTCTGCCCATTAACAGCAATGATCAAAAACACATCGCAGTCGAATATATGAGCACAAATCAGAATGCCCCCCACCAAATTCTTAACTGAAAACATGTATTCCATTACCACAAAAAAAGTTATGTGCAGGAATGTGTCTCGGCCGAATTATACGCAACAGTCCATCTATCGTGGCAGAATTCATGGAATGGCACAAGGTTCGTGAGGGATGCGCTCAAAATGAAATTACAGCCCGCTTACTTTGCATACTGAATTCCCTAAAAGTGCACTGTGAATATGCAGCAATACACGCAAGAGTAACATTATAACAAGCAGACCACCTTGCAGGAACACGGGTCCGTCCGCCAGACCTCTAGCACAGGAAAACGGCAGTCTAAACACACGTATGTAAATACGTTATTTTTCGCTTCTGGCATACAATACCCGACGATTCCGGTCGCTGGCACGTAGCAGGCCTACAGGCTTCTGTGGTTGCTTAGCCATTCGCCTAAACAGTATTCCATCGCGCGGTTCTCACAGCGCAGACCCAGCCATTTCTATTTCAAACGCAACATAAAATCTCGAGGACCAAAATTACAAACATCACCAATTCCGTTCCAATGGAAACATGTAAAGTACATCCTGCATTTTACAGATCGTAAATGCCGAACAAAACCCAGTCCAGGTTGTGGCAGTTTAACACAAAACAGGCAATGCACGTGTAAACGTTACACTGGAGCGCGTTCGCGTAACCATTTGTTTTCGTGGAAAAGTAGCAAGTATTAAATATTTTGGGCGTGTGTCTGTAGCCTTCGTTATCAGGCATGCACTGCGCATGCGCCGTATTATACCGTCATCTATGGCCTGTCCGGCTGTACCATATTGTTCCAAATTATCTGATAAAAGGGGCACGATTTTCAGAAAAAAATAATCGAACATAAAATGTGTTCTGATTCTCCCTACAACTTCTGTATGAAACATTTTTAATTCTAATAAGAAATGAGCGAGATATGGTCGAAAATGTGCACAGTTATTCATGTGAAGTAACCAATATTCGTGCAATATTTTAATCATACTTGAATATTCTCAACAATTACAAGAAACTGTACACAGTACTCTCTTGCTTGGGTGTTTATACTTTTTGTACATGTTGTAAAATTCTAATTTGTCTCGTGTGTATTGTTGCTAGTTTTAAGTTGTCTTGTGTGTAATTGTTGTTGGTTGGCCGTGTGTATTGTTGTAGTTATCTTTTGTGTATTTGTTGTACTGTGTATCTTATGTTTATTGGAACTTGCATCATCTTGATAGTTGAATAAAGAGAGACCAACTTGATGTCACTTGCTTTATTATTTCCTCATTTACTGCTCAACATGTTTCGGATGTTAATACATCCATCCTCAGGAACTTGCGACTTATTTGATGCGTTATTACATGGGTTGTACTATGTGTGTGTGTGTGTGTGTGTGTGTGTGTGTATTGTTGTTGGGTTTTTTTTATGCCGGACTGCTGGCTAGAAGTCAGTACTCGGAAGGTCCAGCGACCGGCCATCTCGACACACGTTTTTCTTGGTTGCCCTGTGTCTATAAGCAAATGCTGAGATGGTTCCCAAGATTCCCATGCTTCTCATGTAGCCCTCCCGACTTAAATCTAGTAGTAACCAATTTCATGTTTCGTTTACAAGTAAAATAACCACTGCCACCGGGTAACAACCCAATTGCAGTAAATAAATATATTATATTTTCGACAAATATTCAAATACCAAATTTCATTAAAATCGGTCAAGTGGGAACCGAGATGTCCCATGCGGACGAGCAAACGGACAGACATGACGAAGCTAACAGCAGCTTTTCGCAACTTTGCGAACGCGTCGACCAATGATAAACAGGCAACTGACCAACAACCAACTGAATTCTTTTGAACAAGAACGCGCTTCAATAATAAAAAAGTAACTCTCGAAAATATAACGCGATTCTCAAACACACGACTGCTAAGGTAGACATCATTCACAATATACAGACCGGAGTGAAGATGCATTGCGAACCCCCGGTTCTCTCCATCCAAGACGTCCTATCACTCGCACCCTTAACTTCATCTTTTTGAAAACGCAATGAAAACTTCATTTATTTTTTACACCTCGCTTCCCGTCATTCATTTTATCTGGCACGGAAACCAGACCTAACCCACACTAGCATTCAATTCGAATACAAAGTAGTCTCCTTGGCACACAAAGCTGGTTCAGACTGTTACTGTAACATACTGCCTGTCACAGTGTTCTAGCTGACTGCTACGCTAAAACGACATGCACACGAAAACAACTAACTAATGAATCAACTTCTCACGGAATAGGCACCTTCGTGACATGTTAACCCTCAGGTCCCTGTGGAAGAGTCCTGCATTAATGAAACACAAAGGTTCATAACCGCATTCACACATATGGCCCAATCACGAAACAGCTGCAGTTAGTTCACACTCGTTTTAATATTATCATGCTACCTACATTCTGGTACCCGTTAGTAACAAAAGTTGTGTAACATCCTGTCTACCAAGTAAGCATGCAGCATGCCCGACAAATTTCGAATTCCCCATACAAACAACCTATCAATTCTACACGAAAAGCGTTAATTTTTAAACACTCTACGCTCGTATCGTCAATTACCTACGTCAAACTTCACACCTGTTTTATTTCACGTCCTGCTACAAACTAAATTACACGTCCTTCATCGATACGCCATACTCCTTTGGTCACTGGCGTTCTTGTACAGAACGCTTCATTTAAACGTCTTTCGGCATGCCATATTCAACGGGTCGCGGGTCAACGCACTGCCCCACTGCACTCGCTTCTCTGTGCCTAATGAATAATGATAGCAGACGTGTGATCGGCAGGTGACGTATCATGTCAAAATCCACATTCAGCGTCACGGAAAATTTCGTCCACCTACGGTTTTAACCGGGATGGTAGCGGAGGCGCGTTGATTGAGGCACTGCGCTACAAGCTGGTAAGGTCGCGGGTTTGATTCCCGATTAGCCATAATATGACTCTGGCTTCTACTCAGCTTCTAAGAGAAATGAGTACTAGGGTTTTCCACTGGTGGAGGGGATAAAGGTGGCCGGCACGTATGGCTGACAACCTTGCAACCTTCACGGCCGAGTGTCTAGAAATTCTGGAAGCCTCAGCCTCCTGGAGCCCTAAGGGTCTGTCCAGACTTTAATATGGATTGCCTTACCTGCTGTATGGAATTAACCAATACTCAAAATCCGAATTTACTGGGAAAGGAATTAACGGACAGACCTTATATCCTACAAGGTAATAAGAAAAATACCAGGAATGAGCATTAGGGTGTTCACTACCAAACAACATTGGGAAGACACCGAAAATTCAGGCGATAGAATGTAGTACGAAAACAAAAGACGGACTTTTTATCTTCTGCTTGGTATCCTGACAACTTGACAGATCAAACAGCTCACAACTTGGCAGATCAAGAGCTACATCAAGGAATAATTCACCAGACTGCAGTCCCGTAGCAGCATGAAAAATACAATCCAGTTACACTGCTGGCGCGTTGCAGTATACATCGCCACGCGTTTATACACGTTCCACGGCGCGCATAAATGAACGCAAACAGGAAGGTTTCGTATGGAATTTTGATGAGACATTTGCCGAATGAGTTGCATTCACTTTCAGTGCAGTAAAATACCAAACCTACGTTACGCGTGATTCCAATATGAAATTCGCACCATCGGCTATATGATAGTACAAGTAAGTGTTCAAAACCAAAAACAGACCTACGCATATTCCTAAGTCACAAATTGATCATAACCACAAAAAAAATATAATAAAACCTGGATACGAAATTCAAGCAATTTCACTCAAGTAGGGACCTCCAGTCACACCGACATTCAAAAGTGATATTAAATAAACTTAGGGGAAGTTGGACTGCGAAATTGTACGTAATGATGTGGACTATCAAAGTAGGGAGAGGCGTGGGTAGGAAGGCAACAAATTTCATATAACATCTAAGAATTCTCGTAACATATGATAAATATATGTGCATGGAAAATCTATGCCATCGACAAAATCCGATTCAGTTACTCGAAGCAAATCTGTAAGTCGTGTCTGCTAAATGATTACGATACGACTTACCGTCACTTTAATACTCTGGCCCACTGTAATGTGTCAAGTACAATGCAATTACGCAATAAGTCCGTATCTTTTAAGGAACTTCACCGCAAAAAAATCCTACGGACTTAAATCTTGCACATCGCAAGGTTCCGTACTATGTTCGTGTGGCCGGGTAGCTCAGTCAATATAGCCACTGACTACAGGCTGGACGGTCCGGGATCGAATCCCGGTGGGGACGAGATTTTCCGCCCTTCCAGACTGGCCCTGAGACCCACACAGCCTGCTGTAAAATGGGTACCGGGTCTTTCCCGGGGGTAAAATGCGGCCGGGGCGTGCTGCTGACCACTCACCTCCTTCTAGTGCCGCGGTCATGGAAGAGTAGAGCCATACCTCTACCCACCCTCTGGGCCACACCGGGCCTGTAACGGGAGCACTTTACCTTTACCTGTACTATGTTCATGGTAGTACATTAGGCAGGATCATAAATTTCAATGTTTCGTCCTTCAGTTCGCGAACCTCTTCATCAATACGATAAGACGAACGACGTTAAATGTTAGCTGGACGCTGTTCACAGCATTGGCCTACATGTGATAAGCGAAAACCCCCGACAATATTAAACCATATGCAAAGTAAAGTGACCGGCAAGTGCTTGAAGTGCGCATATAACATCTGTAATTAGATCGGCACCACAACCAAAATGTCCTGTTTCCAGCTATGGGAGATTTCACGGTTGAGGTGTTCAGTTCTAGAGAAGAGTCCAAGAGCAGGTCATAACCCCTAACAGACCAACGCAAGAGCCACCCACATGGTCGCCACCATCCATAACACGAAATTATATGCCCTGCCTCGAACCGCTGCTAACTTTCTACGGGAGAAAATAAGATAAAATACAGTAACGTTCAAATATATAACACGAGATGCGATGAAACGTGCCCTGTATCTAAGAAAATTTCATACACTGGTATCAGCAAGAATTTTATTATATATGTGTGTGTGTGTGTGTGTGTGTGTGTGCGTGCGTGCGGGCGGGCGGGCGGGCGCAGCAACTGGGTTGTACAAAATGTAACTTCCAAATGGCGGTCTGGATATGAACCAGGACTGTTCACTCTATAACCTGGTAAGGTTTTCGGATTTCCGTATAATTCTTGCAAAAAAGCACTCAGTAGCTGCGCACTGCGAACGACACTAGCTGCAAGCTAACTTGTGTAACATCCAGCAGCTTCATTCCCACAAAATTCTAATCTCCCATCACAAAAATATACTGTCACTATCATTCACGAACGAAATTTACTTTATTAATGGATAGACTTTCAAAGCAGCTAAGTGAAAAATGGTTATCAAAATTCCGGTGTTTAAAGCCGTAGGTAAACAGATAAACGAAGTCCTCCATTAAAACTTCTGTGGGCCGCAATGTTTGCAGCCTCGATGCCAGTCTTCCCAACACTCGCATTAGCTGCGTTGACACAAGGCACAACGTCTGGGCAGGGCCCAGCCGGCTCACGTTCCGCAGCGCTTAGGAGTCAGTCGTAAGGATTTCAATTTAAAAGATTTAACTCATACTCTTTTAAAACAATCCCTATTCCTGCTATCGAAATTTTACATTCAGATATTTGTTGAATTTTTCGCAATATTTGTGGGAGTGCTACAGCACTGCAGCCCTTATGAACGAGGCGCACCAGAATTTCTTCTTCTAATTTGGGTACACCTTACTTTATCTGGTGTGACAAAGAAAAAAAATTACTTTATTACCTTCCCTAGTTGGTATATACCCTCCCTTTAGCTGCATATATATATATATATATAGAGAGAGAGAGAGAGAGAGTATCTGTTAGTTATGGCAGCCATAATTGTAATAACATCAGCAATGGTAATTTGTTGAAATGTGATAAATATTCGTGACACAGGGTACCTAACACAGCCGGTACACACAGCTAATATTCGGGGGCCTCTGTAGTTATTCAGGGACGCAAAACCTCTATTCCCAAAGAGGGCGGCTCAGTAACAACGTGTCTATGATTAACGGGATGTTGTTATTAGCATATAATGAACACAGCCACATCATTCTTCCTGATACCTTCCAAAAGATTTCAGACCGAATTTGGTATAGTATCCACGCCCTAAGCATTACATAACGAAAATAACGGCCCGAATTTCAATAAACGGCATCTCGTCTGAAACATTATGCTATATATTTGCAACCCCTTTAAAGATGTTTGCTGTGAAAAGTTCCAAAGATGAAGCTCATCGAGTGTAGATGGAAATCTTGGAATGACAAGAGACAGGCGTTTAAGTCTGTGATGATTTGGTACGATCACCCGCTGCGTTCATGAATAATATACAAAAGTCACGTGTTATCGAGTTTCGTTCCAAACTTGCGATTCTGTCTTCCCTACGCCGAATAAACGCAGAACCGGGAATATCTGTCTTTTGTACAACTGAACACTACGATATATTTTAGACCACTTTCATGTTGGTTTTTATTTAAATATTTCTATAAGAAGGGACTATTTTATTTCGCTGTAAGTCCAGAGACTGCGATATACTACATATCCCCATTGCTGCCACTTCAAATACCCATCAACCCAAACCAGAAATGTAAATAACTCTCCGCAAGCTACCATACGCGTTGCATTGAAGTAACTCTTATTTGGTATTTAATGTTTAGTAAGTCTGTGACAAGCTTTCCATGTCAAATCCGTTTCAGCTCTTCACGTTTGTCACAGCGAGTGGAAGTCACTGAAGGACGTTTTTTTGAATTGAGGCATCAAGATGTGCTTGGATACGCATCATGATATTAAAAGAGTACGTCACCACAACATTTTTATTACAAAGGTATTTGCATGGGCTACACGTTTCGACTATTGAACAGTCATCTTCAGGCCAATTCTTTACAGGTTAAATCACAGGATGCTGCGCACTCATTGTGATCCCAGTGTGTTTAGATCAATGAAATACTTAAGCAGTGCTTAAGTATTTCACCGATGTACACTTTTAATATCATAATCACTGAAGGACGGCTTTATCCCTTGAAGATCCGGCAGTCATACTAACGTACTTCGTGTGTTTCCTCTTGTGCTTGAATGTGATGTCAAAACATTAACTGCTGGCCCGAGTGAAGAATAAGGCACTTTTCTTTTAAATACAAGGCTCTTCTTTTGAAACTCCCCACCAACCGTGAGAAATGTGTTATAATATATTTAAGGCTTCTATTTGCGCAGAAAATTATAATTTTGTATGCGCCAAATGTACGGTCCGTTCCTTCGTTACGTTTTACTTCCATTGTCACTGTCTGGGAACAAAAGTTAAGTGTCTAATATAACTGCAGCAAAAGTGCGGCAAGAACTATAACACTGCCATTCAAAAAGACCACCTATTTATTCTTGCGAAGGAGCTTCGCTGCGACTTGGCAGCATTACTTAGTTTTATGGCCAGGTCGTATCGTTCACATTAATCTTCCTACACGAGAATTACAGCTTTGTTGACACCGTCTAGGCGGAGGCTTGAGGGCTGGCTATACAGCATTGGCAATTCAATACCGCGAATTACGAGTGTTTGGGATTCCACACAAGCCAGTATCAGGGACAATCAGGGACATCAGTGTTAACGATACATGAGTGCCGCGACATCGGTTAATACAAAAGTAATGGGAGTTATGACAGTTGCTTAATGTGCAACAACGGCAATACGCAATACTGACGACTGCATTATACGTATTTCTAGACTATTTAAAAGTTACGAACAGAATCGTTAACTGCACACATTTGATATGGAGTGTTTCAGTTTACAGAGCTACTGCTGCTGCTGCTGATGCCATACATGAAGTGTATATTCGTGTAAATTCAGACAAACGTGATATGGAGCCGGAATGTACAAAAGACAATCAGTATGGCAAATAACGCTGAAACGAGTATACTGATGCGAAGTGCTGGTGCGCGCGCGTGCGCCAACTATCGGTAGTTGCAAAAGCAAATATAAAGTGGTCCACCTTTCATTAAGCAAGAAACCTTGAAGGCATCGGGCACTACATAAATGTAAGTTAACTACACGCCCCGGCCGTTTTGTACCCGGTTCCAACCGAAGAGGAAGCTAGGTGGGACCCAGAGCCTGTCTTCGCGAATTACACCAGAAGAATATGCTCTTGATTCTGCGAATCGAACCGTGATTCCTTGGTTGTCCGCCTAGCCCAGTCACCACACAGTCGTATGAAAATTACATTTCCGCTCTAATTACAAAATACGTTTGGCCAATGTAACTCAGGTGTTAAGTGTGCCAATACAGCTGTGGACAGTTTATACCACATTTTAAAGCTCGTTGTGATCAGAGTTTTAAAACACCAAAAGCCGGCAAACCTTCCCGATATCGATATAGGCTTCTACATCAATAGACGCCCTTGGGTAAAACAGGATCTTGAGTAACATGTACTTTAAAAATACCACAAATGTTACTTTGTATACTCAATTATTATACCAAATGCTGCACATATATAAAATTTATAGAATTTACACATGAAAACATTAAAAACGCTCCGACATGTTTCGGTCCTAGGACCATCATCAGAGAGCTATATCGTCCTTGCTAAAGTCACACTATAAAAAGTCGCATTAATTTCGCTGTACCAGTTGGGTATTGTGGCAGCATGCTGATATGGTTCCCTGACGATGGTTCTAGGACCGAAACATGTCGGAGCGTTTTTAATGTTTTAATGTGTAAATTTTATATATGTGCAGTAGTTGGTATAATAATTGAGTATCTCCACAACATGCACGGTGCAACAACGAAAAAACAATAAAAATAAAAAAATTACTTTGTATACCTCAATGATCGTGGTGTCCATTTGTATCAGACACAGGCTTAATCACAGTACAGTGGCACTGTAGGGCAGGAAAGTAAACACAAATAATTTGCTCTCGTATTTCGTTAAATCCATGCCGTATCGAAAGACGGGTCAAACAGATGTTATGTACTAATTGTCTGTATAATAAACCGTATTTCAGGAAAATGCTATTTGAATTCGCGGCACATGTAAAGTAAGCCTAGGGGTTCTATTTGACCGATGTACACCATAATTACATTTGCCCAACTTCAGAGCAGAGCGAGTTTCATGCGCCCGAAAATGTAAAAATAGCCTATGTCAAACGTGATATTTATGTGGTCGTGGAGAGCGCTGATAAATTACTGATCTATTCCGATTATAACCTACACAGCGGAATATTCCAACGATAGATGGGTATATGCCGAGTGTGGAAAATACCTGCACGTTCTAATAATGATGAATACATATTGCCGTACTTAAGTAGCATAATTTGAAATTTTATACAACGGCGGTACTTACCTCGTACTTACACGCGAAATTTGGGTTAGGAGAAATTAAAGAATTAAACTCGATCAACTGACAGGAATTTTAAAACAGTTACAAGACACTTTTGATGTTTGTGAAACCGTGCATCATTGATACAATAATACAAAGAGCCAACTAGACGCAACAGTAACAATTTTATTAAGAATTTCGATCAGCTCAACATGTTTCGGGCGATAATTTCGCCCATCCTCAGGAGCACCAGACTGTGTTTACAGCTTGTGGTATAAAGCACCGACGATGCTGCCTGCTGGTCACCAGGACGAGGTCACCAGCAGGTAGTATCGTCGGTGCATTATACCACAAGCTGTAAACACAGTTTAGTGTTTCTAAGGATGGGTGAAATTATCGCACAAAACATGTTGAGCTGATTGACATTGTTAATAAAATTGTTATTGTTACTTCTAGCTGGCTGCTTATATTATTACAGTTACAAGACACATTTTAAAATGCAGTTATGTGAAGAAATCAAATATTTATTAAGCACAAGAAGTAAGAATTGTTACAATGTATGGTTAACAGAACGGACAGCGACATAATTCCAAAACTCGCATGACTAAGCCTAAAGGTACACACGCGTACTGCATTTCATGCACACCTGCACCATATTTCATGGGCAGTGTCGGTCTAAAACACACATACGATTTACGTCATTTTCTACACTATGTGCACATAACAGAAAAAATACCCTCTAATTAATCTAGTCACCATGACTCCGGTCTGGTTCGTCTCGCTACTTCGACTAGCGTGACAAATCCATTCCCAAAAGGGCTGTATACCTCCCGCTTTGCTGTACCGCTGCAACGACATCCCCTCGACACATAACATGGGACAAGTAATTGGCCGAATCGAACTGAAGCCACAGCAACGTACCTGAGCGTATTGGTTGGAGAGACAATGGCCCACATCGCACCCGCTCCACGATTCTCCCCTTTACCATTATTTTCGTCCTTATTTCTTCCGTTTGTCTATAGTACTGACCACAACTTCCTCGCTCAATTCGCTACACCTACTTCCTCCTTGGAACATCAATCGAACCGGGCAGGTCTATGGACACAGCAGACAGTACAGAACAGTACACACACACACACACACACACACACACACGAGCATGGAACTACGGTTCAAGGAAGGGGAGACGACCGGAAGAGTGATATACGTTTTACGCTCGACCTGCCTGCTACCTTGCGGCGAAGAAGTGAAACTGCTCCCCGCGGTATAACAGGGTCCCACACGGATATATAAAGTCTGAAGAAAAAGAGGACAGAGAAAAAGCTGGTCCAAGTACAAGAATAACACATATGGAAGAAGCACCGGGACATATTTCACGATGTGCAAAGCAAAAATCTCACCACCACAAACTGCAACCGTAAGTGAACTATGCGTCGATCGCTTTCCACTCCGGCAAAAATGTGCAATAATATAGCCCAGTTCTAAGGGAAGGTATGCACGAACTGAGGCAGCATTAAAAGAGCCGTTTCCTTACTTGGTGCAATTATGAGATAGTACCTAACTACCTACCTACCTACCTACCTACCTACCTACCTAACTACCTACCTACCTACCTAACTACCTCTCTCGTAGTTCGCTGAACCGGAAGTATAGGACAGTTAATATCAAAAGAACGTTAATGGACACCATCCTGAACCAGTTCCATCCACCCACATGCCCCAAAAACCTCTTTTTAACCACCTTCTTTGTCTTCCACGTGGTTACACTTCATAATGTCGTCCAGTCAGAATTACATAAGCAGCTCTTTTCCACAATTCTGCTACAAGCAACCCTTCGTAATCTCCCGAAATTTGATCCCTTCGGACGTGAACTGCGAATAAGAGGAGATCCAGCTCAGTGGCACTGTGCCTTTATTTTGTGTTATTTTGGCGTTGCATCTCGGACCATTTGACGCTAACAGTATGAATGACTGCAGAATGAAAAATATAGTAATGATGTGGAAGGAAGCGGTAATGGGCTAAATTGGTAAAGAAATGGAAGAAAGGAGTCGCCCTACGGGAAAAGCAGCAGACGAAAAAATCAGTACTGGAGATTTTCCCACTTTCTTAGGAAAGATGTAATTGGAGTAAGAATAGTTTGGAAAAAATACAACGCGAGTGGCTAGTGGACTACATAACACATGCACAGACATACGCGCGCGCACATGCACAACAACTGCACGACATATACACCTGCACCGACGTAAATCTACAAATGTTCAATTTTCGTCTCCAATCCGAACCCTGAAAAAACTGAGAGTACTACTTAGTAATAGTTAACAGAGCTTCAATTTTAAAATCAACAAGAATCCAAACTTATACTTCAACAATGTATCAGGCCTAATCTTGTGTAACATTCCATTCGATTACGCTACAACAGGAGACACGGCGCACACACAGTTGTATCCTCTAATAAGTTGATTCTCGTAAATCTAAGATACTTTCGCGGCAACTACTGGACAGGCAATTACAGCTCAAATAAATCGCGCTGATGAACAAATGTGTACGCATAATCAAGAATTTATTAAAGTAGATCTCACTGTACACCCAAAGTTTAGGGCGCCTCACTCTGTGCGCTGCATCATGTGTAAACGTCACAGGTTAAACGCCAGAAAAATAGAACTCCCATTCCCATACAGACGTAACCTACTTATTGCTTGCAAAAAGCGCATCGTAATGCCTGATAAAAATCTGTAAATACCCAGCATGTATTCCGAAAACTGCAATGAATAAACGCAGGAGTTTATTAAGTAATGCGTTAAGCCAGATGTAGTCCCAGCAAGCTAGGGCTTAGGATAAAAATGTGCATACAGCGCGCGGTTGATTAGCCACCTCGCTTTTATATACACATTTCAACCTTTAATTTAAAGCCAGTTCAGCAATGATCAGAAGAAGGGCTACGGATTCTGACAGCTATACCAAACTACCGATCGCGCGAACACAAAATGACGTTACGATCTTACGAACAACCCACAGCAGAAATTAACATTTCGGAAGGAAACAATTCGTCCGAATTGTATACCTTGTGACGTCACGCCTTCTGGTAACTCGGCAACCTCTCCCAAACCAGGAACTTCGTGGACATTAAAACTGCATCTCGAAGCCCTTCAAACGAGGGCTATCACCAATCTAGAGACGCGCAGCGCATGAATTTCGAGTAACACAACTTTCTGCATCTAGCGTTACCCTAACCCTGGCAATGAATTGCAGCTCGCAACTGTTCACTACGACATTTTTGCGCGCAACGCAAAACCTTCTTCTTACCCACTTCCTCATTTTCTTCAACCGCGGGCGACTACCTAACCCCAGTTTTCCGCTCTCTTGAACATAACGCCATCTTACAGTGTGGTAACATGGCCCATATATTCTGTAACAGCCCCTATATATGTTGCAAGGGTTATGTTTTTGCACACTTGGGTAGAAGGGCCGAGTGACGGAGTGACTCCACAAGAAGAGTAGAGAAGAAGTGGAACTAACTAAATAACAGCTAATTGACTTTAAATGGAAGACAAGCGGGGAGCGAGGGCAGAAGGGACCAAATACGATATATGGCAACTGAACAGCACACGGATTACGCTGAGCAGCACAAAGGAGTATAATCCAATGAACGACAAAAAAGATAACTATTCCGAGAACACACAAAGATTCCTAAGGCCGCAAGTTCTAAGGTTGTGCCTCCAGTTGTCACAGGCAGTGGTGTTCACTTCCGAGGATGTGAGGCAGTAAAGGGTGCTGGGGGGAGGGTATTTAACGACGTTATGAACTGCTACGAGTATACAGCGTCGATGGCCTTTAAGAATGAAATAGATATGGAGGAGAAAACAGAGGTACTCGGAGAAAATCCCATCCTTGCGCCACTTCGTGCACGACAAAATAAAAAATGGCTGCCCTTAGATCGAACATGGGATAGCGTTGACAAAGACCGACGACTGACCGCCTGTGTGGGGAACTTTTGACAAAAGGCTGTAACCAGTCTATATCAGCAGCAGCACGCGTCACAGCCGTCTGAAAAGGCGGGGGTAGCTAACCAGGTATCGGTACTGCAAAACAGAGTCATCAAGTTATCACAGCTATTTGCAATAATTTCACCAACCAATGATATGATTTAAAAAATAAACAAATTGTTTATAGTTGCCGTCAAACACAACAAAATATTTGACCTTCCTTACTTCAATGGGGACATGATATAAAATCCCACTCTCGGACTAAACACGTATTCATAACGCACGATTTGCAAGACCTCTAACGCAGAATTTAATTCTTACATTCCGTGATGGAAGTGCTCAAAATAACCCAAACGTCACACCATCTTAACTTCATCTCAAATCGGTTTCGTTTAGAATCACGTGGAACAAAATAGTTGTTAGCAAGGACAAGTGTGACGGAAAGCTCTCAATCAAAAAACGATCATCATGTGACTGACAGTAAGCTTATATTAGTCACGGATCAACACATCTCTTGGATTTTTTAGAACTACTAGTAACAGCAGAACGAGTAAAGCGAACAGGCATATTCAGAATGTGTGTGTGTGTGTGGGGGGGGGGGGATTTTCGCGTTCAGTGCACTTACCATAAATCAAACTGGTCAAAGTTTATTTCGCATTCATCATCATAATCAAGAGCTAAAAACAAAAAAGACTGCTCACTCCAACACATATTACAGAGATTTTTTTCCATTAAATCATAGAAGTATATGGAGGGTCGTGGCTATTATCAAAGCGAAATGGAATTGTTCAATACACGTGACATAAAAAAACTTATACGAATCGGCAAATAATTCCTTACGAAGTGCCAGCTTAGCTTATGTTAAGAACCACATTTGGTTTGGGGCTTTCAGAACTACATCGTTTGTGCAATGCCGAGGTGCAGGATGGTGCAGGCTTACTCGAAAAGGCCGCCAAAGCGTAATTTAAGGCAGTTACAATTCGATTGAGATGTGCGGACTGAGGGGCGGAGAGAGCCAGTTATACAGAACAACACTGGCGATGTACGTACGTACACACGTTAACACTAAGGCGTCTTCGTGTAATCATCATCGTTGCCATGGAAAAGCAGTAAGTTGTTACAAATTCTGAGTGTGTGTTTGTAACCTTAGTTCACTAGCACGCAAAGCGCACGCTCCATATCATATCTGTGCCCCTCAGGCTGTATCATATTTTGCCATATTAATCTCATGTACACAGGCCTTCACGCAAAGTACACGTTTCTCTGAGCAACATTTTCATCAAGCTCGAATTTTCTCAAATTTCATGACAAGACATTCAGTGGAGGCCGAAGTGTTCCTATGCGTGCGGACGGACGGACACACAGACATGAGAGAATAGCCACTTTTCGCATTTTGCGAACGCGCCTAAAACTCAGAAAAGGTACGTTAATTTACCCCTTAGGAGCCTGAAGCTCATTCAATATCAAAAAATCCAATTTCCCACCTCACACAAAACAACCAATCGCTTAATGACGAACATGGCGATAACAGCTGCATAAGCCTAGAAAACTGTACACTCTGTGGTAAAATGTGCAGCAATTTCTATAACGCTAAAGCGGGTAGTAGCCATTCATATAGTAGACACTGCATGCTAAAGTGTTAATCACTGACTCGCTGTCTGCTAGCACTATCACACAGACCTACAATGCAACAATGAAACAATTCAAACGAAAAAAGGAATCACCTCCAGTTATCACGGTGTTTCCACTTTTCGTATGAAACAAACCGTACCCCGTACCAAAGCTATGTCGTTTATCGGGAACAGAAGAGGGTTGCTGGCTGGAAGGGGACCGGCTACAGTTACTAATGAAACCTGGCTGGATGCCCCTCCGGGGGATGAAACTTAAGGTGAAACTAACTGCCGGGGTGGAACGAAGTGGGAGAACTGAATCCGAATTTGGAGGGTGGGAGGGGAGTACGGTGAAGTTGGAAAGGTAAAGGTAGCAGGAGCAGCAACCAAATAAACTGGATATTCGATTTAGTAATCTCCGAAATAGGGAGGGGAGAAACCAAGCTCGAGCGCATCAGAGACATATGTCGCCGTGCCCAGAGCTCAGCAAACTTTACGCCAACCGCGAAATCGTGGTTACCGCGCTGCATCATGTCCCAGGTGGATTCCAGCGCTACGGCTTTCCCTATCCTTACTCAAAGACCATAATAGACTCCTTTTGAACAGCCACACAATATCGGCATTAATCGAAGGCTTTAGTACCTCAGATAACACAAAACAGAAGCCAAGATGTTCACCAACTTCGTGTACACGGATTTTCCAAACACGTTTAACGGCTTACGTGTATTAGCTACTGGTCTTGTTATCATGTAAATAAAATATTAGAAACATGATGCACAGATTTTCCAAAACTCTAGGTGCCACGCCAAACTTCTAGGCTTCAATAAGGCGAAACGAAACAGATTTCATACTGGGGACCAACAAATATTAGACACAACCGTACAAAATGTTGTTCCCACGACGACCTGACCCTCGAGATTTCTGAATCATTTTTTAAGTACGTGAAAGCCCACCACACCATAACGAAGAAAAACTTGAGTCTCTCTACCCGATCCTCGGTACGTTAGGCAAACAGAATCAGTCACAGTTAATCTTTAATGGCATCTTCACAACCCTCACGAGTCACTGTCACAAGCCAGTTCAATCCGGTACGCAGCCTAACACCATGCTTCTTATAAAAGCCTCTTTAGCGACTTTTATAAGAAGCACCCAGGTCTAAAGTCAGGCTTTCAAAACAAAATTCCGTATGCAATTTTCACCCACCCAATACCTAATAGTACATCTGTGCTAGCTCTTTGTAAAAAGACCGCTGTATTTCTTTCCTAGCGACCACTAGTAGCCATGGTTGTTGAGAGAAAGGTACAAAAATGGATCTTAAAAAAAAAAAGGATGGGGTACGTGGGCTGAATTGATCAGGCCAAGGATATTGACAAGTGTGGGGGAGGGGGGGGGGGGGGGTTTGGATTTCGGTAATGGGGGTGGGGGTTCATAAAAGGGTTGTAAGTTTTTGGACTGGGTGGG
>Ga0131853_10008047_pt1 | contig 19165 bp, 14 predicted proteins | sample TergutLab28metaG_FD_92764 | JGI IMG/M metagenome (GOLD analysis project Ga0131853, IMG submission 92764) | Labiotermes labralis P1 segment gut microbial communities from Petit-Saut dam, French Guiana - Lab288 P1 (version 2) (version 2) | ecosystem: Host-associated > Arthropoda: Insects >...
AACAGCGACTTGTGCCACTTACAGCATAAACTGATTGGTTTTTATAACAGAGATGAAAAGTGTTTACAGCGCGGTACGGACTGGGTCTTTAAATAAAGCAGTCTGCGCTTCGTCTTTAAAGGGCTAAACATGCCATCATCTCTTCATCCGAAATTAGCGAAAAACACAGGACAATGAAGGAAAGAGTCTTCCATTTTATTCCCTTAAACGTTCAGTTTTATTTTATATCCGTATATTTCCGTATATAGAAAAATAAATGTTATCTGAATTCACATTAAGTAACTGCATTGTGTTCATTATGTGTGATCCGTGACTGTAGGTGGGTTGGTGTGGAGCAATACAGGGTGCTGATAAGTCCTTAGCCCGACCAGGAATGAAACAAGCCAATGTTTCAATCAGAATTGCGTGAATTTTCTTAGGCATCTTGCAGGAAAAATCACTTGATGAGAGCTCGCGTCTCGATGTTGTTGAAATCGCGCTCGTCCCTGATATTCTTCCGAGTTTGTTTTCTTCCTGGTCGGGCTAAGGTTTTATCAGCACCCCGGTACATTGGCGTATGTAGGCAAGGTTACTGTTGTGCCTAAATGGCTGGAGTGTAGAATTTTTGTCAGACAGGCAAACAGACGGGAAATTGCTTGACTACCCAGGCTAGTTATTTACATCCCTCTGGCGTACAGTTTAAGAGTGAGCGAATATTTACCTGCATTTTGCCATACATAATCTCTGGGCGCAATTTGGGTGTAGGGATAATTTTACCCCATTTGAAATGCGATAACTACTGTCTATTCAGCAATAAATTTTGGGAATGCAAATTTCTGAACGAATATATTTTTTAATGTTAGGAATAAATTAGTGATTTTGACGTAAAAATCTTTGCATGAAGAAGATATTTACTGGGTCTGAAGCTCCCATTTCCAAATATTACGTATTGCCCAGTCCTCCCGTTTCCATTGAAAGCATAATTAATTAAAGCTATTCAAATTCTATAATGCAGGCTCGGTACAGGCTCATGTGACAGTTCTTTCTGTAAAATTAGCATAAGCTAAATGATAAGCTATGATCATGACAGCTTTAATTTCACACAAAATAAATCTTCCCCAATAATGGTCCCCAGGGCACAATTACACGGTCTGTTAGGAAGCTCCATTCGCGGGGTAGTGGAGCAAGGGAGGCCAGTTCGCACAGTCCTGTGTGCCCGGCATGGGTTACCTCGCTTTGAAGATCGGGCCAGTAAGATTCCCTGAAAATTCGGTAATACAGCCTTCTTTTACACAGCGATATTATCCAGAAATAAAATTCATACCATTTCCCACCTGTATTATTTTTAATATTCATCGTTACATAATTTACGGAAATAAAAATTATTAATTTTTGATTTCACACTTTCCCCCTGTTCTGAATGTTGTGTGCTTTCTTCTGGGTAATTCCGCGGCGTCTGGATTTTATATGCCGACGTTTCGGAAAACTCTGTCTGTTGCATCTTCATGGGCAGGTCGGTATGAAATAATTTTCATTTCTTCATACCTACCTGCCTATGAAGACGGAACAGAGTGTTCCGAAACGTCGGCATATAAAATACATACGCCGGGGAATTACACAGAAAAAAGCATACAACAAGATTTATTATATTTGGCAAGTAATCTGAGCTCGATAATTTTTTTAATTACAAAAATTTGCAAGATCTGAGACTCTCAGAGGAATAACGCTTAAGACTCAGATAATCTGGAATGCTATGTTATGTTAACTGGTAAGCACTTATCGATGTTTAGAAAAGCTGTATTCCCTTAGAAATGTCTGGGAGTACATACCAATCGATACGGTGTAATATTGCAAAAAAAATTATTCTTCATGCCAAAATCTTGGTACAATATTTCAAGGGTAGTTAAAATTTCAAAATTCTGGGATTTAACTTAATAAATACGATTCAGACGGTGGTACTTTCGGGTCAGAAGTACGGTCCTTAAATTCTCCAAAAATTTCAGGAGGTATCTCAAAATTCTAGACCCCAGACAATTTAGCAAATTCAATACTGCGGAACGGGGGGTCCGATATTTGTATACACCTGTAGTAGGGGTCTGCTTACTTTTACGTGGAGCCCCTTTCATATACCTGCAAGTATTCACTGAAGACAGTGAAGATGTTTCCCTCCGAAGCTTTGTAAAAGCCATCTATGGGCCACGGGACGTGGTAAGTCAGACGTCCAGAATTTAATTTCGCTACTGCATGACCCTCAAATCCGACATTAATAAAAGCAACTGAATATAATTTGATGGGCCCGGTAGCTCAGTCGGTATAGTGACTGACTACCGGCTGGACGGTCCGGGATCGAATCCCGGTGGCGACGAGATTTTCCGTCCGTCCAGACCGGCCGTGGGGCTCACCCAGCCTCGTGTAAAATGGGTACTGGGTCTTTCCCAGGGGTAAAGTGCGGCCGGGGCGTGCTGCTGACCACTCATCCCCTTCTAGTGCCGAGGTCATGGAAGAGTAGAGCTATACCTCTACCCACCCTCTGGGCCACACCGGGCCTGTAACGGGATCACTTTACCTTTTTATTAACCTTTAGACGCCTAATGTCAACTATAGTGGTCGTACTGCACCGCTAACCTCTAAAGTTGCATTTTGTATATTTATTCAACAAATTTAGGTACTGAATATTTTAAACATGGTATATATTCTCCGTTTTTTTCTTCAAAATGCAGTTTGTTTCATAATTCTAAAGTATTTGGTTCCTGTATTATTCACATTCTATATACAGAGTGTGCTAAAATTAAAAAAAATAATTCCGGCGCCAAAAGGTTAAAATCCTCTACATGTTTCGAGCAACTATTTGCTAATCATCACCTTTACTTTTACCTTTAAATGAAATTAATTTATGACTATAAATTAACGAATTGTTTAAAAATATTTTGTATAAAAAGCCTTCCTTTAGACGTAGTTTTTGGTTTACAGTAATTCTAGCAACGTGGCCACATTTTATAAAACACTTCAACAACGCTCAAGAAACAAGCGATTATAACAAATTCCGAACATAGTACACAAATGATACAAAACCTTACTTGTGTTTCAGAACAGATGAACATTAGGATTGTTTCTGTATCCCTCTGAAACACGAAATTTTTTTTAGCAAGTACTGGGCTGCTGATAAGTCCTTAGCCCGCTCAGGAACGAAACAAGCTCGGAAGCCTGTCAGGGACTCGCGCGATTTCAATACATCAAGACGCGAGCTGTCATCAAGTTTCTTTTCTTCCTGCAAGGCAAGGCGCCGAAGGAAATTCACGTCATTCTGACAGAAACATTACCTTGTTACCTTCCTGGTCGGGCTAAGGACTTATCAGCACATCTGTATATGAAGAACGTGTTACCCACTTAAAAAAAAAACCTTACATTTTCAAATCAACTCACCAACCCGTTACAAATTTCAGAGACATAACTTTTGATATATTTGTTAACTGCAATTGGGTAGCTACCCGGTGGCAGTAGTACAGTACACATTTACACACAGACAATACAGACAACAACACAAAAATTTTGGAAGAGTGCGGGCCGAGCCCCGTATTTGCGGGGTTTACCTTGACATATGCCTTAAATCTGAGGAAAAAGTACGGAAAAACCTCAGTCAGGTTAGCCGAAGAGTGCCAGTTGGCACGGTGAAGATACATACAATAAGAATACATATACATAAAAATAAAATGCATAAATTACAGTATTATACATTTACACAATTATATATATATATAAATATTTATATACAAATATATGTAAAAAAGGTAAAGTGATCCCGTTACAGGCCCAATATGGCCCTGAAGGTGGGTAGAGGTATAGCTCTACTCTTCCATGACCACGGCACTAGAAGGGGGTGAGTGCTCAGCAGCACGCCCCGGCTGCACTTTGCCCCTGGGAAAGACCAGGTACCCATTTTACAGGACGCTGAGTGGGCCCCAGGGCCGGTCTGAACGGGCGGAAAATCTCGTCCCCACCGGGATTCGATCCGGACCGTCCATCCCGTAGTCACTCACTATACCGACTGAGCTACCGCGGTCCCCACAACCATATATAAATTGATACAAAACAGAACCTGAAAAATATGTAAGCAGCAACTTCATATTTTCTGTATGTCTTCTAATAATGTTCTTTTCCTTCCTGGTAGTTCATAAACTACATGAATACAATGCGCAGAGTAAATTCAGAGTTGTTTAATGTCAAACAGGATACACGTACTTTCAAGCTGCTAGAGGATTCATTTTGTCGAATTCGATGGCAGTTTTTCAGCCGCCTTGGTCACCAAGAAGAAACAAGCTCCTTTCAAACAAATTGGCCCAGTCACTAAATTTCAACAGTACACAGGGAATTCACATCTGACCTATTTTACTCTTGGGTCCTGTCTATTTCCTTCCTGCTGATGTTGTATAGTGCTACTTGTGGACCATTGGGCAGATGGGGAAAAAACACAGTTTTAGTCAGTTGGAAGAATATAGGGTCCTTGACGAGCAAAAAAAGTCGAGGAAGAGGGACGGTAGGCGAGAAAAGAACAAGATATGGGCCCCAAAAGTCTCCTACAGTCCCCCGGGTGTCGTGTCCTGGAAGAACAGAAGAGAAATGGTGTTCTGACACTCATGCTTCCTTGGGTTTGAAGGAAGCTACCTCGTTTTCCTGTAGAATCGGAAGCTGTGGAAAAAGGTCCTTGTTGCTGTCAACCTTGTTCATGCATAAAATAGGAGGCGAGTCGCCTGCTGCCACTCGTCCCCGGAACGTGTTTGATCTTGCGTCGCACTTGGCGAGAGGGTAAGGGCAGAAAAGAAAAAAAGGAAAACCAATATTACAGAAAAGGAAGGGGAAAGGACAAAAGGAAGATGACAAAAACCTGATGGTTATGCGATGTATTGACGTCACCATCTTCGTGTAACTTGTGAGGTGCAGAAATCTTCCATCTTTGCGCGGCGGGGGGCGGGGGGGGGGGGGGGGGGACAAGCGATATTTACTGCGATCAGACGGGGGAACGTAACTTCGCAAAATGTAAAAGTTTGGGTTTTTTTTTTACATCGATGGCAGTTGTCGGTTATGAAATGTCCTCTCTGTTTCTTTTCTTGTTTCCCACCAATCCATACCTCACTTTCTGAAACAAGCTCAAAGTACAATTCAGAGAATATACAGGATGATTCAAAAAGATGGATTCATTTGAGCAGTAAACGGCGCCTCAACAAACACCAGACAGTTGGTTGCGGTATTCCAAGTTCTCTGCTCGCTCTACGGGTTGACTTTCGTGGGCTACGCTCAAAACTCTCTTGAATTCATCTCACATTCTTCTCTGATGCACGCAAAATATCTTGTGCTGCATAGTAGCCATTTTATTCTGAACTGACGCTGCTGCACGGCTCTGCGCTACGCGAACACTCTAGCGATAGTATTCGAATACTTCAGACTTCCTCTTTCAAATGTTATGTAGATAATTCATATACCATGTATACTTCAGTAAATGTAGACGTATAAAATTGAGTCCATCTTTTTTAATCACTCTGTACTTTATCGCCGCTAAGGACAGCAATACTTCTACAATTTACATAACAAATGTCGCGCCCAGATGGCTAGTACCTACTGCTTGAGGTTCCAGGTTCAAATCACGACCCTGGAACAGTCTATCCATATCGAGGATTGTCGTGGAATTTTACAGTTTTCCTTAGTAAAATATGAAACCCAACTTAGTTAAGCTACGTTAAATCTACACTAAATTTTTTCCAGCCCATCACTCAGTAACCATCGCCTACTGTATAATACCACGTAATAACATTTACTTCCACTCTGAATATGGCAGCATTATGTCCCTCCGAAACGCTATCAACTATCTACAAGACCGCTTGTTGTAAACTCACAAAACAAAAATCTAAATTTCCCTTTCTAGGTACCCCGCATCATGTCGAAGATATCAGGTTATGAACAAGGTAAAGGTAAAGGTAAAGGTGAGTATGGAAGATAAATGAAAGGCTGTTTAAATTTTAAAGATAAATTTGGACGACTTGGATTTGTAACTAAGATTTTCAAGGAAAGAGACCATTTGTAACACTTAGGAACGGATGGGACAATATTAAAAAGGATCCTAAATCAAACGGACAGGTGAATGTGGATTGGACTGTTTTGGATCAAGATAGAGATAGGTGGTAGGCTTTTGTAAGGATGGTCACGAACGTTCGGGTTCAACAAAATTGCAGGGAACTTCTTCTGAGAAAGTGTCAGCTTCTCAACAAGGACTGTGCTCTAAGGAATTACGTGATTAAATAGCTCTTATAGAGTCTAGTTATTGAGAGGCACAATGTATTGTACATCACAGGTATATTGAATGGATATGTTATGAATTTAAACATTTATAAAGAGTGACTGGTAGAAAGAATTCGTTGTTGGTATTGGCTAAAGCCGATGCTGATTTACCTGCCGAAACCACGGTACCGGTCCAGTGCTTCATAACGACAGATTTGTTATGGACAAGCACTGCCACCTGTTTCACGTTTCAGTAACTATGCGCAGAAATGTCTTTGTTGGAAAGGGTGTAGAATTTCATTGTGTGTGTGTGTGTGTGTGTGTGTGTGTGTGGGTGGGTGGGTGTGCGTGTGTGCGTGTGGGTGTTGTGTGCGTGCGTGTGTGCGTACGTGTGGGTGGTGTGTGTGCGTATTGTGTGGGTGTGTGTATGTGTGGGTGGGTGTGTGTGTGGGTGTATGAGTGGTGGGTGTCTGGATGCGTGTGGGTGTGTGTGTGGGTGTGTGTGTGGGATTTGTGTGCGTGTAGGTGGTGTGTGTGCGTGCGTGCGTTTGTGTGTTTGTAGATGCGTGTGTGTTTGTGTGTGTGTGTGTGTGTGGGTGTGTGTGGGTGGGTGAGTGCGGGAGTGTGTTTGTGGGTGTGTGCGTGCGTGTGTGTGTGTGCTTGTGTCTGGGTGTGTGTGTTGGTAGGTGTGTGTGTGGGTTTGTGTGTGCGTGTGTGTGTGCGTGTGTTGGTAGGTGTGTGTGTGTCGGTGATGTGTGTGTGTGTGTGTGTGTGGGTGGGTGTAAGTTTGTATGTGTGCGTGAGTGTGGGTGGGTGGGTGGATGTGTTTGTGTGTGTGTGTGTGTGTGTGTGTGTGTGTGTGTGTGTGCGCCCGCGCGTGAGTGCGGGCTTACGTTTTTGTTCCTTGTTTTGGAATACGACAATTACGAACAATATACTTGCTACAAATCTCACCTATATACTGTCTTTAAATTGATCTCATTAGAATTCAGTTTATATCCCTCGCACTGTCTGACTGCCAAGCAGCAGCACCCATCACTATACAATACACCCTGATGCTGAAAGGTGCGCCCTGTATTCTACTTCCGGCACATCCTGTGGGGGAAGTATATTCTCGTAGATAAAATAATAAGGAAAATTACTGACATTTCGCCGTCTATCGCACACAATAAAAACGAAGACGCAATCCAGTTTTCTCAAATATGCCTGCATCATCGGCCTGCAACTTATCCAATTTCGTGTAAGCGTATAAACCCAGCCCTTGATTTGCACCCCCATTTTTAACCCCTTTTTGTCCGAACGTCCGTTGCCAATTTACAACACTTCTCAGTCTGCGCTCTCCCGTTTTCGTTTAACACCCTTTGACCGGTTTATATGCGCTTTTTAAACACCGTCTTCTTATTTGAACAACATTTTGTTTCACAGCTTTCTGATTGAGGAGCTCTCTTTCAGAGCAGGTAAAGGTAAAGCAATCCCAGTACAGTCCTGAAGAGGCCCTGGGGTTTCCAGTAGGTTGAGGTTCCTAAATTTCAAGACAATCAGCACATGAAGGTGGTAAGTATTTTAGCCCTACGCACCGGCCGCCTTTACCCCCAGGAAATATTCCTGATACTCATTTCTGTTATAGGCTGAATCAACCCCACGGCCATAGTGCGGCCGGAATGATTAAAGAAAAATTCCTATGACACCAACGGGAATCGAACCCGCGACCTTCCGGCTTGTAGCGCAGTCCCTCAACCAACTGCGCCACCGCGTGCCCCCTCAGGAACGGTGCTCTGGCGTAAAATAAGGGCATGATGGACTAAGAACTTGGATGTGCCCCAAGGGAGGAAGACTTCTTGTACAGGATGACAGGATACCGTGAGAGTTCTCACGAGATACATACTCGTATATTCTACGACCTCGCACAAACAAGATTTATGAAAGCTCCCTTCATTGTACTTCTGAATGTGTGAAGCAGTGTAATTGCCACAGAAGGAGCTTGGAGAAGATAATACAGAGAAGAACGGCTCCTCTCACGCCCGCTAACTCTGGTACTGGGAACAATTCTTATTTATTATCTATAGCACACTCAGGGGTGAGAATCCTGCAGGCTAGAACAGGGTAGAAGGTAGAGACTAAAGGGAATGGTTGTACATATGTTTCAAACTAAGCGGTGTAATTCTGAAGTGTTTCATCCCCGTTGTGTGTGTATGAACTAAAAAGTGGGTGTGTAGTCAATAACACAACTGTATATGTCTAATTAGATGTTATATTATTAGATCAAAAAAACTACATATTTCAGCCGGTAGTGGCCATAGTCAAGTTTTGTCATTCGACTCACTTAAGATTATTTTACACAATTCGCGTGGCTGCGTTTTTGATGAGGAGATCTCAACATTAAAACACTTGTTGGAGCATAGTATCTGTCTATTGGGTGTGTGGGTGAACCACGTAATAATACATAAAAAAATATAACCCTGTATTATCAAAAACAAAAACAAAAACAAGAAACATGAAGGTCCCGTCCTGGGGAAGTTTTTGATAAAAATGCATGTCACAATATTCCAGGTGGAAAAACACAAGAGGCATTCTTGCAAACCAGTGCAAGCAGCTAACCGTCACGCAGGCACAGTGAACACTGCATTCCACTCTCAAGGACATTAGCACTGTCAGGTGTGCAGGTTACAGTATTTGGAACCGCAAGAACCCCCCCCCCCACTTTTCTCTGGCCATTATCTCCGTAACCTTTCAACTTTGGATATAGGTGTTTTGGGTTATATCGGTAAACTTTAACATAAGGAACACTCTCCCGAAGTCTTGCACATTCCTCCTGGGACACCCTGTATATATTTTTATGAATTATTACGTGGTTCACCCACACACCCAATGTAGATGTACTATGCTCCAACAAGTGTTTTAATGTTGAGATGTCATCAAACATGCATCCACGCGAATTGTGTAGAATAATCTTAAGTGAGTCGAATGATAAAACCAGACGATGTTCACTAACGGCCGAAACATTCAGTTTTTGATCTAAGAATATAACATCTAATGAAGACATATACAGTTGTGTTATTGACTATGCACACAATTATTAGTTAAGCGGTGTAAGTTTCCAGATAGTTTCAAATTCGAATTTCTGGGTGTATTTACTAATAAATTAAAAACGATATTTCAAAGACATAACTGGACAGGATATAGACAATCAGTGGTCTATATGATTATGGATTTGGGCTGTGAAAAGCAATATTAACCCTTTAAGGACGAAACTGTATGTGTCTGATTTAAAGACCCAGCCGTACCGCGCTGTAAACACTTTTCATCTCGGTTATAAAAACGGATCAGTTTATACTGTAAGTGGCACAAGTCGCTGTTTTTCCTCAGATAAATACAAAACACATAAATACAGTGTGGGCAGAGCGTACAGTTGTTGAATGTTAAACTGTTGGCTCGTCATGTAACCAGTAGGCTTTAAAGACGAAGCGCAGACCACTTTATTTAAAGACCCAGTCCGTACCGCGCTGTAAACGCTTTTCATCTCGGTTATAAAAACCGATCAGTTAATGCTGCATAGAGAAATAATCGCTGTTTGTTCTGAGATCCACACAAAACACATAAATGCACTGTTGTCAGAACACAGAATTTCTGAATGTTAAACCTGGTGGTACATAAAGTAAGTCTTAGGCTCTAAAAGGTTAACGAGCGGTGTGAGGTCTTGCTTGGAAATCGCTGAGCTAGCAAATAATTTGACTTGCAGATGACGTCCTCACTTTCTGCTTCGAAATCTAATTAAAGACCCAGCATGTACCGCGCAGTAAACACTCTCAGCCTCGGTTATAAAACCCTATCAGTTAATGCTATGTAAAGAAATAATCGCTCTTTATTCTGAGATCCACACAAAATACATAAATGCACTGTGTGGGCAGAACACAGAATTTCTGAATGTTAGAGCTGTTGGCACATAAATTAAGTCTTAGGATTTAAAAGGTTCAGGTGTTATACGAAATTATGATCACGCAAGTTGAGGAAACCAAAGAAAAACTTGCCAATATTTTCAGTTTCAGCTGGAATTTGAAGGGGGGAGAAACTCCAAATTAAAATATTTCGGTTATTTTTTTTTATTCAAAGCAAAATCCCATCACAAATCCAAATGCATGTGTGGTGGCCAAAACGCTTGCGTGTTTGAACAATATGATAATCTGACAGAAGTAATAACCTTGCGTTAACCGTGGAAATGGGGAATGTAGCAGGCCTGAAGTAAGTGAATGATGTGCAGTCCTAAATCGGTAGCTGAAAATCGCCTGGCGCCCCCCCCCAAATAATTATTATCCTGTTTAATTAGAAACGTCATTAAATTAAACGTATTATTCGGTAGTGAGAAAAGTGAAAACGAAGGAACATTTAATTAACAATATAGAAAACTAAGAAATAATAGAAACCTGCTGAAATTGTGCAAGACAAACGCTCGCTGATAGCCGTACAATAGCTCAAACGTATAGGGAATTACAGGGGTGCTGATAAGTCCTTAGCCCGACCAGGAAGGAAATAAGCTACATTCCCACAATTTTATGGAACTTGGAGGTTCATTACCACATTCACAAGATTCCACCACCTGTCCCTAACCTAGCCAAATCAATCCTCTCCTCTGGCCATCACATTTTTGACAGGCAGAGCTTGTTTCCTTCCTGGTCGGGCTAAGGACTTATTAGCACCCCGGTGGATATAGTTAGGCCTACATTTTCCTTACTGCGCTTTTGAATAATTTTGAACAAATTCGGAACATAAAATCGGGCAAGGTAGGAGCCCCATTCTATATAAACAAACTTTATGCCTTGAAGCTGTAAACCTCCCGAGTGACTGCACTGGCCTAAGGATAGCAAGAACAATCAACGGAACTTTAGCAAATAAGTTCACAAAAACGGAAGTAGATACTGGCTTGAAAGTGTTTACCGTTCTTCACAAAGAACAACAGGAGGGGGTTCCAAAATTTTTAAAGTTGTTCTTCAACAACAAAAGCAGGGGGAAGTTTTACCAGGACAGGCAATTTACGTATGACGTAACACTGAAGCGCCTTCATATAACCTTTGTTGCAGTGGAAAAAGCAATAAGTGTTACATAATCTGAGTGTGTGTCTGTAGCCTTAGGTATACAGCACGCAATGCGCATGCGTCATATTTTCATATGCGGCCTGCCCCGCTCTACAATATTTTTTCACATTATCTCATAAACGGCATGATTAAAAAAAAAAAAGTTAATGAACACAAAATGTGTGTTTTGAGATTTTCTACAATTTTTGTTTGAAACATTTTTTTATTCTAAGAAGAAATGAGCGAGATATGATCAAAATATGTATTGGTCTTCATTCTTGATTACTTTAGCAAAACTTGAATTTTATCGACAGAGTTTCGATAAAAATCAGGTATCAAATTTCATGAAAATCGGTCCAGTTGGGGGGGGCCAATTTTCATGAAAATCGGTCAGTTGGGGGCCGATTTTCTTGTCTCCATGCGCACAGACAGACTGACGGACGGAGGGACGTATATGAATAAGCCAACAACAGCTTTTTAGCAATTTTGCGAAGACGTCTAAAACTCCATAAGATTCTTCGGAAACAACGAACAACAGTTAAGGTTTTCCAAAGTTCCCACCTTTTTTTGTCTCAAAGAATTAGCGCAGATGCGTTTACAAAATGTTACAGCTGTTTAAAGCACAAAGCGCAGAGAAGGCAGCTTAGGGGAACGCAGCTCAATTCTTACCAATTCTTGTCTTGGGAGAAAAGAAAAAAATTAACGCACAAAACCGCTACATTCTGTCCGGCTGACGTGCGCTCCGCAGTAAATGGTGTGTGACAACAGACGGTATCTTTTACCAGCGTAGGAATGGAACACGATTTTATTCCACAGAGGGAAAGAACAACTGTATGAGACTAGTGATCAATAGTAGCAGAATATTGTCATCTTCAGGTTTCCTGCGTTTTTTTTCAGCTGACCAAAACAATTTTCCATAACTTACCAACAACTTGCAAAATGATGTTTGGTAACCGTGATGAGAATTTATCTAGCCTATTTATAAAATCAATTGACTAATACATGTCAGCACAACAAATATTTATTGGATCATATGGGCTACATGCTTCGACCTGTTAACAGGTCATCATAAGGCCTTCAGCAAACTAAGTCTCAGGTGCTGTTTTAGATATTGGGATCCCAATATTCACATTTGTGGATGTACACAAAATATTATACTGGATAAAATGTGAAACGTATGGTGTCCAGTTAAAACACGTTAAAACATGAGTAGATATTTGACTCTTTGAATAGATTTTTCACCCTAAGATTGCTCACTGGATATGGTTGTAACTGTACATTCACTCGATCGGTAGGATCCTACCGATCTACAAGATCTGACAAAAATACAAGCCATCTGACTCATGATATGGCGTAACATGGTCACGATCCGAACCATGGACTTCTTCCGGACTTTAAAGCAGATGTGCTGACAACGACTTACCGCACTCCTTCCATCGCACAGACCACCCGGGCCTAAAATATTCCTTCTTCTAATCCGGTCAAAAGTCAGAATATTCAAAATACCTGAAAATCATTCGTGGGTCAGCGGCTGTTCGCCTGCTGAGATTGTGGGTTCGAATCCCACTGCGAGGCATGGATGCTGTCTCTAGTGTATGTTGTGTGTTGTCAAGTACAGTTCTCTGCCGTGAACCCATCACTCATTTAGAGGAGTCCTGTATACTGTGGTGTGTTGTTTTGTGTGATCTAGAAACCTAGTGAATGAGGAGGCCCTGGCCCACTGGGGGGCGGGGAGGTGGTGTTGCGCCAAATTAAAAAAAGCCTCTATCCTTACCATACAATTTAAATGCCACAAAATAGATTATATTTATGAAGTGACCTCAAGGGCCCAGAGAATCCAACAACAACATATGGTGCTTCTTCATCTCACAATACATACAGAAATTTCTGTTGAAACAAGCTTTTATATTTGCTGTTCTGCTTATTCCATTACTACCCACCAATCTGGCCGAATGGTGACCCGAATATTTGAGTTTAAACGCGTTCGGGGAATTTCTGATTAATTATTTTAAACAAATGTTGGAATAGGGCTTTCCAATAGACCATGTAATGTCGGACCCTTAACAAATATACTTGTGTAATTACAAAATGTATTTGTTATAATTCCGGGCTCTATACGTTGAAATTGTAAATTTGAAATGAAGAAAATTATTGTCACAGGATTATTCAACAGGATTACCAGTTCATATTTGGGTACGGTAATGCAGGCTTTTGTAACATTTAAACAAGTGTGCCAGGAACGTGCTTTATCTGCACATAATATGTAATACGTTAAGGAGGAGGTATATTCCAGTTGGAATGTGATGGCACAAGGTGACGCACGGTAGAGGAAAGTGAGGGGGAAAATGGCGAATGCAGTGTGTAGCCAGTACTCTTCACACTACCTCGGAACATTGTGTATCCAGCATTACTACCGCTGATGCGCACACCTCGGCTGGCCAGTAGTCGACTGAACTGACGCCCATCGCTGATTTAAATGGACTCGTCCGTTATGCCGAAAGACTAAATCTGGTTTCTGGGCATGTGCCATCACATTTCAACTGGGGTGTAGTACCAGCAGTAGACTCCACTTGATATGTGATGACACGGTGACGCACGGGAGGGGAAGTGAAGGGGAAACTGGTGAATGGAGTGGGTAGCCAGTACTCTTCACACTACCTCGGAACATGGTGTATCCATTATTACTACCGCTGATGCGCACACCTCGGCTGCCAGTAGTCGACTGAACTAATGCCCCGCCGATTTAAATGGACTCGTCCGTTTGGCCGAAAGACGAAATCTGGTTTCTGCGCGTGTGCCATCACATTTCAACTGGCCTCTACAACATGTCATATTGTGCACAGCACACTCAGTAATACGGGAGGAAAGTATTACAATACAGTCAATATGGGTATAGCGTAACGTTGAGGGGCCTTCGTGCAACAATTTTTGGAGTGGGAAAGCAGTGAGTGCTACATATTGTGTGTGTGTGTGTGTGTGTGTGTAACCTTAGTTATCCAGCATGCAGTGCGCATGCGCCGTATTGTCATCTGCGGCCTGTCCCGCTCTACAATACTTTTTGCACATTATCTCATAAATAGCACGATTTTCGAAAAAAAAACATTGCACACAAAATGTGTGTTTTGATTTTCTCTATAACTTTTGTCTGAAACTTTTTTATTATAAGAAGAAACGAGCGAGATGTGATCATAAATGTAAATTGGTCTTCATATAAAGTACCGGTTATTGTTGTCATATTTTAATGAAACTTGAATTTTCTGGACAGATTTTCGAAAAATACTCAATTTAATGAAAATCCGTCCAGCAGCAGTCAAGGTGTGTCAATGTGGACGGACAGACAGACAGACAGACAAACATGACGAAGCTAATAGCCGCTTTTCGCAATTTTGCAAACTCGCATAAACACGGATATCTGAATGAGGGAGGGCGAGTTTGGGGTGGCTGCATGTGGGGGGGGGGGGTATTGTTTGGGGGGTAGAAAATGGTCTGGTTTGTTGCAAGCTGAGTAAAGTGTCGACTCATAGAAGAACTCTCAACTAACTAACTAACTAACCAACCAACCAACCAACCAACTAACTAAGTATCTAATTAAGTAGCTAACCAACTAAGTAACTAACTAAATAACTATGTAACTAATTAAGCAGCTAACTAATTATCTAACTAAGTAGCTAGCTAGCTAGCTAACTAACTAACTAACTAAGTAACTAACTAAATAAGTAAATAGCTAGCTAACTAAGTAACTAAGTAGCTAGCTAGCTAGCTAGCTAACCAATTAAATAAGTAACTAAGCAATTAGCTAGCTAACTAACTAACTAACTAACTAGCTATATAACTAACTAACTAAGTAACTAGCTAGCTAGCTTACTAAGTAACTAACTAACTAACTAGCCAGCTAACTAACTAACTAAGTAACCAGGTAGTTAACTAACTAACAAGCTAACTAACTAACTAACTAACTAAATAACCAACCAACCAACTAGCTAAGAAACAAATTAACTAACCAACTAGCTAACTAACCAACTAACTACCTACCTACCTAACTAACTAACTGACGGATTGATTGACTAAATGACTAACTAACTAACTAACTAACTACGCAATGGAGAGTTTTCCTTGTGAAACTGGCAGTTTCTTAGCTCAATTAAACACTCCGTAAATATTCCAGCGGAACGCACATCTCATTTCCAATACTTTTTCTATCACATCTCTCCTACATGTTTCGGCGAGTTATACACACCATCTTGATGGAGAATATCATATTACTTGCAAAAAACCAGATGGTTTTGTGTCAGTAAAGTAAATAAGATGTGCAAGTTGTTGGAATATTGCAGGAGTGTCTAATGTACCTGCACGCACGGAATGGAAAACTTTATAATGAAGTTGCTTATCCAGTCGAGGGATTCTCGGCATTTAATGGTAAGAGAAGGTTCTTTACAGTTTTCACAAAACCCTATCCAGAGCGAGATCAGTTCAGTCCACGCCATCTAAGCCAAGTTACACAGTATGTGTTTTGTATTATCCTCCCATCTACGCCCACGTCTTCCAAGCGGACTGTTTCCCTTCAATATCCTGTACGGACCTCTTCTCCCCCCACACGTGCTACATGTGCCGCCCACACCATTAATCTTGATTGTTTCGCCCGAATAACTTGCTAGAAGGACGCCCTTTTATGAGTCGGTTGTTATTTTACGTCTGAATGGATCAGAGAACTGAAAGTAAAGCCAATCTTCCTGTGTAGGGAGACAATGCAGGCGTCAGATACCAACAGAATGGAAGGACGGTGAGTCTCACAGCTTGTATGATCAGTCTCACAGATTGTATGATCAGTCTCACAGCTTGTATGATCAGTCTCACAGATTGTATGATCAGTCTCACAAATTGTATGATCAGCCTCACAGCTTGTATTACCAGACTCACAGCTTGTATAATTAGTCTTACAGCATGTATGATCAGTCTCACAGCTTGTATGATCAGTCTTACAGCTTGTATGATCAGTCTCACAGCATGTATGATCAGTCCCACAGCATACATGATCAGTCTCACAGCTTGTATGATCAGTCTCACAGCCTGTATGATCAGTCTCACAGCTTTTATGATCAGTCTCACAGCTTGTATGATCAGTCTTACAGCATGTATGAAGTGTGTATGACCAGTCTTACAGCTTGTATGAACATGTTCAGGAAAACAGAACCTTCAAACTCACTCCGAGAATCGAAACTGGAATTCTCCGTCACCGTAGCACTGTCCAGTCTAGAATCGCTCAACTCGAGGCTCGCGGGCAACATGTGGCAAGCGGAGACGTTCGAAATGAGGGAATGTCTTTTAACTCTCCCATGCCAAAGAAGAGGTAGAACGCCGAAGCAATTAAAAAATCTTATTAGTTGATTGGCTACTTAGTCATACGTTATATTACTTATTTATACTGCAAAATTTTGAAAAAAAAATAGAAATCCCTCTAGACTATCTTTGAATTGCAAATTTTCAAATTTTTTCTTTTAATCTAAATATATCTTTATTGCACATGACATATAGACAACTGCGCAGGCAAGTCCTACATCTAAATGTACTTGTATTTATTCATTCTTCATCCTGTGTATTGAATTTCGTGTTGCCCGAATGCAGACCGAATTTTGCCGAAGTTACCCGAAGCACATTTCAAGTGACGCCTGCTCTAAGGACTATAAGTTTATACCGGCTGACAGGGATATCAAATGAAGGTCATGGACGCAATAATGATAGAGCGAAAGGAGGGCCAGAGCATTTGGAAATAATATACGAAACAGAGTGCCGAAAATAGGAGGAGAGAAGATACGGGAGGTGGAAAGAACAAAAGAGTGAAATGGGGAAAAGAGAGAATATAAATTTCTAAAACATGTCTATGTCAGGATCGGAATTCAAACCCAAGTTTAGCAGGGTGCAGGGCGCTTTAGACAGCTAAATTCTTCTGTCAAAAGTACCGGCCTAAATCTATTGAATTTTAGTTTTCAAATACCTAAAAAAAAACCGGAACTTTTGGGCAGTAAAAATGGGTTTTAATCATAGGAAGTGATCTGGGTTAAACCTCTCCAAAAGGATGGATGGGTATATGCCGATTTAATGACATCCGCCAACATAACTTGATTTAACATCCACCTGTTTCTTCCTGTGGCGGGTACGTAAAGAACGCATGTCAACTTACGCAAAATTTAAAGAAGCCCATATTAATTAGTCTAGAAGCAATTCTACCAGCAGTATGTACCATTACCAACCAAAACATCCGAATATTTGTTGGACACCGATCGGGCGTCAAGTAGGCTTCAAACAGTATGCCATTTTTTTGCTGGTTTTTGGCGTGACAGCCCCCAGCAGGCCAGGGCCTCCTCATTCACGAGGTTTCTAGATCACACACAAAGACGTACCACATTCGGTAGGACTCCTCTGGACGAGTGATCACCCCGTCGCAGAGACCTCTACCTGACAACACACAACACTCACAACAGACAGATATCCATGCCACCGGCGGGATTCGAACCCACGCTCTTAGCAGGCAAGCGACCGCAGAACTACGCCTGAGACCGCGCGGCCACTGGGACCGGCCAAACTCTATTTTATTACGTGTAATAAATTCCCAGAATATACCCTTCATATGCAGGTATCCGCATTTTTGTGCTCGCCGTGATATTCAAAACAATACCCTTTGTTTAAAAGTCGTCATTCTTCGCCGGACAAGCTGAATTCATGTACATTACTGAGTTAATTTTAAATACGGTGCGCTGACATCGCAGACATGAAGACATTAATTACGTTTGCCCCGCAGTGCCGCGTCTCGACGCAATATAATGAAGGCGCGCATGGCTGCAAGTTCACTACAGAAGCGATATCGATTCTTCCGCCGAGGGCGGATAGAGGAAACAGACCACATGGAAACAGGTGCTGTATCGAAAAGAAGAAGTTAAACGTACAACTTTTATGGAGATTCCCAAAGTTCACCCTCTCACAGCTCAGTGAGCACGACCGTATATCTGACTAGTTTAAAGAGTGAATAAGTTGAGACGGTAAACATGAGTGTAGGAAGATAGGGTTACGATGAGACAAGTATACAATATTTCAAAGAAACTGTCAACCGTAGAAACAGCTTTGTAACATTCGAGGTTAAACAGATAAAGTTTGTTTTCTTCTCAAAGCAAAACTCAAATATTTCACGAGAGATTTGAGTTTCTCGCTTCAGTGGCTATGGAGATTGCCATGTTCAGGAATACGACACCCAGTGGTTCGGTAGAAATTCCTGACTTTGGGAAGTAACTGATGCTTCCTCTTTGAGGGTAGAATGTGGAAATAAAGAAAATCCTTCCAAAGGAAACCATACACGAATTTAACTCAAGGCAAATTTGCACACGTTTCTGTGTTGAGGCAAGTCTCAAGCTTGTAACCAAACCTGTCAGCAGTCCGCCGTCAGAATAGAGACTTGTGACGGACGAATCAACAAACGTTGGGCTACTTCAGAGAGAACACTGTGAAAAAACAAAGATACTTTGCAGCGGAAGAGTACTTATTATTTTTAGTCCACTTTCGTCAGAACGTGTGCTAATTACCAGTTTACTGAGTATCGACTCGATTTTGAATTTCACAGGGCTCTACCATGAACCTGCTGAACAGCTCATTAGACATGCAGTTAATTATCATCGTTGTGAAGAGTTAAATGAAAGGTTACTTTAACCATTTAAAGACTACAGGTCACGTGATGCACCAACTGTTTAACATTCAACAACTGTACGCTCTGCCCACACTGTATTTATGTGTTTTGTATTTATCTGAGAACAAACAGCGACTTGTGCCACTTACAGCATAAACTGATTGGTTTTTATAAC
>Ga0131853_10008048_pt1 | contig 19165 bp, 10 predicted proteins | sample TergutLab28metaG_FD_92764 | JGI IMG/M metagenome (GOLD analysis project Ga0131853, IMG submission 92764) | Labiotermes labralis P1 segment gut microbial communities from Petit-Saut dam, French Guiana - Lab288 P1 (version 2) (version 2) | ecosystem: Host-associated > Arthropoda: Insects >...
ACAAAATCGAAACCTTTTTAGAAAGTTTTAACTAGATGTATTCCACAATTGTAAACACTATGGGATCCCAAAGTGGGCAAAGCATCTGGTAACGAAAATGTTGTAAGGGCCTGAAGATGACTAACTTCTAGTCGAAACATGTAGCCTTGCTTAAGAATAAAAAAGATTGTGCTGACGTATACTGTGTAAGGTTAATTGACTACATTTATGTACTTTATTTTATGGATTTAAAAACATTTTCCTGAGAAGGGGTCCGTAGGTTTCACCAGACTTTGAAAGGGGTCCATGGCACGTAAAAGGTTAAGAACCCCTTATCTAGTAGGTCTGCCAATACCAAAGTTACATAATAAATTTGACATTTTTTTCTACCATCAAAGTACACTAAATATTATACAGACATAATAATTTGGCTTGACTTACCGTTACTATATTGAGACAGTTCATTGCCATATCGTGCACTACACATTCAATTCGACAAAATCCTTTCATGCCACTGAAGTATACCAATCGATGTACACAAAATTTTCATGTTTTTCACCCCCGTTGTGTTTGAAATCAAATTAATCACTAGTATGGCCGTCTAACACAACTGTCGTTTTGTTTATATTGAGGTTGATCGGCAATCAGCTACATGTTTCGACTGTCATGCAGTCATCTTCAGACTGCGTCTTTTTTTTTTAAACAAAGATGTAAATGTTACTGACCTGTATGTGCGCGTCCCGACATGCACATACAGGCCAGCAACATTTACATCCTCGTAAAAAAACTGCCTGAAGATCGCTGCACGACGGTCGAAGCACGTAGCTGACTGCTGACCAACCGCAATATAGACTAAAAACCACAGCTGTAGACGGCCATTCCATCGGTGAATTTAATTATACAGAATTTAGTGTACTTGATAATAAAATAAAATTTTGTCACACCGAATACAGTGATACCTCGGCTCACGAGTGACCCTGCTAACGAATTTTTTGGCTAACGAAGATTTTTTTCGCTGTTTTTCGGACTCGGCTAACGAATATGGATTCGGCTAATGAATTTTTTAGTGGATGCGCGCGCTAACATAAAGCAGCAAACATGAACGGTCGGGCCATTCCAGGAGCTTATCTTTTCCGTCTCTATGTGTGTTTCGGCTAACGAATGTGATTCCGGAACGAATTATCTTCGTTAGCCGAGGTACCACTGTACTGGCGCACGTAACGGAAATGACGTTTTAAAATCTATAAAACTAGGTTTAAGATTCGCAAACATTAATTAGGTTTGAATAACAAGTTGACGAACGTGAATACACTGTATTTAAACCAACAATTTAATTTAAAAACGTATACAGACTCAGTTTCAGACCAGAATATGGATATAGCATGTTCCGATATTGACAGAGACTCCCGCTCCTTGCCTTTGTTCGCTCCTCGAAATTAGTACTGTAACACAGTTTTGGTGACATCATGTGTAATTCGTTGGATAAGGCACTTTCAAGCAGAATTCTTAAAGGGACAGAGAGTATAGTTTGTTTTTGGTGCGACAGCCTCCCGTGGGCCAGGGCCTCCTCATTTACGAGGTTTCTAGATCACACACACAACGACGTACCACAGTCGGTAGGACTCCTCTGGACGAGTGATCAGCCTGTCGCAGAGACCTCTACCTGACAACACACAACACTCACAAAAAACATCCATGCCCCCGGTGGGATTCGAACCTACAATCTCAGCAGGCGTGCGGCCGCAGACCCACGCCTTAGACCGCGCGGCCACTATAGTTCTTTTGCTAAAGCAACAAAGTGTGTATTTTTCCGATAAGCATACCTCTGCTAGAAAACTTTCAGTAACCTGAAGTGCACGAACACAAACACAAGCACGAAACCAGGCTAACGTTTACGTGTTCAGACAGTCTTCTTCGACATGATGTTTCAGAACAGTCAGCAAATAATGACAGTGCTTTGGTAAGAGAAAAAGTTCTGACCTTCAGCATACAATTCAGCAGGTTAAGTCAGGGTCTCTTCTTTGAAAACATACCGTACTAACATTGAATTCCATTTATAACCCAACTACAAACTGCTGAGGCACTACGCCACAAGACGGCAGCTCCCGGGTTCAATTCCAGGTAAGCTCCTTGGAAATTTTCAAGTGACCTCTTCCTTCTGCCGCATTCACTAGATGTAGCGTCCACTCAGCCTCTAACAGAAGTGAGTACCAAGGAGTTTCGTTGGGGGTAAAGACCTGACAAGTCTGTCCCCCTTGTTGTGCTGAATGGACTTGTTACGGGAAACCTTTACCTTTACCAAATCTGTTAAAATGTGTACCGGGTTTCTTTCCAGGGGGTAAAGCGGCCGGGGCGTGGCGTTGACCACCCAACCCATTTAGTGCCGTGGTTAAAGAAAAAGTACGGAAATACCTCTACTTCCCCTCTCGGCCTTCATGGCCTGCTGTAGGGCGAATTTACCTTATTACCTTTACTACACACTTGTAAGTTTCTAATGCATTCAGTTAAAATTTCGACACAATGGTAACGTTAATTTATTGGGTTAAAACCTAAATACTATAAACAAAAACTCAGAAGCTCTAACGGTCGACAGGAAGGACGTTGGTCTTGAAGCAACTACACCCATCCCTCTCGTTTCGCGGGTTCGTAATTCGCGGTTTCGCAAATTCGTGAGGTCGCCCATTACCCGGAACCATCAATGGATAGAAGGATCAAATATGTTCGACAATTCGAACAGGTCTTCCAGCCATACCGCACGATATCCAAGGAGCTGAAGGAAAAAAAAAACACTAAGGAATACTAAAACATTAAAAATAATAAAACCCTCTCTTTAGGCGGGGGGGGGGGGAAAAAAATTATTTGAAAATTTTCGCTCTTCGCTGGGGGGTTTTCGAACCTAGCCTCCGCGACAGTGGATGAGTCTACAAAGAAGACTAGGCCCAACTGTGCGTCCACGTCACCTCAGTAGAATACGAAGTGCAGTTCACACCGTACACATTACAGCTATATATATAACATCGGCGATGCGAACATTTTACAAAAATCAACCGGCTACCTGAAATTTCTAGGCGCCAGAAGGGCGAAATGAAGCAAGTTTCATACTGGGGACCCACAGGTATTACGCGCCACCACAGGAAATTTGGTCGCCATGGCGAACTGGCGCCTGGGGTTTGTTCACTCCTGCTTAATATTCATTTCAATTCATACCCCAAGCAGAACATACAGATAATTGCTGTCCTAGTGTTTAATTAAGCACTGTGCCATGAAGACGTATGCTGGAGTGGAAGTACAGCTCAACGGCTTTTTAGCCTGTGCACTAGATGAAGCCGAGTGACAAGCTTCACTTGCCGGGACTTTTAGCCCTGGCCAAAAAAAAAAAAAAAAGTAAATACTGAACACGATGCAGGATGGGCCCCAGAGGGGGGACTGACGATTTAGTAGCAAAAAAAAAATATTTTGCCCATGCGCGCACTGTGACAACAATCCTGCGATCGACCAGCCCGCAGCCATGTAACTGCACCGTTTTCGCTAGATAGCACCGCAAAGTAAATCGACATGGTGCCCTACAGAGTTCGGTTTTGTCCGTGGCACTGTATACACTCTAAAGCGTTGATCGTAGGCCTATTTCAATGCAAGGGCGGTTAACGTAACTGCACTGGGTCGTAAAATTTAATTAGGGCGATGACAGGAAGCAGATGACGGAAGGTTTCTGTAATACCACGTCTTTGTTCATTCCACAATGGAATAGTTGTTAGAAAGACTGACACGCCAAGCCCCTGTCTTCTCTCGTTGAAATGTTCCTCTGTGGGAATTCTGATCCCTTGTCACTAAGGATAAGGAGATAATTCTTATGCTGGCCTGTATTCAGGTGGCGATAGACTGTAATGTTCCCGCCGGGATATGAACTTCCTTGGTCCCCTCTCTGTGATGTAACAAATCATAGAATGGACGGAAGAATGCAGCACAGTTGTCAGAAGACGACAACTGCTGTTGCAGGCTGAAGCTTCAGCCTGCAACACAGACACCACTCCAACCCAACCACACCGAAACTCCAACACACAACGAATCAAGAATAAAACGACCAATGTGGTAACTCAACACAATAGTCGCGAGTTCCTGATGATGGATATATTAATGTCCGAAATATGTTGAGCAGATAAGAAGTGAAATAAAATAGCAAGTGACATCAAGTTTTCTTTTATTCTTCATCTATCACAATGATGCATGGTCCAATAAACATAAGATAAACAATATACACTTTTGATCATATTTCGCCGAATTATTCTGATAATGAGAAAAGTTTTAGAATGAAGTTGTAGAAAAAATCAAAACACATTTTATATTCGGTAACTTATTTACGAAAATTGTGCCGTTTATAAGATAATGTGGAAAAATATTGTAGAGCAGGGCAGGCCACACATGACAGTATGGTGCATGGGCATTCCACGCTGGATGCCTAAGGCTACAAACGCTCACTCAGACAGAATATATAATACTTACTGCTAGTACACTGCAAAACAACTGTTACATGATCGCGCCTCAACGTTAGGTTACACGTACATGGCCTCGTTGTGTTCAGTATTTAACATCGAATACTTTCCTGCAATGAACATCGACTCGGTATCAACAGACATCCACAAAAAAGTCCCCTCATTTTGGCGTTTAAAAAAACCCATTTTAATTACAATTATTGACCATACTTGAAACATTTTTTACACAAATTTAGAAACTCCACGTAATGAAATACAATCATCGCATCACCTGTATACAATTTGAATGCCAGCTTACACAACAATCTTAATTTGTTCTTAGGATTTCCCTTGCCATTCACCACCGACACTCTTGTGTAGAAACGCTGGAGTCAACGTAACAAAACGAAAAAACACAGCTTCGTCAGCTCGTTAGGGGAATGCATTTCGTGAAGGAATACATCTTTCGCACGTGTGCTGAGCGGCTTTCATCGCCGGCGGGAGTAACCACACATGTTACGACTCCCTGCAGGAGGTTCGTCACGCTGTTTGGTGTGCGCGGGCCGCACTGGTTAGCCAAGAAATTTGAGGCTAGGCAACACAGCGGTACAGCACCATAAAGCACCACGATAACATAAATAAACTATTTTCGGATACAAATCTAAATTTTTCTTAGTCTGCTCTCGTATACCAATTCACTGTAGGTGTAGGGCGTTATTGTTAAACCTGAACATACTCAGGGGCATACACACTAGGCAGGAATACTCTGGTCGAGGGATCGGCACTTCGTAGAGACCTCTACTCGACAACAAACATTCGCAAGAGACATTCATGCGTCCAGCGGGAATCGAACCCGGAATCCAAGCAAGCAGGCCGTCGCAGACATACGCTTTAGACCGCGCGGCTACCGGAATCGCCTAAGTTTTAACCCAAAAGATGTAAATTAGATTATCTAATCGGGTACTATTCTGATCACCTCCAAACATACACACTGGGTAGGAATACTCTGGTCGAGGGATCGGCACTTCGCAGAGACCTCTACCCGACAACAAACATTCGCAAGAGACATTCATGTGTCCAGCGGGAATCGAACCCGGAATCCAAGCAAGCAGGCCGTCGCAGACATACACTTTAGACCGCGCGGCTACCGGAATCGCCTAAGTCTTATCCTAAAAAATGTAAATGAGATTATCTAATCGGGTACTATTCTGATCATCTCCAACCACATTTTGTTTCCGAAATGCATCACCTTTATTCACACTCAGCCCATTAACACCAGTTTCGAAATTCTGCGTTGATGTCACTTTACTGATGGCAAATGTGTCTGCTGATCGTAATCATTTGAAACCTGTTTCGTTTCACGAGTGAAAAAAAAAAAGAGTTCACACAAGTATATGTTACAAAACACCGCAAAGATTTTGCAAACAAATTAAATTATTTATGCAAATCGACGAGCAGGTAAGCAGGCACAAGCACTCTGCACTTCAACGTCCCTGAGTTTTTCTTTTTGAACCGAATCACGGCGCAATTCTATCATTTCCATTCTCGTATCCTCGTCCGCTCTGTCAAAGTCAAACATGACATGCTGCGGTGAATATGGAAAAAAATAAATTTCACAAAACACTGAGGTCGATTTCGAAGTTCGGTTCTCAGCAACCCAATATCATCGAACAGCAACCGTACCTTAAGTCAACTAGCGTCAAATTAAGCGCTTCCCATGTTTCCAAATGCACGAAGTTATTTTTAACATTCAGCATTCAATACTTTCGTGAAAATTCCTTTTATTCCCTGGATGAATATTTTGAACGCCGAGTTAAGTTTTTACATATGATCTGAATTGACAAATGAGGCTTTGGGACAAATGTTCCTTCTCTTTACTTACAAGTCTGTATTATAAATATGTCAGTACATATCCAACCACTATCTGTAACGAAGGAAAATTTCCTACTTAAAAAGTACCTGTAATTGCTTCTAACGTACCCCACTATTTTTATTTTTCATTTTTATTTTTTACTTTTACTTTTAATTTTTATTTGTATCCTTATTATATTTTATTACACTAAACAATCCCTATTGTCCTAGTGTATTATATTTATCATACTAAATAACCATGTGATTGTTGTACACACTTGTATTGATGTCACCCCTTAATCCAAACAAATAAGATGATTTCCATATCCATATGGACTACGTAATCCTATACGGATTTACGAAAGGAAAATAAATGATATGATATATGATATGTCCGTGCATCGTTAATATATTCGCACAGTACAACCAACAATATGCAACGTTTCGCAATTTATTTATTTCTGTAAGACGCTCTACATGTTTCAGACGGTTTTTCCATCAATCATCTTTTCTTTTTATTTGCGTTTCCTACAGCCGAACTTGTAATTCTGAAAAGCTTTTACACTGTCATATAATGACGCCATTAAATTTTCTCTATCTTGCAGTTTCACTCATTTAGATGCGCTGCAGTATGAACTAAAACAGAAGGATCTGGCTGTTGTTTCAGATTTTTATGTCGCTAACAAACTGTTGTTTAATTTCCAAAAATATAACATCATTTATCAAACTAGAAAATGCTTTCTACGCCTTGTGTGACAGGATGAACACCGAATTTTTTAGCAATATAACAAATCCTCACATTCAATCTCATCAGCGAGAACAAACTGTCGATGGCATGGGTCTGATTCACGGGCAAGAATGAAGTTAACGGTTCACAGCTCTTAATCTTAGTAATTAACCAACTTAATGCACAAAATCTTGTTTTATAATAAGTTTATTATATGCCTCTACATGTTTCCAGCACTATGTGCTTATCATCAGGAGGTCAAGATTGTATTATACAGCAATCTTGACCTCCTGATGATAAGTACATAGTGCTCGAAACATGTAGAAGCATATAATAAACTTATTATAAAACAAGAATTTGTTCATTAAGTTGGTTATTTACTAAGATTATACTGAGATGCACGGTCAGCAAAACATCACAAAAAGGTTAACAGCCGTTTCCATCCAAAATGTGTAAAGTAGCCGCACGAACATCACACCCAAGTTACCAGTAACGTGGTTAACGTTTTCATCGAAGTTGTTCGGATGCTTCAGTGCGTCACGGCGCAAAAGACGCATCTCAAAAACGTGTGTACTGCGCTGCGAGCTACACCATTCCTCTGCTAAACAGTGGGGCATTTTCAACCGCAGTGGTTATAGGTCCACAGCGCGAATGGCGGACTGCTAGGGTGCACTGTAAAGGGTAAGAACGGACGCATTCGGGGCATATTTCGGGCACTAATCCAGCACTCACCTAGAGAAAATAAACAAAACGAGATTTCTCCACCGAGACAGCAGGCCTCAGGATGGAGATCCGAACTCGCGACCTCCAGAGCATGAAGCGGGAATGCTCAACAATGACCCTTTAGTCCATCAGGTACTCTTACACGAAACAGAATGCAGCAGGTTAGCTTCAGGACCTGTACCCGCTCTAAACATGTACTGCGTATACCGATCCTATCAGTAACACAAAGCGCTTCTTCCAAAGCAGGTAAAGGTAAAAGGTAATGGTAAAGTTCACCCTACAGCAGGCCACGAAGGCCCAGAGGAGGAGTAGATGTATAGCTCTACTCTTTCTTTAACCTCGGCGCTAGATGGGGATGAATGGTAAACGCTACGCCCCAGCCGCTTTACCCCCGGGAAAGACCCGCTACCCATTGTACAGAAGGCTGGGTGGGCCCCAGGGCCGGTCTCGACAGGTGCGGAAAATCTCGACCTCACCGGCATTCGATCCCCGGAATTCCAAAGCAGACTCATTATTAGTATTTGGCTCATAAATCACGTCAAATATAAAAACATTCGCTTAAATACTGTTGCTTAAATTATTATTCCGGAACTTACACACAATCTGCTAAGAAGTTCCAACAAATGTACAGAAGGCCTGTCAGGTAAGAAACGTAACATAGGTTAATGGTGAATACTAATTTTTATAATCTAGGTTAATGGTGAATACTAATTTTTATAATCTACAGTTCTCTGGGGCTTAAAATCCATTCTTCCATGTCTTTGAAGATAATGCGCAAGACACTTTCACATGAGTAGGCTAACAGACTTAAGAAGTATTTGACATAGGCTATATGCCCTCACGGCAGCACGTTAATGAATGATATAAACGTGTCGTAAAAAGCCTGTTATCTTGAATAATAATAACAATAATAATAATGACACCTTCGGAAATTACTAATGTAAAAGTACAAAACAATGAACATAAGAAACACTACATGTGCCATGAAATGTAACTACAGAATACCTGCGACACTATATACCCTAGAAACAAGGTTTGTTTCAGGTATGTACTGTAAATACACTGCATTGAGGTGATAAAGATGATGATGATGATGATGATGATAATAATAATAATTACCTAGCTGCAATACCAGATTCGTACAGCCCCTTCAAGTTATCAGCAAGTGACAAATCAGCACATCCTGTCTCACCCGTATCCACGCGATGGGCTTAGCAATGAAGGAAGCTGGTGTACCTTGGAATTTTGATTAAGAAGACGGTATGGCAGCGTCGTAACGTCAGAGATGATTAAGTGTTCGTTCTACAATGCATGACTTAACACCACGGTGCGTAGCCTTCTTTAAGAAGCTGACAGTTACCCACTTGGCCCACACATTTCATGTTTTTTTGTGAAGTCGAACGGTTCACCCCCCCTCTCCACTCAATTCATTGGTAGCATTATCAACCTTCGTCCCGTGCCTAGCTCTCCCAAGCTGTCCCTTTGCTTGAGGTTTTCTTGTTATAATTTTGTAGGCATTTCTCATCTCCCCAAGTGAATTTTATTCAATGTGACTTCATTCAACTCCTGAATTCTGAAGAGGCAGCATAAAATTACGGAACCATTCGTCTAGACAGCCAGGGTTCGGCTGACAAACGAGACAGGCACATCCCCAATGTCAGCAGCGTTAGCACTTCTGCAAACTTGCGACTGATCGGCGGCTTTACTTGCAAATTTAGATGACCGTTTATGTATTCTTATAATGAAAACCAACGAAATGCGCTATTTCTCAAATTTATTTGATAAAGTACTGTACATCTTTCGGATAGGTCCATTGTCCATCATCAGGAGTATCTCAACACTGTATACACACAGTAAGTATTTGTCATACTAGTTCTGTTGGCTGTCTGCTAGCGTGGTCAGTGTCCATCATCAGGAGTATCTCACCACTGTATACACGCAATAGGTATTTGTCATGCTAGGTCTGTTGGTGTCTGCTAGCGTAGTCCTGACCACGCTAGCAGACGCCAACAGACCTAGCATGACAAATACCTATTGCGTGTATACAGTGGTGAGATACACCTGACGATGGACAGTGGACTTGTCCGAAACATGTAGAGTACTTTATCAAATAAATCTGCGAAATAGTGCATCTCGTTGGCTTTCTTTATAAGAATACATCACGATGCACGGTCCTCCGAATGTCAAAGACCGTTTATGTGCCTCTCAGAACACACATGTAGCAAAGAACAGAACACAGGCTCATTGTATGCCTGTGGTGCGTGCACCTCCGTACTCACAAACAACAGAAAACACGGACTCACCATGTGTGTGCCTCAGTATGTGTAAAATGCACTAAACATGGACTCACCTTGTTCTCAACAGACGTGGTGAGCAAATGTCTCTGCAGCTCAATGGCGCTGAACTCTTGGAGAATCGCTGCCACTACGTGGGGGTCGGGTGTGACTCCACGCGCAGTGCTCGCAATGCGTGACGGTGAACTCACAACTCCGTCCAAAGTCCCTAATTTGAACCTCGGTATTTCACTGTCCACCGCACTAGTCAACCTAACCTCACCACTTAGAGTCTGTAAAACTTCAGACTCGACACGATCCTTACCGCTTTCAAGTTCCTGCCTTGATAAAGACGTCCCTCCATCCTGTAAATGACTTGATAAATTCGGGGATGTAATATTCTTTTCAACAGGTGACTTAATGCTAGTGGAACCTTCGGAAAATCGACGTGATGTTATCGGAACAGGGGTGAAGCATGACTGTCCTCTACCAGGACTCGGCCCTCGCACTTGAACAGCCTGACTAGATACCGCACTGTGAAGTCGTTCTTGATTCACAATGGCAGGTTTCTTGGCTCCGGAGACTAGAAGCAATTTACGGGCAGTGGTATCGTTAAGCAGAGGGCCCGACGAACTGGTGCCACCGTTCTTGTTTCCGCTCACGAACTGTAAATGTAGGTGGTGGATACGACTGTTGAGCTCACTCTTCTGGCTCACCGCTGCCCGCAGCTGTTCCTCCAAATCTCGCTTCGCCTCTATGAGACAACCGAGCTCCGACTGTAACTGAGAGGCTCTTGCCCGGCTTGCCAGAGTCTCTGCCTCCATTTCTGCAACTTTATCTAATAACAAGTCCCTCTCGCGTTGTAAACTACGCAGCTCGGCTTCCGATTTAGCTGTTCTGTTACTATCAAGCTTACCAAGCATGTGCCCATCATGAAGACTCGCTCCATCAACACCTAACAAAGATTTTCGAGACCTCCCTGTCTTCAGGTGTCTAATTCGTCTTTCTCTATCATCCAGAGTACCCATCCTTCCGGATTCGTACGTAAGTTGTTGCTCAATGTCACCCAGACTTCTCCGCCTATGTATCTCATCACCCTCCTGGTGCCCTAAAATTCCCAGCCTGTTGCTCACTTGGAACTTCTGCTGCAAGTACTCCACATCTTCTCTCAGCTTTGTACCCTTCCTATGGATGACGTCAAGCAGATTCCACAGCTCGTCTTCAGCCTCGTCCAACACCGCGGGCGATGGCGCCGTGGTTGCGGATTTTTGCACCACCACGGGTCCTGTGGTCGTGCTGTGACAGTGTTCCTTGCTAGAAGACGTCTCCGTGCTGAAACCCGAGTCCTGCACAGCACTGCTCCCAGCAGAACTTGTGCCGCTGCCACTGTTAATACCCTCACCACTCTTTGGTTGCTGTGTGTGTACCGCTGATGTCTTACTGCTTCGTACTCGGTTTGAAGCCAGGGAAGACACAGATATCTCAGAGTCTTTAGCACTGGAGTGTGACTGTATTTTGCGGCGAACTCTGATACCGGGTTCCCATTCGCGCCTGGTGGATGTCAGTGGAATGGGGATGTTGGATGTTCCGCTAGACTGAGTGCTGCTACTGTGAGACACATTAGATGACGTGATGCCCGCCACCATTTTATTCCGCAGGTGTGGGAATGTCTCCATAACGAGGTCCCGAAACTCCAACAGCGCTCCGACTTCATTCTGCAGCTCCTGAAACAACAAAAAGTGAAGACCTCTGAATGCGTAACTACTGTCACACCACGTAATTTCAACCAACTCTGTGGCAAGTGAGCCCTTTCTTCAAAAGTGACATTCACTTTGGTGGTCAAGAAATTCCACGCCGTTTATATAACCTGCTGCTTTATTACAGGATCCCATTCCATTCTAAGCCAGATGATTCGAGCCCAGATTTTCATTTTTAATGTTTGCCATTCCGAAGTGTTTAACACATATATAAATATACAGTGATGTATCAGTCAAACACAACAAAACTTTATGTTTATTATTGTATTAGGGCAACATGTTTCGATTCTTATAGAATCATCTTCAGGCCCTTCTAAAATACAGATCCTTACTTAGCAATGTTTAAAATGCGCTGTGGGATCCCAAACGCTTACATTCTTGATGTAAGCGTTTGGAATTCCACAGCACATTTTAAACATTCCTAATTAAGGATGTGTATCGAAGGATCTGTATCTTAGAAGGGCATGAAGATGATTCTATAAGAATCGAAACATGCTGCCCTAATACAATAATAAACACAACAACATGTTGTTGTGTTTGACTGATACATCATTGTATATTTATATACCAAATTTCCATCCTACTACGATCCATCTGACTACTATCCTCCCATCGAATCCTAGATCTACCGAGTAGTCTCTTCTTACCTTGCGGTTTTTCTACCCCAACTTTGTATGCAACTGTCATTCGAGCTACAAGTTCCGCCCATATCATCCTCCTGGTATTCATCACCTTAATAATACCTGGTGAACAATATGGATGACAAAGGTTCTCATTATGCAGTGTCATCTGACTTGCCTATTAGGCCTACATCCTATCCCTTACCTCTTCAGCACTGGCTTCTCACATAATGTACAATGTAAGTATAATGTCTAGGGCAATAATTATTGTCCAGGCATTAATACCTGTCTTCAATGATAGAAAATTTGACATATTATTTACTGGTATACTTTGTTCTGACGGAGTGTATTACTTGCGACTGTCACTGAACAGGAAACCGTACAACCTGTGAAAAATTACACACTATTTTTTAGAGGTTTCAAGAACGAAAATTTCGAGCTACTAAGGGGGAAAGAAAAAAAAAGATATACACCTGTTTTCAAGTACCTGAATTGCAAATCATTCTTTAAATTAAGGTAGCCGATCTGCAAACAAAATGTATACGCCAGCAACTCGTATAAGATGTAAAGAACACTCAAATAACCCATCGATTTAGCCAGTTTCATGCTATTCCTTTTTTTTAATGCAAAAAGTGCAGGTTCAGTGACACACTACCGCACACTACAGACGGTCCGCTCTGGTTTTGGGGGGAGGGCTGGCTTTTAAGAAAACAAATACCAAATACCAATGTTAACTGGTTCTGATAATGAAGGAGCATGATTCTGCTCGTCTTTGGGTTTGTGACTATGCTTACATTAACTTTCACAAAGTCTGAAGTCCTGTGTACCACAGATAAGACCAGAGAACAAAGCTCGTTGTTTTCTGTTCTGTGATGTACACCGAATTGTATTGCCTTCCACTGCATAATTCGAAGTTAAATTAACTGCGATTTACCGTTACGACTGTTCCGTATTCCGGCACCCAATTTACAGTCAGTTTCCTTACGCGTTTACACCTCATAATCCAAGACTCTTCGTGCATATCCACAGTGGAATTTTCTATTTGCCTTTCCCTTCCCAAGCCTTTAATAATGTCTATAAATTCTGTAACTGTGAGGATTCCACGTTACGTTGTACGCTTCACTGCAGACCGTCATAATCACGGGTTCTGGAAAGTAGGCAATATCCTGCGAACTGCACTAACCAGCACAAGAAGTGATGTTCTCACAACGGCGCTGTTGAAAATTCAAGTCTTCTGAGACGTTACGCTGTATCGACTGGTAATTACCGACGTTTCGAACGATCATAGTGCACTTGTCAAGTAACTACAGAAGGGACTGCTTGACCCTGAAAGGAAAGGCCCTACGATCCTTCGACATGTCGCTAACCAATTATCAGTCGATATCACGTAACATCCCAATTGACCTGAATCGTTAGTTCAAACGTTCATCCACTGTCACATTGTCCTAGGAAATAGAATATTTCACTTCGTACATGCTTTTTTTCAGACTTACACTGTATTCTTCACACAGACGTACTGAAGAAAGTGAATAGTTTACAGCGCTGGCAATGGAAAGAATTACAAAAGTAATGCATGTTTCATTGCAATATGTCCATTATTGGGAATGTTTCGTAACATGATTAGTTTTTTTACGGTGAGGAGTTCTTAGTACCTCACCCAACACCCAAACTGGAGGAACATCCATTGTCGGCTGTCCGCGACTGCTTATTCAATATATTCGCAGCAACCCTCCACGTCTGGAGGGCGTTCCTCCACCCGCAACCTGAGGACGAGCCATGTCGCGTTGAAAGGGACCCACTTATTAATGGCCTAAGAGGGACGAGGTAACAAGGGGGTGGAGAAGACTACATAATGAGGAGCTTAATGACCTGTAACCCTCAACAAACATTATTCGGGTGATCAAATCAAGAATGAGATTGACTGGGCACTTAGCATGCATGGGGGAGAGGAGAGCTGCATACAGGGTTTTGGTGCGGAAACCTGAGGGAAAGAGACCACTTGGAAGACAAAAGGCGTAGATGGGAGGATAATAGGATAATGAATTAGTTATTATGCCTATTACATCTGGTGTGGAGGTTAGTTTCAACTGTGTTACTACTAGACCTGCTTAATGTGTTAACAGTCGCGAATAACGGCAGTAACAGAGTCGTCTGTCTGGCTGTCTATCGATCAATCCATCAATAAATCCTGTACTCACCTGTAGCGCAACAAGTGACTTGGCCTGTTCGTGGATGAGGTAGTGGAATGGCCCAGGGGAGCGCTGCAATGGCATGCAGTCCATCCCAGGAGGAGCTCCCCCACTGTCCGGAACCTGAAACAGACAGCAGCATCTTCAGATCGTCACAACTCACGTGATGCCAATACAAACCAGCGGTCCAATCACACGCACGGAAGTAACTTCCTCTGATATGATACACTGCCCTCGCCATAACCGTTAACTTTCTGTTACAACGAACGTTTGTTGAAATTTTCAAATCTACAGGTCTACAGTCCTTAAGAAGCCAACAGTCGCTCATCTAGTCAAGAACCTCTCCGCCATTTATGCAACCATCACCGTCTTCACAACAGTCCTCCGCTGGACCCTATCATGAGGCAGATGAATCCACTTCGCGCCCTCAAAACCTATTTACAGTCCTTGTCAGGCGCGTTTGCAAAAGCGAAAAGCGACTATTAGTTCGTCATGTCTGCTTGTCTGACCGCCCGCATGGAACAACTCGGCTCCCACTGGACGGGTTTTCATGAAATCTGATCAGTATTTTTTGAAAATCTGTCAACAAAATTCAAGTTTCATTAAAATCTGACACGAATAGCGGGTACTTTACATGGATACACACACACACATATATATATATATATATATATATGCACATTTATGATAAAGGGACCGCGGTAGCACAGTGGTTAAGGTGCTGTGCTACAAATCGGAAGGTTGCTGGTTCGATTTCAGATGGTGTCATTGGAATTTTTCATTGACATAAAATCCTTCCGATCGCACTATGGGCCTGAGGTCGACTCAGCCTCTAACAGAAATGAGTACTGTACCAGGAGCATTTCCTGGGGGTAAAGGCGACCGGTGCGCAGGCTGACAACCTTACCACCATTCTGTGCCGCTGTCATGTAATCTGGGAACCTTAACTTCCTGGAAACCTCTGGGCCACTCCAGACCTTTACCTTTACATTTATGGTAATACCTCTCTCAATTCTTCTTAGAACGAGAACTGTTTCAGAAAGAGGTCGTAGACAAAATCAAAACACGTTTTATGTTCAATAAATATTTTACGAAAATCCTGCCGTTTATGAGATGTGGGAAAATATGGTACAGCGCATTGCATTCTGAGTAACTAAGGCCAAATACACACTCAGAATATGTAAAACGTAATGATTCTCCTCGGCAACAATGGTAAAGCGAACACGCCTCCATGTCACGTTTATACGCACATTACACGTGTTGCTAACTTTATCACCCCTCCTGTAGTTGTGTCGTGCTGCAAGTCTGTTCCCTTCAGGTCGGCTTACCATCAAGGAAAGAAGAAACGAAACGAGAGACCGAAGAAAGAACAAAGACAATAAATCATATTTGGAATACATCAGGCCGACACATGTAACACGCAAATCCGAAAACAGGAAACTCAATTTTCACACAGCCAAACCAGACATTTTCGAATTTGACACTTCATAACCTTAAATAAACACCTATAAAAAATCCTACACTATACCCAAGCCGGTCCCATCTGCGTGCTGTAATTACAGGCACGATATCTGGAGATTTACATTTATTACGAATTTACTGATTGTAACATTTTTATGTGTTCGCCCAAATATTTTTCTCAAAATTTTCCTTCCCCACGTCATTAAGGCTCTTTCCGCTGTATTCGTTAGGGTCCATCCGTCGGCACCGTAGTTCACAATTGGTCTTATTATTGTTTTATAGAGACCCCTCAGTTAATGACTGCGCTATATATCTACCCTTTAGCGTATGGCCTAGTGCACGGTAGCGTTTATTATCAGCAATAATTCTCGCTTTTATCTCTGTTTCAACCTCATTTGTATTTGTTAACAGGCAGTCTAGACGTTTCAACATATCTGCATTTTCATATCTCTCTTCATGAACGTCTAACAAAATGAAATCCAAAACGCGAAATTAAATTGCTCTTCCGCGGAACGTAAATTTACACAGAGCAATTTTCACAACTTTTAAGGAAACATAACCACCGAAAGCTGCTGTGAGCACCAATACATCGTATTAGGGTGCGGAGGAAAGTATCAATTTCGAATGTAATCGACTCGGAAACCAACTGTCCTCAGAATACTCATGGCTCCCGCATGCCTTAACTGAAGTATGACGTAACCACTTCTTCACATCACTTTCTCAACCAGGCAATTGTTCCAAGCCGTTCCAATTGTTTGTTCTTGCATTCATATCATAATTCGCAAAATGTCGTTAGAATAGAGAATAATAAAAAAAAAAAAAAAGCAAACCTATATTGACGCTCGAAAAAGAAGAATCGCTGTATCACTTTCTGCATCACTGTGAACTTACTGTTGTGAAATGTTTTGGAGGAAATCACATTTCTTGAGCGCAACATCAGTAACAAACCGCATTCTCTAAAACACTTTACTCGGCCTCTTTAACGAATAAATGTCACTTCACAAAAACAGACATGTTGACATACAGAATTGTCTGATACACGGCCTACACTGAAACTCAATCCATCCAGGCCCATTCTTTAAACAGGCCACGGCCGCATCCTATCAATCATTCAACCAAATGTCATGGCTAAATTTTTATCACGGCTGTCTGTTTCGTTTTCGGTCTCCCCAAGAAAGCGCCTGTCCCTACACAAATTTCTCTAGCGCTTCGTCATAGACTCAAAAAAAAAAACAGGTCGAATAACGCTTGAAACAGACCACGACAACTATTTTCACATCTTTTCGAGTTCACTATTCAACCATACATGATATCCATTCCACGTCGTCATGAAAATGTCTCTAAATAAGAACCACACACAGAGCAAACAACAAAACACATATCGTAACAAACAAAACACTGTAGACCTATGAGTAAAAATGCAAGACGTCCCAATACTAACATTCCTGCAGTACGTTCTGTACGTATGGACCTGGGGTGCACTTCTGCAGCGAGGTTGTCTGTCACTGATGAGCTACGTTCATGGAGAAAGTTCCGCGAGCGACAGTGTGTTCACCGAAGGAAGAAGAGAAGCAGCTCCTGCCACTCACCATGGTACATTCTCCGCAGAGCGACAAGTTCCGGGTGTGCACGCCCCGGACACTATAACTGAGTTTGATGCCCTTCCTCTCAGTCACAATAACGAGAGTGAACACGCACAACTTGAGATGTCTTCCAGCCTACACTATTAAAAAGATTGAATCGTGAATATTACTTCAGGCGGGACATGTAGCTCGAATGAAGGAAATAAATCCGAACTTATTCAACAACTAATCAACTCCATGATCCAGGGTGTCTTTCCTTGTTTACAGCCGCTCATGGGGCTAAGAAACTGTGTTCATGAAACATGACAATTCACTACTGCAGTGTTTCCCAATCAGGAGTCCGCGCAACATCGGTAGGGGTTATGCGAACAATCGCGGAATAACTAATCAAAATTTCTGAAGAATAGCGAGCAATTCCAGACATCACGCAAAATATCGTGGGGATTATTATCAGTCAGCTGGCAACGCAGGAGTAATCTCCGTGTGTTACAAATTGTCTATATGTTTCGTTGTTGTCAGTTCGTATTTAGGGTTCTGTTCAGTTGGACTATGTGTGTGTGTGTGTGTGTGTGTGTGTGTGTGTGTGTGTGCGCGCGCGCGCGTTTCGTATTGTTACAGAGCCGCCTCACCGCTGAAGACAAAAAGCCTACCTTCTATCAACATTTTGGGCCTGTAAACTCTGTCGTGAAGGTTTCTTGGGTATTAAAATTCAATTTCGGGGAAAGAAAGACTGTCAAACGTTGCATTACGACGTTTGACTCAACTCCATACTCAGCTACCTGAACCCATTCTATAGCCTTACTTCCTACTGTCGAAGCTCCATTTCAGTGTTAATATTTAATACCACTACCGTGGCCCATGCAATTCTGTCCTCACGAAAAGATCTGTCACTCTTATTTCTGGATACTGGGAGCGCGTGCAATGAATTGAACTGGCTCGCGGTGACGCTAAGCGGCGAACTCGTTGACAGGATGGTGGTGAACTTCAGTTCCATAGAACGCAGGAAATTCTGACTAGTGTTGAACTGCAGTACTGAGTTGTCAAGAGGCACTCCGCTCCATGGTTGCAGACGATTGACGATGTTTTATCTTGACACCGATTTACCGCGCGTATACTAATTTTTATTTTCAACGTAACTAATTACATGAAACACAGCCCTTCTTGGGAAGCCAATATTACTCAGTCAGGAATCCCCCCGCATTTCATGCAAACCGAAGGTTCGTTACATTTTTTAAAATCTGCTGAATGTGATTGTTCGTTCAGTGTTCACAACAGCCCGTCACCATTCCCTATCCTAAGACAGATAAATCATGCCCATGCCATCCCATTCTATTTTTAAATTCAACTTTAATATTATCCCCCCCATCAATTTAATTAGGACATAACTTCTAATATCTAGTAATACGTCTGTGAACTTTAGGTTCCTGTGACCGTGCATCGTGAGCAAAGTGTGAAGAGAGAGAAAACCAACAAGATGCAACAATCAGATGTTTATTATCAACTTCTGTCTCAACATGTTTCGGGCATCATTAT
>Ga0131853_10008049_pt1 | contig 19164 bp, 7 predicted proteins | sample TergutLab28metaG_FD_92764 | JGI IMG/M metagenome (GOLD analysis project Ga0131853, IMG submission 92764) | Labiotermes labralis P1 segment gut microbial communities from Petit-Saut dam, French Guiana - Lab288 P1 (version 2) (version 2) | ecosystem: Host-associated > Arthropoda: Insects >...
ATTAACCAACAAATGCACTATATAAAATTTCACATTAAAACACTTAAAATCGCTCCGACATGTTTCGATCCTAAGATCATCCTCAGGGAGCTACGTTGTTCCTTGCTAAAGTCATTTTAAAACTAAACTAAACTCCGTGGCCTTAGTCCGCACGCGAACTATACCGACAGAGCGGCCGCCGCCGGTCGGCGAAGTTAGTGCCAACTTTTGCGGATAGAGGGGTGCCACGTGGTTAGCGCAACGGGTCCCCACAGCCGTTCATAAAATAATTCCATTATATTAATAGGGTTTTGTGGCAGCATATCGTGTTGTGTAAGAGTACGTTGTTGGGGCTGCGTCTGGCTATGGTATGCGTCGTGTGTTACGCAGTGAAAGAGTCTTTCACTACGTAACACACGACGCACACCATAGCCAGACGCATTCCTAACAACGTACTCTTACACAACACGATATGCTGCCACAACACCCTGTTAATATAAGGGAATTATTTTGTGGGTGTTTTTAAAATGACTTTAGCAAGGAACAACGTAGCTCCCTGAGGATGATCTTGGGATCGAAAAATGTCGGAGCGATTTTAAGTGTTTTAATGTGAAATTTTATATAGTGCATTTGTTTGTTAATAATTAAAATGTTGGAAGAAATATTTTCTATATATATTTCAATTCTTAAGTACAATTTTCTGTCGAAAACTGCAGACATTTGTCTTTAAACTTTGCCATACTATTTCACAGAATGTACCGAAAAATAAAATCGAATAAGAAAGACCAAATCTTGTAAAGGTGACATTTTGTTCTCGATTGAGGAGAATACACTGAAATAAGTATAGAATTATGTGCTCAGACTCAGTCCTTAATTGTTTCGGGTTTAGATAACCACTTAGTTGTAAATTCAATGTTAAGTCTCACTTTTATGGGTGACTTTCAAATATTTTGAATATACGACTTTAAAAAAAACAGAAATTAATAATATAATTTTATGCAGAGTCTTGGAAAGTTTAACCCCCGTTAAAACATCTGTATGTCACTGAAGGTTCTGTGTATTTACGTGGTTCTACGCAAGACCTAAGTCTATTCTGCTATGCTGTTAACATAAATACAGGATCATTCTTTGTCATACTTCATTTAAATTAATGTTACATGTGTTTTTGAAATAATATTAGATACAGGAGGACATGTCACATCACAAAAGGTCTTATTATTTGTATTTACCTCGGCAAGAGACTCAGATCTCACGGAATAATTTTTTTCCACACTTTTAAAAAGCGCTGGTGGGAATGGCGGGTAACCTTATGAAAACGTACCTCTCCCTAAATGTGATCCAGCTGATGTCATTGACTCTACGGCTTGGAAAGTTTTGCGAAAGGTAGTTAACGCGTGATTATGGACGTACACTTTTTACAAGCTAGATTTCATGATAAAATGCTTTAAATATTTGTTTAGTGATGCGTGTGTTATGTACCGTACCGAACCGTAGCGACTTAAAGTACCTATTTCCAGGAACTTTTAGAAAGGTATGGTTATTTTGCCCCTCATATTTCCTTCCTCCTTAATTCTTTTCAGACGGTATTGAATTTTCTTCCCCAGGCTGAGGCCACCATAATGGCGACTTCTGCTTGGAGAAAGAGCTCAAAGGTGGGCGGGGGTGTAGAAAAGTAAAGCTGCTCTCGTTTCTCGAGAGACGGAGAAAGAGCTGGGGCTAGCCTCGCGGGAGAGACAGAGAAAACCTGTTTCCTCCTAGAAGGCAGGCAAACCGACAAGGCAGGGCTTCGTGTTTTCTAGAGTTTATTTGAGCATGCGCTCTTTCTCTCCATGAACCCTCTTTTCTCCACTGCTACCCTAAACCCTCTACCGCATCTAATATTGAGTTTGTACAGTAGAATGCTTAAACTTGAAGGGGGTACATTTAAACAAGAAGACCGACGTAAAGTGTTTTTTCAAAAGGCTAGCTATTCTTTTCTTAGGCCAGGCTCTTGTAATGTACTCATTAAGGTTGGCAATTATGACAAAAGTATAGAAGATCGTCATTGGTTGTTCTTGTTGCGAAATATAAGTATTAACTCTTTGTGAAATGGAAATGAAAATCGATTTCTTCGCTGGTGATACACCACTTTTGCATTTTCGTCCCCGAAGCACACCCTCTCACTCATTAATGGATTTGCTTGTATAGTTCCATCCCTTTCACACGTTTTCTGGGGCGTATCTCTCAGATGCCGAGCTAGCAAAGTAAGAAGACAGCCATGTTGCTTTTGCAAGCAGAGGCATCCCCCCCTCTCATCCTTCGTTCACTGCCACCTGACGTCCCACCGCTCATCATTCTGTTAGCTGTATTTCTCCCAGCGTTTTATTTCCTTCCATCTCGCAGAATAACTATTCTAAATACTTCAAAAGAAATCTTTACCGCAAAAAAAAAAATTTAATAAACGCCTCTTTTGCTGTCGAGGGAAAGCGATAAATTTCGCGCTTCGTATTCCGCAAAAAGTAAACTTTTAAAAACCCACTTCTGCTCTCAAGTGAATTCCCCACCTTGCCACCCCGACCCAACCCTCCGCACGCAGTCAAGTTAAAGATTTAAGTCAATAAAAATCTATTGTTCTCCCTGAATAAATATTGCTAGTGCAGTTTTATTATATATTTCTAATAAATATTTCAACTTACCCCCAAAACAAGCAGAAAAGATGGAGGCAGCAGGTTTCTTCTGTCTATTAGTAAAAGTTTACTGGACTATACGGCGTAATATCCGAAAATTCAGTTATCTCCACAGCAACTACCATGAGGCCCTAAACTCTCAAACACCCAGCAATCTAAATTTCTTCTCCATCAGCCTTGTTGCAGGCGACACAAACTGTTGCCACTCAAGGGGTTTTTTCTAAAAATATTAATCTTTTACACTAATTCACGGTAAATCCACTGTATGCACCAACAAAGGAAAAGCACATGAAAGTAGAGGAAAACATGTGCTGTCAATGACCATAGCAGGATTCGCTTTCACGTCCGCGTAGAATTTATTCGTCCATATTTTCTTTATACCTCTCTGCTTCTGATGCATTTGGAGATTATTATGCGAGATTTTTAATTTCGACTACATGACCACTGAAGAAGGGACATTCAGGCTGTCCTGAACGCCGTTTACTAATCAGCTAAATAAAAGCCATTTACTAATTAGCGAACTACATTGCGTATCATTCCAGAAAAAGCAAAACCCGGGTTTTTGTCGTGCATAAACCGTAACAGTTTTGTTCCTAATGGCTACTCTTTGCCTTCTACACGTCATAACACCGCTTGAAATGGAGCAGTTAAGACGTGCGTTTTGTTGTTATCAATGGGTTATTAGAAATTCGGTTCATTAATTTCGAGTTAAAATGCCTGTATTAGAAACGTTGATGAATGTAAGTGACTTGAAGCCCTTTATTTATTACAATTCATGAACAGGTATGTTGAAGTCTGCTCATTGATTATTATAACCTGTAGATGTCAGTGGGAAGAGGTTGTTACTATACAGGACCAAAATAATGAAACATCACAGGTGGAGTAAAGTGCTGATGGTTGCACTGTAACGGATCTAAACTGATAATCGACTGATGTTTAATTCAAAAGAAACAAAGGGATTAATTTGTTTATTTCAGAAATATTTTACATGAGATTAAAGTACTACCAAGATAAATTATAATTATAGAGGGATGTTCCTCTTTGTTTTAAATCATGTTATTCTTTTAATGTGACTTTTCTTGCAACTTTGAAGCTGGATTTTCCATTTCCAGGTGTGGGGTTGTATTTGAGGGGCCCTAGTGGTTGTAATTAATTAATAAATTTACGTATTCATTCATTCTGTAGTACGCGAGTCCCTGTCGCCATAGCATGGCGCGTCCTCAGGTTGCGAATCGAGGAACGGCTCCAGATATGGAGGGTAGCTAAGAATATATTGAATAAGCAGTCGCGGACAGCAAACAAGGTTTGATCCTCCAGGCTGGGTTTTGGGGGAGGAGCTAACTTTTCCTTACCTTAAAACCTTGCGAATTTTGAAACAATGTACGAGGCCTCGAACATGGACAGATCCTTTGGTGTGACACAAGCAGTGGAGAATGGAAGATCCGGCCCAGGATAAGGACAGGTGGCGGGCTCTTGTGAATGCGGCAATGAACTTCCGGATTCCGTTACATGTAGGAAATTTCTTAACTATCCGAGTACCGCTGCACGCTGGTAATATAATGTGCAATATTTATTCTCCAGCACATCGTTTTTATATACGTGTGACACATAAGCGAATTTCTGAACCATTCATGTAACTTTTATGGAAGTGTTATGAAACTCAGGTCACGCACTAAGTTACAGTTTTGGCTGCTCTTTCTACACTAACCCAGTGTAACTTGCTGAGTTTAGCTTAAAGAAGAAACTTTTTTTTTATAAGAGAGAAATCAGGAGGCAGGAGAGGCAAGAATTTACGTCGGAGATATTTTTTATGCAGTCAAACTTTCTGAGTGACGTTATTATTCATACCGGTAATATTGGTAAGCATAAAAGCTGTTTCAGTACGTAAGCGCCGTACAGTATTTGTGACACGTAAACTCCTGATTATATACAGCTATTTTGAAGAACAGTATGTGAAGGAAAGTTTATGTGCTCTATGCAAGGACGGCCTTACTTTTTTAACATATACTTTGTAAGTTGAAGAGAAGTTAACAGACGTAGAAATTTATTTTGTGTTCTTTCTGTTGCTCGATATTAACTAGAAATGAAACATGCAAACAAGTTCAAAAAACTCTCAAAAATAAATTTAATAAAAATTCCTTTGATATATCAGAAAATGTTAGATTTAGTGACAAAAAGAAAAAATGTAAGATGTAGTGAGAGAAAGAAAAAATGCGGCAATGATAAACATTGTATTTTATAAATATTCATGGGAAAGTAAAATGAAAATAATTCCAATTATAACATATATTATACAGGAAAATTGTACTTCACAAATTTTGTCTATCTTGTATCTAAAAGAAAATCGTACCCTTCCACTCCTGTACAATGTGCCTTGAAACTGAAAGTATTAAGTTTAAGGAAGAAGGAGAAATTTTTCAAAAAAATATACTAAGAAAAAGCAAGATTCCTCGCCACGGTTGTCTATAATCCAACTATCAAGCGAAACTTAATAAGAATAGGTTTTAACCACAATAAAAGAGACCATAAAAAATATTTATTAAGCAATAAAAATAAGACAGAGAAGAAATATAAGACAAATTATTATCACGAAGCCAAATTGAACGAATCTTTTTTTACTGTAAATTTCTGAAGACGAAACATAATCCGTAGTAAAGGGAAAAGAGCAAACGTAACTTGACGTGATAAAAATATGTGACACCAAATTCAGAATTAACAGGGTAGTTTCCTGCAGAATTATAATAAGAGAGAGAAAGACATACTTATAGGGACGACGTGCTTTATGCGAGAAATTTAATTTTTTTTTTCTAAGCAGTTTCTTACAGTTTCGCCCCTTTGGTTAGCATCATATATCAAAATTTACAATAAACAAATAAATCTAATAAATATATAAAATTTCTGTGAACTCATTCAAACACGTAGATATTATTTTAAAAATAAAATGTCTTTCCTTCTTCCAATCACTGCCGAATGATTTATTAGTTAGGTGACTGCACGTAATAGTAAAAGGTATTCTAATTTTAAATGAACCCAGCTTACACGTTTCTAACTGATCACTGTAGTAAATGTTATATTAAAAATGGTTTTCCTGACTATACCAAGATTAATATTTCTAATTCTCTTTACGATTAAATAATTTAACGTTCTGGAATTCCAGTTTTGTCAGTAATACAATCAAATATAAGAAACTAAAGTTCATAAATTCAGAATTATATGGCCTTGAAGCAAAATCTCAAAGAAATGATACACGTTATTGTGTGGAATGTAGTTTGTAAATGAATATGGCTTACCTTTTATAAATTATTGCAATCCATATCTTATTTTATATTCATTAAAGGATTTTAATGTTACTCTCATATATTCAAGTTGCGTTCAATCTTTCTAATGCATTAATAACAATTATGCCTATATCGCATCTGACCTGAAATTCTTGCTTTCTGGGAGAAAATTCAGAAGAAATAGGTGTATTTACTACTGCATGTAAAGTGGCAAAATTGTGACAGTAGCTTACATAGCCCTCTGCATTGTTAGTTTGCACCATCATGATCTTTCTCACTAACTACAGCTCAACAATGGGCACGTACCGTAATGTGCAAAGTGGAAAATATGCTATGAATTTCGAAACGAAAATAATGGAACAATATTGGGCTAAATCAACCCTACACTGACAGTAGTGTCAGGTGGTAATCTTGACAGCCGAAGCAGTTAGGGAGAGTTACAATACACTAGATCAGGAACTATTGTACATAATGTGAATAAACCGAATGTTTTCCTTATGGTTCCAATACAAAATGTTTTTGATAAACCCAAGGTAACAAAAAATTTTCACTAAAAAATGTGTTTATAAAAAGAAGAATTTATTTTGAAGGGAAAAGATTTTTTAAATTATACTTTCCTTTTGATCTGAGTGTTGTAAGGCACTTACACATGTACGTTTACTCTTTAGAAGACTATAATCTCGAAAAATGTATGAGCTAAGGTGAGATGTGACATAAATTATAACTTCGAACATGGAGGAAATTTTTTCATATTTGATAAAATCGTTTTTATAGATTATAAGTGTAAAGTATACAGTTTATTGATTCATTAAATTAGTCTTGAAAAAATAAGAATTATAGTAAAGCTGCTGTTGCTACAGATTTATCTTGTACGTGTATATCATACCTAGATGCCTAACTTCATAATGAAGCAAGCCTGACACTCATGGTTAGTTTCCATGTCAACTACTTCTTTCAGATATTTGGACCAGCCCTTATTTTGCTAGGGGTAATTACACAAGCACAGACGACGGCTGGTGTAGAGAATGCGGGGGAGAGGAAAGACGTTACGCAAATGGGCGGAGCTGCTTTCCCTCCACATCTTTCCACCCCTTTCTATATTGGACTTCTCTTTTAGAGGAAATTTCTTTTCTTCTAGAATCTCCCTCCCTTAACAATCTCGTGCTTCGGAGGTCTCCTTCTTCCCCCGAAGCAATGAGATGTGGAAGAAAGATCGCTATGGCGTTACCAAAAGGGGAAGAATTAATGGCGAATAATTAAATATTTATTCATGGAAGGGATAGTTTACAGTTGACTATAATTAGTTGACTTGAGAACCCGGTTCGTCGGTAATTGATGTATTAGTCTTACCCGCTGTACACGCCTGGGGAAGAAAATTGGTTTCAAGAAACATAAAATTTTGATCCTCTGTTTATGCTGGGAAAAGGAATCCTTTGTGTTAACAAGTAATTTAAAGTTCCCGAAAGCAGTAAATGAAGCGATTAACATTTCATATCAGCAAATAACAGTACTAAAGTCTTTAAACTGAGACACAACTTCGTTGTATAAGGGAATTTGCAAATTACTTTAATTGAAGCTCTCTCATTACTACACACATCACGAAATTTGACTCTCTACCGCCCACAATTCTATATGAGTAAATTATTTAATTGTATGACGTGTAGAGAACCTACGCCTTGCGGATAATGACCAGATGTTTCTGAAGAATAAAGAACCAACTAGATGCCACTTATTATTTTATTGTACTTCTTATAGGCTCAACATGTTTCGGGCACTACTATATCCATCATCAGGAGCTCGCGGCTGTGATGTTGTTTACCACATTGGTCGTTTCGTTCTTAGTTTGCTATTGGTTGGAGATTAGGTGCGGTTAGGCTGGAGTGGTGTCTGTTATTTGATGTTTGTTGGACCTGCATCATTTTGATAACTGAAGAATAAATACCAAATAGATACCACTTATTATTTTATTGTACTTCTTATAGGCTCAAACATGTTTCGGGCACTACAATGTCCATCATCAGGAGCTCGCGACTGGCGTGGTGTCTGGGCTGCAGCCCAGACACCACGCCAGCCTAACTGTACCTAACCTCCGACATAAAACAAACCAAGAACGAAACTACCAATGTGGTAAACAACATCATAGTCGCGAGTTCCTGATGATGGACATAGTAATGCTTGAAACATGTTGGGCCTATAAGAAGTGCAATAAAATATCAAGTGGCATCTAGTTGGTTTATTTTTGTTCAATTATCACAATGATGCACGTTCCAATAAACATCAGATCAGCCGTTTCAGTTCCCACGTCTGTTTCTTTTTAAATGAAATATAATATTGTTCATTAATTCATATATCAGTTACACACGAATGTGACTTTGTACTATTTGGCACATTTACTTACTGCAGATATTTAGTCATACATATAAAACTTTAATGAGAGAAGTGATTGGACTGCAATACTCCCAGTCTTTCATTCTCGTCAAGACCAGTTTTCATCAAGCCGATACGTCTCTGATTGCTTCATGTTACACCAGTAATTATCGCTCGGTGTCACGTGATATATACGTAATCAGAACCCTTCATATATTATAGCTTATCAAACTTCAGAAGAGATTCATAAAACATCGTATAATACATCAAAACCTGTGGTCAAAATCCATAATTTTAAACTGTCAATTTGTTGAATAACGTAGGAGACAATTTTCAGGTTTTACGCAAACTAGAGAAAGGAAAATATGGTTTAATGTATGAAAATAATGCCACTACTTTTAAGAAACTTCAATCATAAATACAAGTAATTCTTTCAGATTTTAAATTTTTCGATCCTTCTAAAACATCAAAGGGCATAGAGAATTAGGACACTTTTCCTTGTAAGGCTACTTTGGTAAATATAATACAATTTAAAAATTATTTTAAATAAATTATTATATCCGTTTTTATGTTAGGACTAATTTATATTTTCTTTCTAATTTTGTATGCAATCTAAAACTTAATACAACAGAAATAATATAGGACAGGCACACCAGATATAATCCTAGTCTTTCAGAGGAGCTGCCAGTAATAATCTCCCCACTCTAAATTTCAGTTCATGCGCACCATATAAAGAAAGAAAATAACTTAGAATTTTTTTGAGTAGTTAAGTGTGCTAGATCCCATATAAAAGATAAGTACCATGCTGCATCTTTGCTTTCACTTTTTCAGGAGGTATACTTTAACGTCCATCTCTCGTCTTGATAGAGTATGGAGTTGAATGACTAATGGTGAGTTACTTTCAGTCAGAAAACACAAATAAAATTGTATGATAGATGATGGTATTTATTAGCTAGGTAAATAACTATATCTTTCGGTCTAAAACGGCCTTCTTCAGGTTATTACAATTACAATTACCTGAAGATGGCCGCTTTAGGCCGAAACATGTAGTTATTTACTTTGCTAATAAATACCATCATCTAGCATACAATTATAGTTGTGTTTTCTGACTGAAATTAACTCACCATTTGTCTTTCGACACACAACGTGGATGGCACACCTTAGAATTAAGGAGTTGAATGTCTGCAAAGCACTCTTGGAAACAGTCAACTTATAGAATAAAATAAGGTTATAGCGCATTTTGTGTATCACATACACTCAGATTTTAGGCGACTTGTCACCTTATAATCGCTTTACGGACCATACGAAATATTTGCGTTACAATTACAGGGAGCAAAACGCGATGGTCTTTGTTTAAAAAAATAAAATGACACGTACAGAAAAAAAGAGACACTCATTTGGTTCAAATGCATCCTATGAACACTGTTATCGTCACAATGAAACAATTACTAAATGAATTACGGTACTGACGGCATTTAAAATTAATGTTTTCATTGACCTAACGTTAAAATACGAAAACTGAGCTACGTAATGCACTAGCAAAATGGCGAATTTTCAAGCACGTTATCTGATACGTAGCACATTTATATTTTATTTATTGTAGAAACAAATGTATTCCCGTTATTACAACAATAGAACACACACACACTAATTAATTTTCCTTTTACACTTTTAAGCACTTTGTACATCGAAAAAAAGATAATTGCTTTGAAATTTTTAGACCAGTTTGATTTCCGTACGTTGAGAATTTCGTTAAGAAGATTCAGATTGTAACTTGAACACCGTATGAAATAGATTTTTATTGCACCTATATATATAAGCTACAAGGTGTTGAAACATGTCATAATTTCGGAAATAATAGTCGAGGAAAGAAACATTTCTCCCTTTCTTTCACTATATAGAATTTTAATAAAATAAAACAGACCCTGAATTATCGAAATATATCATGCAGATAACAACGTATCTTTCGTAATAAGATTACTTTAGAATTTACTGGTACACACAGCGTCACAAACTACGTTGTTATTTATAAGACAAAGTAAATCTACAACCAAATCTTTGGTGCTTAAAACATATCTTTTTGCGTCAATGGGCCACAGAATTTAAGTTAATAGTTAGTATAATTGAATCGCTTAAAAAATCTTACCCGCCAAATGAAAAGATCTTATTCACAAATGTTTCAAAAAGGTAATAAACACTTCCAGTCTTCTCTGACCACAGTACAGTAATGACTGCAAGGCTTATCCTAACACACAAAATTCTTGTGTGGGTAACCGACAGGAGGGCAGTATAATATGGTGTCCAGTTAGGCCAGTTTCAGTTAAAACTTGTTCCTATTTGTTTAATTCTCCTAGCTTAACCTCCCCTCCTCCTATAATTTTTCCTTAAAACTCGTTTCGCAATCCAAAAGATCGTACGGTCAGAGGGTATACGCAGGGATACTGGTCATTCCATTGTTAGGCACTGAAAGAGGACAGGAAGCATTGCTGTTCACCTCCTGCATGCTGGTGCTGAATACTTTCTAGATAAATTCTATGTTCCTGACACAAACCAAATTTTAGGTTCATCCAAATCTGTCACTTTGGAAATGGCGATCATATTCTCTGTCCTGGCTTCAAGCCATCTCTGGGACTCGTGAGCTTGTCTTAATAAGTTATGAGGCTGGATGTTGTAGACGTTTAGCTGTTTGGCGCCCTCTCCAAAGAAAAGACGGGTCTGTCTTGTGTCCTGTGTCTGAGTCGTAACCGATTATTAGGATTTACGTGTTTACATTTTCAAGAAGGTAAATCTGGGTTTTATGTAAAGATTCATTTCCTACCGTACAAAATAAAGTTCCACCCTTTTAAAAAATCAATACATTGCCCTGTGTAATTAATAATACCTATTGATTTTAGAGTCTTAAAAATTCTGAATATACCCTGTGGATATAATGTGAAATTATTGAATTCTGTACCCATACCAAACTTTGGGTTTCAAGAGTTTAAACCAGTAACGCAAATTGACTGGATATGAAGTATTGTACACGAATATGTGCTGGAAGTCCGCCATTTAAGGTGTCTGCAAGGAAACTAAAATATATCTCGAAATTTGTGTTGACAAAATCAAGTATTTACCTAAATTAGTTTAACTACTTGTCTGTCTATAAAGGAATAATATTTAAGTCATAGGTAATAAATTTTTTTCAAAATGACCCTTTGCGTAAGAAATTGTACATTGAATTTCTTAAGGCACTTCACTTTATTACCTTTTTCTCAAACGATGGCAGACTCAGTCCTCACTCATCTCATTTATTTTTTTAAATTATACTTAATATTATTCACAGCATCAATAAATAAACTATAAAAAATATAATTTTCTAAGGTCCCATATTGTAGGATCTCCCACTTGTAAAGTGACTTAAGGGAGTCCCCTAACATTACATTTCTAACCATAATATTGCACTGATCTCTTAAATTTCCTGTAACTCAGTCATAATTGCGAATGCTACCGGGATCCCAGCAGAAAGTAGACATTCCTTTTTCCACCACTGATTCTAGAACAGCTCTGGATCCAGTTTGTACCCTATCTAATAGGAGCGGGGTGCATTTTTCCCAGATAATGGCGACCAGTGGTAAAGCTAACAGCACATTTCCCCTTAGTATTGAGGTTAAAAAATGTGTGGAGATTAACTCCAGCTCCTATGTCATTATGAATTGACATTGCTTAAATTAATTAAATTACTTAAACAGGCTAGATTTTATATTTATATTGAACGTCATAAGTGCTGCCTGTCTCACACACATGATTATTATTGATACGAACAACATAATATTAACTAAAAAGTTGACTTACAGAAGTTCAGCTCGTTTAAAAAGGGGCTATATGCAAAAATTCCTATGGACCACTTTAAACATGTAGAATACATTTCATCAGATTCTCTGCCAGTGGCTTTCGTTTTCACTTGCTGAAAGTCTAGATACGTTGCTGCTGAATTATTATTACGTTACAGGTATGAGGTACTTTTCTGTACATTTTGTTGTACCCCATATCAGAAAAAAAAGTCCCTCAAAATTTCCACGCTATAACAAACTCTAAAATTTGGATTTAATTGGAGTTTTTACACAGTGAACGTTGTTTAAAAACAACAAATGTAAACGTTCGTTGCTTATGAAGTGTGAGCTATACTGCATCGACGAGGGAGAAGATAATATCTTCTGTAATTTCTTGTAATAAATTTCATCACAATATTTTCAGAGATTTATGACATTAAATATGAGAATGGGAGGGTATGATCGCTGTGTTATATCTTAATTTTGTAAGTATTATGTAAAGAAACACTTCTGAATTAAAATATCATTAGGCGTTCTTTACATAAAACTTCTTCATATTTTTTATGTATGTAAAATATTTGCAGGATATTTCGAGCGATGAAGAGAATTGTTTAATTTCTTTCAAATATGCCTAAATTCAGAGTTATTCTTGAAAAGACAGATTTCTTAATTTACCAATGGCTTCAAGTTTATGTTGCAAACATTTTTAATGAAATGACTCATTTTTAATAGTTTTTAGTTACATTAAATTATATAATCACGAATCGACAGATGTCACATAAGACGATTAATTTTTCTCTTGCACATAAAAATATTACACATAAAATAAATTACCACAATTCATATATTTAAAAAAAACGCTCAAACATGTCATATATATATATATTAAAAGAATACTGATTGATAGGCAGGATGTAAAATAGGCAGCCTTGCTAGCAATATCACAGTTAGCAACCTTAACCGACCTTCTTTTCCATCCTTCATGTTTCAGGACGAGTTATGTATATAACTCACCAGGTCACATTCTAAGTAACTTTACGTCCATCCATTTTTTGTTACTCTAAATCCAGTATATGCCTGTACTATTTAAAAACTCGTTCTAAGCATGGCAGGAGAGTGCACACAAGTTCCGCAGGCTCTCTTGACGTAAACTGGTTTCTACCTTTTGGAAATGGATATTAACCATATTCTTACTACTAGAAAAAAAAGTTTAATTTTATGTGATAATTTGTAACCTAACACAAGGACACCGACATTGCAGGGCACGGACTTTGGTGGGCAGACCGCGGTTACAGAGACGATTAAAAAATTTACAACTTTAAAGAATTTGTCGTCATTAAATTTAAGCATTTTCTCATTCCTGAGAAAGATTTAGTAATTGATGTAATTTCATTAACCTTTTGATACCTAATGTCAACTATAGTGGTCGTACCGCACCGCTAACCTCTAAAGTTGCATTTTATATACTTATTCAACAAATATAGGTACTGAATATTTTAAACATGGTATAACCTCGCCGTTTTTTTTTTAATTTCAAAATGTAGTTTGTTTCATAATTCTAACGTATTTTGTTCCTGTATTATTCACATTTTATATACAGAGTGTGCTAAAATTAAGAAAATAATTATGGCGCCAAAAGATTAAATGTAATTCCTTGTGTTTTGGAATATATTTACCAATAAACCTTATTTTTGCACCGTGCATTTCGTAGAATCACTTCAATTATTATCCAACAATTTCACTTACATAAATTCCACATAAAAACACTTAAAAAATTAAGATCACTCCGACATGTTTCGAACTTTTTTAGATCATCATTAGGGAGCTTTTTTTCTCCTTGCTAAAGTTATATTATGACATTCGTAATTTAATTCGTTCCTGTAAACATGGTGTTGTGGCGGCATATCATGTTGTGTGGGAATACGCTGTTGAGAGTGCAGCTGGCTAGGTGTGCCTAGCACACCTAGCACTCTCAACAGCGTATTCCCACACAACATGACATGCTGCCACAACACCATGTTTACAGAAACGAATTAAATTGTGAATATTATAATATAACTTTAGCAAGGAGAAACATAGCTCCCTGATGATGATATAAAAAAGATCGAAACATGTCGGAGTGATTCTAATTGTTTTAAGTGTTTTATGTGGAATTTATGTAAGTGAAATTGTTGTTTAATAATTGAAGTGATATTTACCAATATTTCGGGGAGAACTGTCGCCTATTTCTTCGGGTATTTTTTTTCTTCCTACCCTAAGCATGTGGCAGAAGTTTCTTCACTAACGTGTGTGCCTAATTCCGAAATTCACGGCTTCTCATCCAAAAAGATCTTAATCATAATCGTCTCTCAAATTTTCACAAAGACAGACAAGGGACCAAGGCGTCTGTGTATGTCCCTCTGTTTTATTCTAGTTGTTTGAATAAACGTGTAGGGTTCCCACAATGCCTGATGTGTCAGACTCCACTGTTTTGGTCATGAAACAAGCCCCTCAGGCAAACTTGACCAGCACCGGACCTTGCCGGGCAACAGCCTTTCCCTAGTTGTAAATAACAACCAGTTTTACCCCTGCGATTCAACTTTCAAGGCACACTTTCCCATAGCACCCTATTCACCTAGTGTAAACCAGCAAGCGTTCTCATAATGTCTTTCGAGTTGCTTATATGTGAATATCGGTAAGACTGTATGTGCCCACCACAGACTTAACTAATATTTATCTCTGCGATTAATGAATATTAATTTTGAAAAGTGGACATTTATTGCAACATAATAAACAGGGTTGTAGAGAAAAAAGTTTCGGCATTTTGTCGATTTACGAAACATGTTACAATAACAAATCTCTCATTTTTATTCAGCCTGAGCGTAACAGGCTGAAGGTTTGTGATGTAATATTATGTACTTCCGAAATATGTTGGAAAGTTAGAAGCCAAATCTCATTTTCTTCTAGTTCAGAATCCTACCGCAATATCTATTAGATAAAAAAAAAATTTTAAATGAAATTACTAATGCATCTGAGGAAATTTTCACATTTTAAACATCTGGGAACGACCGTAGAAAATCAAATAATCTCAAGTATTAATTAAGACCAGAGTGTATTCGGTAGATGTTTTCTATCGTTTTGCTCAAAAAAAAGTTTTTTTTCCGTCTGCTTTGCGCAAACGTAAAAATGATAAAACATAAAATAAATTATCTCTGTTTTAAAGATTTGAAATTTAATTTTTCTATGAAAAACAAAACAACGTTTTAAGACTCAGTGAATAAAGTAGACGTATACACTGAATAATATTTGGAAATAATAGATATAATGACAGCTAGATTCAAAGTTTTGCATAATGAATAAATTCGTAATATATATAGGTCGACGAGTAGTACTTTGAAGTTCAAATCAAGATATCTTAGGTTACCAGAACACGTGCCCCACATAGTGGAAGTGCGAAATATATCAACATTTTAGTCTAAAATCACTGAGGAAGTACAGATATAAGTGGGAAGCTATTAAGTGAATTTCAGAAGAAATAGAGTTAGAAAATTTGAAACGCATTCATGTAAATCTGGAATGAGAAAATTTTTTCACTTCTACACACAAGGTAATTAAATCTTCACTTACCACAAAATGTGGAGAATTTCTAGATAAATTAAGCTTCATTTAATTTCTCAAGAAGAACCCTCCTGCTTTGGGATAACCACTTGCAGTTATTTAGAATCGATGAAATTGTGCGAGTTATTTTCTGATAAAAACTAAACAAGAATAACCAATGATGTACATAAATGTCACATTCTTTGAAAATACGATAAATTTTGAATTTTTAGGAACCATAAAACAAAGATGTTGCTAAAATATTCGTGGTAAAATAACCGGAGATTAAACGTGGAAAATATAGGTACAATTCAGTTCAGTATTTCTTACCTATTGCAGATCTAACAGAGGTTCAAAATGTTTTATTTTGTAAAATCATAATTGTACCTTCTGTTTTCTAATGAGTGTGGACTTGGTCACTATCCCTAAGGAAGAACGAGCACTGAAAATGTTTTCCTAAACGAAGCAGTCAAAGTAATTAGATTAAGACATATAGAGTAAAAATGTAGTGGATAATAACATATTTTATATACTCAACAGCTATTAAATGTTATTGGACACATTTAACCAAGTAAGATAGTCTGACCGAAAATATAATATACATAAGAAAATAGAAAATTTTTAAAATTGCCTAAAGAAAGAATAGTATTACGTATGTTTTTTTAGGTTGTAAGATAATATTAAAACGGATTTTGGGTGACGATTTGACCCACTTCACTCAATATATATTTTAAAAGTTAACTTTTATGAAAACATTGATGAGAATTCTAGTTTTCTGAATTTAATTAATTTTACACGCATCTGAATAAATATCAACCACAACAACAGATAAATTTTTGTCATGGAACTAATTAGAATTTGCCCAAATCTATTTTAAATGGAATCTGAAATTTTTGTTCCTGCAGATATATTGTTACTAAGCACATAAATATCAATTCGTGATTAAATTCCCAGCAGGGACACGAGACTTTTCTCCTCTGTCGATCGTCGAAACCGACACTGCGGTTCGCGCAGCCCCTGTTAAATGAATACCGGGGGGGTGGGGTGGGGGGGCCTTTCCAAGAGGCAAAGCAGCGGTAGCGTGAAAGTGGCAGTTCACATCCATCTAATTCCAAGGCTAAAAATTAGAAGAACTTTATCTCCAGTTACTCGTATTACTCCCTGGCATGTGCAGGTATATCTTTGAAATTATTTTTCTTATATTGAACGTCAGTTGTCTCTTTGATTAGTGAACATGTGCCTAACTAACTATGTGACATACAAACTTGCTGCGTGACTACATAAAATAAAGCCAAGTGTCATCGTGTCTGGAGGATCAGGCTATCAGAATTGACCCAGTTAGATCAACTACTCGGGACTAAGTTGGAGCAAGTTGTTCTGAACTTCCCAAGACTCCCTTGCACTCAGTGTTGGTCACCTCCGCAATTCACATCTCCACAAAGTTTCATTAAGTGCTAGGAATTTAACCTACATATTCTACTACATAAAGAAATAAACATCACGAGAAATAGATCAATAACGTTAATAGATAAAGTGTTTGGATTTCCAGTAGACGCAGAAATTTTTACACTTGTCACCAGTCCAATTAAAAGAAAAAATAAAATAAAGAACAATAAATTGCACGAAACAAGAAATATGGGGTATAAAATGATAAAATGCAGAAGAAAATGCGAAAAAGAAGGAAGTAAATTAAGCAATAACAGATTCTAAAAAGAATCAATAAAAAAGTATGAAAGATAAAATTAAGTAAATTATTTCAAATATATAATATATGTGACTTACGTGTGGATCTCCAAAAATCTCCCACCGTGGTGGTTTGTACTTCAGCTAAAAAGACACTGGGACGACCGACTTGTCTTTTGCTACGTGAGACGGGTTACACCAGCTGTAAGAGTCCTCAAAAGTTCACAATTTAACAATGCATCAGAACAAGTTTGACTGCTGTAAGGGGGTTGAAACCCTTCCAAGTAGCCAGTGGTCGCCCGACAAAGCTTGACCTTTAGGGTTCGTGGGAGCGACCTCTACTGGGTAGTTGTAGCGTCCAGTTTGTCAAAACTCAGGTCTGGTCCAGCCTGTTGGAGGAACACTATACAGTGGCTGTTGTGGACAACCTCGTTCCTTTTCATGAACGGAGGGCAAGCTTATGAGTGGCTTGAGTAAATTATATGAAGACATATTTTTAACACACTTTCCCGAAACCGACACATAGACTTTTGTAAGACATGAATAAATTTCAAAGAAATTACGAAACCAGCTACATAAACAGTAGAATAGCATGATTTACATTATATCCAAAGAACTGGATCAAACCCTAAGCTCTAGAAACGGAAACCGCAGTTACATATCTACCTATTCAAGAAGAACAGCTAACGAAATGACGAGTTTTTAAAAACTTTTGGGAACTTTTATACAAGCAACTAGCACAATAAAAAGTATATTTCGAAATAAAATTTTATAAAGCGAAAAATTGTTATAAGATAAATAAAAGATAAGTTGAAAGAAGACAAAGCAGACTACTGTATGCTTCCTTCTGGGTAATTACCAGGCGTCTGAATTTTATATACCAACGTTTCAGAACACTCTGTCCCATCTACATAGACGGATAGATATGAAGAATGACTAGGTTGGCTCGAGCCAAACCTTTTCCCGTATAAATACACCAACATTCTCAAACCTATTCATACTTCATATCTATCCGCCTATGAGGATGGAACAGACAGAGTGTTCCGAAACGTCGGCATATAAAATTCAGACGCCCGAAAATTACCCAGAAGAAAGCATACAACATTCAGAACACGGCGAAAGTTCGAAATCAAGAAAGAAGATTACGTCTACGTCTTCGTCTGCCATACTAGGAACACCAAACACGACAACCTATAACCTGATAGCAGAGTTGCTAACGCTCTTGCTCATAAGGACGGATAACTTCTTGGCTTCCATCAACCATATCGGATGCCTACAGAACAACATTACTGCTTGCTTTTAATTTCATTCATCTTCACGCTCAAAGCAATATGTTTCAACTGACGTGGATCATCTTCGGGGTAAAGGCGATTTTTTTCAACCCACGTGGTTTATTTTAATTTGATTTAATTTGATTCCAATTTTAACAAGTAATAAAATAAAGTACGTAGGTCTAATCCATTAAAATTTATATCACTCCTACATGTTTCAATCCTAACGAATCATCATCAGGGAGTAAATGTTCCTATTTATGAAGTTATTGAATGTTTCTGGTTTTGTTGATATTATTGGTGTGGTGGCGGCATGCGTGCGGATGTACAGGTTATGTTATGTTTGGCTGGTCTGACCGTTGCAACGGTCAGACCAGCCAAACATAACATAATATAACATAACCTACACATCTACATGCATGCCGCCACCATACCAATAATATCAACAAAAATAAGAAACATTCAATAACTTCATAAATAGGAACATTTACTCCCTGATGATGATCCTTTAGGATTGAAACATGTAGGAGTGATA